>Ga0209344_10003101_pt1 | contig 16948 bp, 16 predicted proteins | sample Cruoilmetagenom6_FD_187293 | JGI IMG/M metagenome (GOLD analysis project Ga0209344, IMG submission 187293) | Oil polluted marine microbial communities from Coal Oil Point, Santa Barbara, California, USA - Santa Barbara Oil Seep Sample 6 (SPAdes)... | ecosystem: Environmental > Aquatic > Marine... | reverse complement strand
ATCCAAACCCTATTTATCCTGTCGTTGACTTCGTTTGAATCGTGTAGTTACCTAACTATCTAGGAAAAAATGGACGCCTAAAGACGAAGCCAAATAATGATAAACTGGCTATCAGGCTGAAGCCTAAAAATCATGGGAGGGAGGGAAAATGACACTAAATAAACTTACGCTCACGACGGCAACGACGGCGGTAATCACCGGCATCGCCGCTGCACCGGCAATGTCCGCGGAAGTCACTCTACGGGGAGCGAGCTGTTTCCCGGTCAAGTCCATCGTGTCCAAGCCTTTCGAAAAATATATCGACGATGTCAACAAGGAGGGCAAGGGCGTCATTCAGATCAAGTTGCTCGGCGGCGCGCCCGCCATTGGCAGCCCGTTCACAATGACCCAAAAAATGTCGAAGGGAGTTTTTGATATCATCGGGTGTCCCGACGGTTATACCGGCGGCGTCATCAAGGAAACCCCGGCATTGAGGCTCTCCGACTTTAAGCCCTCCGAATCGCGCAAGAACGGCGGATTCGCATATATGGCGAAGATATTTGCGGCCAAGAACATCAAGTTCGTCGCGCGCCATGCGAGCTTCGGCCCGTACTACCTGTGGCTAAACAAGAAGATCGATAAGCCCGATCTGACCGGACTCCACCTTCGTGTCGCACCTGTTTACACGGCGTTCTTCTCTTCGTTGGGCGCGACGGTCCAACGTTCGAACATTGCCCAAATTTATACGTACATGGAAAACGGCACGGTGGCTGGATTCGGTTGGCCGGCGCTGGGCTGGGTTCCGTCTTGGGCCAAGGTGACCAAGTATCGCGTCGAGCCGGGCTTTTATTCATCCACTATTATGATCCTCGCCAATCTGAAGGCGTGGAACGGCCTGACGGAGGCCCAACGAGGCGTGCTCATGAAGGTTGGCTTGAGGCATGAACGCGCCAATGAGACCTTTGAATCACGTTTGGCCAAGCAGAAGGCATGGCAGGCGAGCAAGGGCGTGAAAACCATTACGTTCAAGGGCGCTGACCGGGTGAAATGGGTAAGGGCCGCAAAGGACACGGCCTGGGCTGAGGTCATCAAGAAAAGTCCCAAGCATGGCCCTGCCTTGCGCAAGCTATTCAGCAAGTAGCAAGACATTTCGTCGGGAGGCCGGCCTTATTCGTCGAGCCGGCCTCCCGCTCCCGCACACCGCAATTTGCGCCACAATGCTTGATCGAAATTCGGTTCATATTCTGGCGTAATTTTGCAAAACCCGTCTTAGGCGGAAAGGAGTGAATATGGCACTCAACTTGCGCCCGCTGCATGATCTGGTCGGTGTCGAAGTCAAGGGTATCGACTTGCGACTTCCAATCGACGAACAGACCGGGCAGGAATTAATCGCCGCTTTCCGGAAGCACTACGTGCTGCTGGTCCGAGACCAGAAGCTGGAGCAGGCGGATCAGGAACGCTATTCCTCGATTTTTGGCGACATTACTTATCGCGGCGGCTACGCGCCGGACGGCAGTCCGCGGACATCGCAGTTCATTTCCAACACAAGGGAAGACGGAATTCTCTCCAACGGAGAGCTGTATTTCCATCAGGACCAGACCTTCTTCGATCCGATAATGGTCGCCTGCACGCTCTATGGCATCGAAATACCGGCGCAAGGCGGCGATACGCTGTTTGCCGATTCCGCGGCGCTGTACGAAAGCTTGCCTGCCGACTATCAGGCGAAGCTTGACGGCCTGAAGGCGCTGCACGTCTTCGACTACGGCCGCGACCCGAACAAGCGCATGGAGGAATCAGAGATTTCACAGGATGCGCCCCGCTGCGTTCATCCGGTGATCTGGCACAACCCGCATACCGGCCGCAAGCATGTCTGGATGAACCCCGTCTCCGTCCACCATATCCAGGACATGGACAGCAACGAGAGCGATGAGATCGTCGCCGACCTGTCGGCGCGGATCAACGACACGAAATTCTATTACAGGCATCAATGGCGGGTCGGCGACATCGTGATCTGGGACAATCAATCGGTGCAGCATATGCGCGAGAACTTCGACCCCAGCCAGCCGCGCACGCTGCGGCGCATGCCGCTGCTCGGCAAGGCGGACGCGGCCGTCGGGCTCCACTGAACATCCCGCAAGAAGCGGGCGAAGGAGGAAGCAATGGAGGACAGCATGAAGAGCGAACCGATCGGGCAACGTACGGCGCCGACCAAGAATCAGACCTCGCTGGTCGATGTCAACAGCATGCCTTGGGAAGATACGCCTTATCCGGGCATCCAGATAAAAACGCTTTCGCGCGACGAGGAGACTGGCGCTTCGACGCTGCTCTTTAAGTTCGCGCCGGGCGCCAAGACGCCGCTGCATGAGCATATGGGTATCGAGCAGACCTTTGTGCTTGAAGGCTCGCTGGTCGATCACGACGGCGCCGTAACGGCAGGCAATTACGCGATCCGGCTGCCCGGCAGCGTCCATCAGGCGCATGCGCCGGAAGGCTCGCTACACATCGCCTTCTTCGCGGCCAAGAACCGGATGCTGGAAGACGAAGAGATTTTTCCCTAGAACTCGCCGTTCAGGATCCCGTGACCTCACTGTCCGAACCTCCGAGACTTGCACGTCCAAGTTCCGGAGACTCGGGCATCTCCAGGCCCTTCCCTTCTGACCTTGCAAGAGGCCCGAAATGACTGTTCTCGTCACCGGCGCCGGCGTGATCGGCAGCCACACCGCCAGAATTCTGGCGGAACGCGGCGAATCCGTTGTCCTGATGGATTTGGAGCCCGCCCTTGAATCCATCGGGTCGATCGTCGAATCGGACAAGGTCTCCATCGTGCAGGGCGACATTGTCGATTATGACCGGCTCCGTACCCTGGTGAGCGAGCGCGGGATCGACGCGATCGTTCATACCGCGGCGATGCTGTCGCGGGCGATCCGCGGGCAACCACGCCACGGCGTCATGGTTAACGTGCTTGGCGTCACCAATATGCTCGAAATCGCCAGGGAGCAGAACTTACGGCGCGTCGTCTTGGCCAGCTCCGGCACGGTGGGCTATCCGACATTCGACTCTTTCCGCGGCGAGACATTCCCCGAGGATTTCTCGATGCGGGTCTTGTCCGAGCGGCCGAATACGCTCTACTCGGTGACGAAGCTCGCCGGCGAGCATATCGCCCTGTTCTATCAGCAGGAATACGGGACGGACGCTGTAATTCTGCGATATGGCGCGGTGCTCAGCGCCTGGCGCGGCGAAACCAAGAACACGCCGGGCAAGATGCTGGCGGACCTGCTCGGGCCGGCGATCGCGGGCAAGGCAGCCGTCATCGACGATCCGATGACCGTCTGGGGCGGCAACGAGGAATTTGTCGATGCCCGCGACTGCGCGGCGGGCAACGTTGCGGCGCTATTTGCCGAAGATCCCAAGAACCGCGTCTACAACCTTAGCTGTGGTCAGGCCCACACCTACATGCAAATCGTTGATGCGGTTCGCGAATTGTATCCCTCGCTGAAGGTCGATATCCAAGTGCCGCTGGAGGGCGGGATGGCCGGGCTCACCGTTGAGCGTCCGGCGCCTTCCGACATTAGCTTGGCCAGGAGCGAACTCGGCTATGCGCCGGCCTACACCCTGCAGGAATCGATTCAACATTTCGCCACTGTGATGAGTGGTTCCTGACCAAAATTGTGTCCCGGCCGCATCCGGCTCGGGGTTGGCATTACGAATATCTGGAACGGTGATATGGAATCAGGCGCACTAATGGTTACGGGGGCGGGACGCGGTATCGGCTCCCGGGTCGCGGTTCAGGGGGCGCAGGCGGGCATGCCCGTTGCCATCATCTATCTCAGCCGCACCGAGGATGCTGAACGCACCCTCGAGGAAGTCAAGGCGGTCGGCGGCAAGGGCATCATCATCAAGGCCGATGTGAGCGTTGAAGCCGATGTCGTCGCGGCCTTCGCCAAGGTCGACGAGACCTTCGGGGGGGTCCGCGCATTGGTGAACAATGCCGCCACCAACGGCGGCCGCGCTACCCTCCACGAGCTGCGCGTCGAGCATCTGGATCTCGTGTTTCGGACCAACGTCTACGGCTCGTTCTTCTGCGCCCGCGAGGCCGCGCGCCGCATGTCGACGAAGCACGGCGGCGCCGGCGGCGTGATCGTCAACATTTCCTCGGGGGCCGCCAAGATGGGCAGCGGCGGCGTCTGGGTGCACTACGCCTCCTCCAAGGCGGCGGTCGAAACCATGTCGCTGGGCCTCGCCCGGGAGCTGGCGACGGAGGGCATCCGCGTCAACGTTGTCCGCTGCGGCGTGATCGACACCGAAGTGCATCAGGGGCACGGCGAGGACCGGCTGCGCACGTTGCTGGCTCAAGTGCCCATGCAACGTATGGGAAAACCGGACGAGATCGCCGCGGCGGTTATGTGGATGATTTCATCCGAGGCGTCCTACGTCACAGGCGCCGCGCTGGACGTCAGCGGCGGTCTCTGAGCCGAGATAGGGAAAGCCGGGAGAACTGAATGAAGATCACCGGCGCAGAAATCCTCGCCCGATCGCTGATCGCGAACGGCATCACTCATGCCTTCAACGTGCCCGGGCTGGGCCTGCATCCGCTGGTCGATGCGCTCAAGCGCCACCGCGACAGCATCGAATACTTCACCGGGCCAAGCGAGACCGCGGTGACGGTGATGGCCGACGGCTATGGACGGGCGGCCGGCAGGCCGGCCTTTGTCAATCTCTATCACGCCTCGGGCACGGCTTTGGGGATGCTGGGCGTCAACACGGCATGGGCGGATCGCAGCCCGATGATCTTCACCACCACAACCAGCAGCCGGCGGCTCGAACGGCGAGACCAGTACGCCTCGGTTCCCGGCGACATCACCGAGACGACCCGCCAGTTCACCAAATGGAGTTGGCAGGTTCCGATGGCGGCGCGCATTCCCGAAGCCATCGCCAGGGCGGTGATCATGGCAACGACGCCGCCTTTCGGCCCCGTCCATCTTGCCTTCCCGATGGATATTTATGCCGAGGAGGTCGAGGAAGATGAACTCGCCTCGGCGCTGATGGCGCGGCCCGAACGGCTGCAGGTCTTTTCGGCGGCCTCGGCGGATCCGCAAGGGATTCGCCAGGCGGCTGATTTGTTACGCTCCAGCGCGCGCCCGCTGATCGTGGCCGGGGGCGACGTGGCTCAACACGGCGCCGTCGAGGAACTCGTCGCGCTGGCGGAAAGCCTCGATGCGGCGGTGCTCGGCGAGCCCTATGTGGCCTACATGGGCTTTCCCAACGATCATCGCCTGTTCGCCGGCCGTTTTTCGCCCGCGTCACCGCTGGTGGAGCAGGCGGACGTGATCCTCGCCGTCGGTGCCGAATTCACCGAGACCGCGCCGCTGTCGAACGCGCCGCCGGCCGACAGCAAGATCGTGTTCATGACGACCGACCCGCTGGATTTCGGCAAGCAGATCTGGGCGGATGTCGGCCTGCTGGGCCACCCCAAAACCTCGCTGACGGCATTGAGGCGCGAGTTGCAGGCGCTGGGCCATGGTGCGGCCAGGACAGAATGGGCGAGCGAAATCAATGCCCGCCGCACTGATTATCGCGGCCGGCTGGCCGAGGAGATCGGCAAGGACCGGGACGCAACGCCGATCAGGATCCCTCGCCTGATCAAGGAGGTCGAGAAAGTCTTCGGCACGGAAGCGGTGATCCTGGACCACTCGACGACCGGCACCGCCTGTATGCTACAGATGTACGACTTTCCCGACCCGACCCGTTATTTCGGCCTCTCGGCGCGAGCCAGCGCGCAAGGATGGGGCGTGCCGGCCGCGATGGGCATGCAGATCGCCCGTCCCGACCAGCGCGTCGTCGCCTTCGCCGGGGACGGCGGATTCATGTTCACCGCCAATGCGCTGCATGCCGCCGCCCTGTGGCGGCTTCCCCTCGTGATCATCGTGCTCAGCAATGGCGGTTGGCACGATGTTGCTTACGGTGCGCAGAAAAACCGGGGCTGGACGGACGAGGAGATCAGGGACTTCGGCTGGGTTCCCGAGCCGCCGATCGATTACGCCGGTCTCGCTACGAGCCTCGGCGTTTCAGCCCAGAAGGTCGAGGCGCCCGGCGAATTGCCCGGCGCGCTGGCTCGGGCCCGCGATGCCAGAGGACCGATCCTGCTGGAGGTCCGGTCCGATCCAAAAGCGGTCGAGTATTACCTCGCCTGGCAATGAAAAACCTCAAGAAAGCTCTGTTCCAAGAGGACTCATGAATTCAACGCGAGCGCTTACCAAGATTGAAACAGATCTGGTCGTGGTCGGGGGAGGGGGCGCGGGGCTGGCGGCGGCGGCCGAGGCCGCGAAGCTCGGGCTGAGCGTGCTGGTCCTGGAAAAAGCGGAACGCCTGGGTGGGACGACGGCCCTATCGGTCGGCTCGATCATGGCTGCGCAAAGCGGGATGCAGAAACGCGCCGGCATCGAGGACACGCCCGAAGCGCACGCCGATGATCTCGATTCCATCATACAGGCTATGGGGATTGATGATGATCCCGAATTGAGGAAGCTGCTGACCGAGAACGTTGCCGAGACGATCGAATTCCTGCGGTCGATCGGCGTGAATTTCCTGGGTCCGCTGCCGCAGCCGCCCCATACGATTTCGCGCCTGCATCAGGTCATGCCGACCTCGCGCGCCTACATTTTTCGCCTGGAACGTCATTGCCGAAAACTCGGCGTCGCATTCCGGTTGGCGACAAAGGCCGTCAAGCTGCGCACCAACGGCAAAGAGGTTGTCGGCGTCGAGGCGCGGAACGCCGATGGGCTGCTGGAAGTCTCCGCCAGCGCCGGCGTTTTGCTCTCCTCCGGCGACATCGGCGGCAATGCTTCGATGATGCATACCTACATGAAGAATTGGCTGGACGGCATCGAGGTCTACAACCCCTTGAACACCGGCGACGGGCAGCAAATGGCCGCCGAGGCCGGCGCGCGAATCGTTCCGCGAAAGGACCTCGGCGCCGAAATCGCGGCGCATCTGCGTTTCGTCCTCCCCAAACGGTCCTTCCTCCAAATGATACCGCCTTACCCTTGGGTGACCCGGACAATGGTATGGGCCATGAAGTGGATGCCGGAATGGCTCATTCGTCCATTCATGATGAAGTTTCTCACCACGACCTTGGGCCCCGACATGGGCATCTATAAACAGGGCGCGATCCTTGTGAACACTCAGGGAGATCGCTTTGCCGACGAGATGAAAAATCCAAACCTTCATGTCGCGAAACAGCCCGAAGGCAAGGCCTATATCGTCTTTGACGAGCGTTTTGCGAAGCAGTTCTCCCAATGGCCACACTTCATTTCGACAGCGCCTGGCGTCGCCTTCGCATACGTGGGCGACTACCGTTCCTCCCGGCCCGATCTGTTCAACAAGGCAGACAGTATCGACGGTCTGGCCGCCAAGCTGGGCTTTTCGGCCGAGCGGTTGGGCGCGGCTATTTCCGAGGTGAACGGCGACCGGGACGAAGACCTGAGGCTGCAGGCCCCGCCGTTCTACGCTCTCGGACCCGTGAAGCTCTATGTTATGGTTGCGCCAGTCGGGTTGGCTGTAAACAAGCGCTTTGAAGTGCTGAACGAGGCGGGAAATGCCATTTCCGGCCTATACGCCGCGGGAGGCGCCGGGCAGGCCGGCTTCACGATCACCGGGCACGGTCACGGGTTGGGCTGGGCCTTTACCACCGGGCGTCTCGCCGCCCGCAGCGCCGCCTCTCGACTGCGGAAGTAGCCTCCGGCTCAGGCTGATTTCGAGGGCGTGCATAAATGCCAGCGCCGACGGGCGGCCGTATACATCCATAAATGTCAACGCCTTACCACCGTCGGTATTTGATATGCGTCAATGCGGACGAGGGCAGGCCTTGCTACCAAAAGCCCCATAGTCGGGCGCGCCTTCGCGTGGCGATGCGGAGTGCCGGGCCCGGGTTTAGTGCGTCATGTCATCTCGAAAAGGAGCGGACAGATGACCGCCGAAAACGTGACCAAGGTCGAATGGACCGACGCGCTCAGTGTCGGTGTGCCGCAGTGCGACGAGGACCACAAGGGGTTGATCCACATCATCAACCAGGTGCTCGTTGCCGAACGCGAAGACGGCACCGTGAAGTGGGCTCTCGACGAGCTCACCAACTATGCAAATTCGCACTTCGCCCGCGAGGAACGCATGATGGAGGAGGCCGGCTATCATGATCTGGCGGCACACCGCAAAAAGCATCAGGCCTTTATCGAGTGGCTGAAGAGTACCAGAACGATCTACGGCGCCGATCCGGGCGCCACATATTATCTCGCCGATACCCTGCGCGAATATCTCCAGACCTGGCTCATTGACCACATCATGAAGGTCGATGCCGACTACAAGGGGCGGCTCGGCTGAGCGGAGCCCTCAATCTGTATTTGCTCTCTCGAATAATTGGCAAAGGTTGCCTTCTGGATCGGTGAATGTAAGCGTTCGCCCGTGCGATCCCATGTCGCGTTTGTCACCGGTGCTTCCGCCGGCTTCCTCTATCCGCTTCCCTGCGTCCTCAATGCTGTCGACCTCGAACACGACGACCGCGCCCTGTGCCCCGTCCGGCGCTTCGTCGGGCGAGCTGAGCGCGAAGTTTGCGCCTCCGGCGTCGAACTGCGCCCAGCGGTCCCCGTCTCTAAACTTGGGCGAAAGGCCCAAGGCATCTCGGTAGAAGGTCTCCGCCTGGTCCATCCGTCGCGCGACATAAAAGATATTTTGGATTTTCACTTGCCGTCCTCTCGGTATTTTTTGCATCCATCGCCTCGATTCTATAACCTGTCGGCCTGGTTGGGAAATCGGTTCGACCGGGCTGCGGTTTGAGGGTCTGTCCGGCCACGGATGCGTGATAGGATGGCGCACGCCGGGGCTTGAATCGGTCAGGCGCGACCAAGACGAGTTCCTCCATACAGTAACGGGCCGGATCGTTGCGTTCGGGTAATCTTGCCAGGAGATGGTGCTATGACGACCAAGACCATATCGGAAGAGGCGCGACCGGCGGCGCTTGAATCCGCCCGCGATCGGGGGATGATCCCGCGTATGCTCAATCATGCCGCATGGGTAACGCACGACGTGGCGGCAACAGCGGATTTTTATACCCGCATTCTGGGGATGGAGCTGGCGAGCACGATATTCGACGACAAGGTGCCTTCGACTGGCGATACCTTTCCTTATTTTCACATTTTCTTCCGCATGGGCGACGGCTCGACACTGGCCTTCTTCGAATGCGCCGATCTTCCGTTGCCCGCCAAGTCCTCCCACCCCGCCTACGATGTCTTCAACCACATCGCTCTTCAGGTCGATGGCTCGGCCGAGTTGGCTAAATGGCGGGACTGGCTCGTCGAGAACGAAATCGACGTGATCGGCCCGGTCGATCACAAGGGCTTGATCGAAAGCATATATTTCCACGATCCGAACGGCGTGCGTCTGGAACTGACGACGCCCGTCGATCCCAAGTGGAACCGCCACACCGAACAGGGATACGAAGACCTGAGATTGTGGGTGGAAGCCAAGGAACATGCCCGCCGCGAGGGCAAGGACATCACAACGGAATTGCTGGCGCTGATCAATCGCGTCAAAGAGCAGCGCTACGGATAAAGGGCGGAATTCACCTGACCGCCCTTCAAGCCCGCGCTTCGCGACTTCAAAAATCTGTCCCAAAACACAAGAGCCTTGAATGCCTGAAATCATTGACGAAACGCACGCTATTGAATTGCAGAGCTGGGTCGCCAGCGCCAATGGCGGTGCATGCGACTTTCCGATCCAGAACCTGCCATTCGGTGTTTTTCGCCGCGCGGGAACGAAAGAGACCTTCCGGGGGGGTGTCGCGATCGGCGATCAGATCCTCGATCTCGGCGCGGCGCTGGCGCGCGATCTGTTCACCGGCGATGCGAAAGTCGCCGCCGGCGCCGCGAGCGGCGATACCCTCAACGCGCTGATGGCGCTCGCGCCCCGGTATCGCGTCGCGCTTCGGTCCGAAATGTCGGCGTTGCTGAGCGAAGGGGCGGCCCGGAAGGACGAAACCACCGGCTGCCTCGTGCCGCAGGAAGACGCGGAATACGCTCTGCCGGCCGCTATCGGCGACTTCAGCGATTTTTATTCGTCGCTGCATCACGCAACCAATGTCGGTCGGATGTTTCGTCCGGACAATCCGCTCCTGCCGAATTTCAAGTGGATGCCGATCGGCTACCACGGCCGGGCGTCTTCGGTCGTCGTTTCGGGCCACCAATTTGCGCGACCGGTCGGACAGATCAAGGGGCCGGATCAATCGGCCCCCGAAATGCTGCCGTGCCGCCGGCTCGATTATGAGCTGGAGCTTGGCGCCTTTGTCGGTCCGGGAAACACATTGGGCGCGCCCGTCGCGATCGACGATGCAGAGGCTCATGTGTTCGGTTTCTGCCTGTTGAACGACTGGTCGGCCCGCGACATCCAGGCTTGGGAGTATCAACCGCTCGGCCCGTTTCTGGCGAAGAGCTTTCTGAGCACGATTTCGCCCTGGGTGGTCACGATGGAGGCGCTGGAGCCGTTCCGTGCCGCGTGGACGCGTCCGGCCGACGACCCACAGCCCTTGCCGCATCTGATCGGCGCGACGACCCAAGCGCGCGGCGCCATCGATATACGCCTCGACGTTTCGCTGCTTACCCCGAAGATGAAGAAAGCCGATCAGCCGGCGGCCCTATTGGCATCCTCGAAGTTCACCGACGCTTACTGGACGATATCGCAGATCGTGACCCATCAGGCATCCAACGGATGCAACCTGCAACCGGGCGACCTGCTTGGCTCGGGAACCCTGTCCGGTCCCGAGGATGGCTCGCTTGGCTGCCTGCTGGAGACATCCCGCGGCGGCTCGGAACCGATCAAGTTGCCGGGCGGCGAGACGCGCACGTTCCTCGAAGATGGCGACACCGTCACGATGTCGGCTTATTGCCAGCGCGACGGAATGGCCCGAATCGGCTTCGGAAAATGTGTCGGCACCGTGTTGCCCGCCGGCACGAATTAGGATCCGCGAAAGACGCCTATCGGGTTCGGTCTAAAGATGGATGTTGCCGCCATCCACGGCGAGCGTCTGTCCGGTGACGAAGGCGCTTGCGTCCGAGGCGAGATACATCAGCATGCCGATCAGGTCGTCGGGCACTTGGCGCCGGGGAATGCTCTGCCGCGCCACGATCAAATCCCATATTTCCTCGGTGAGGCCGGCGGTCTCTATGCCGGTGTCCGTTAGACCCGGCATGACCGCATTGACGGTAATGCCGTCGGCGCCCAACTCGCGCGCCATCGAGCGGGTCATGCCGACAACCGCGGCCTTCGAAGTGACATAGTGCAGGAAATTGACCCGCCCCATCTGCACCGTGGTGGAGGATATGTTGACGATGCGGCCCCATCGCCGGTCGCGCATTGCCGGCAGCACCGCCCTGGCGCACAGGAACCCTCCGGTAATGTTGACATCCAGCACGCGGCGCCAATTGTCCACCGGCAGCGATTCAAAGGGGCCGCGTGAAATTTCGGAATAGAGCGCGGCGTTGTTGACCAGCACGTCGATCCGCCCGAAAGCCTCCCCCGCCCGCCGCGCCATGTCTAGGGTCGAGGCTTCGTCCGTCACATCGGTATGCGTGGCGACGGCCTTGCCGCCCGTCCCGAGAATGCTCTCGGCGACCGCCGCGGCATTGTCGTGATTGATGTCGGCGACGACCACATTGCCTCCTGCCGCCGCGAAGGCCTCCGCGTAGGTCCGCCCGATGCCCTGTCCGGCGCCGGTGACGATGATCGTGCGGCCGGTGATATCCGGCGGCGCCTGCACCGCCGTCAGCGGCCTGCCTCCGCGGCGAGCCGTTCGGCCAGCAGCCGGCGCGCCATCACGACGCCGGAATCGGCGTTATTGTCCAACAGGCGCTGAGACGGGCGGGCGGCGAGGTTCGCCTGCTGACCGTCCAGAAGCACTTTGTCCTCGTTGAAAGTTAAGGTGATCTGGTCGGCAAGCAATTCGGTCATGTCCAAATCGTCGAGCGCGAAATCGCGCGCGAAAGCCCAGAAGTGGAAGACACTGTCGTCAGTCTCCGGGGTCAGATAATTGATGATCCGGGTGTCGATGCCGCGCGACGGATCGTTGGTGCCGACAGGTACCGCCCCTGCCTCGATCACAATATTGCCCGGCGCCTCGTAGAATATCTTCTGCCAGCGATCGACCTTACCCTCGAAGCCGCCGGCCTTGCGGTAGAGCGGCGAGGGGGTGGTATCGTTCATGATCCGCTCGACATAGACAGTACCGTTCTGGCGCTCCGTCTTGACCGGTGTGCGGGCGACATCGTGCGTGCCGATCGTCTGCTTGTGAACGAAGGTCGTGTGGGAGAGGTCGATCAGGTTATCGACCAGCAGAATGTAATTGCAGTCATACTGGATGATGCCGTGGCTATAGGCCCATTTCGGGTGATCGAGCCATAACCATTCCGGGATCAGATCGGGGTTGGCCGCCGCCGGATCACCCATCCATATCCAGACCAGATTCCAACGCTCGACCAACGGATAGTGGCGGGCATGGGCGCGCGGCGGGATGTTGGGCTGGCCGGGAATTTCCTTGCAGGTGCCGGTGCAATCGAACATCAGTCCGTGATAGCCGCAGCGCAGGTTGTCGCCCTCGACCACTCCCTGGGATAGCTGCGCCATGCGATGGGGACAACAATCCTCCAGCGCGCCAACCACGCCGCTTTCGCCGCGATAAAGAGCCACGGGCTCGCCGAGGATCGAGCGCGCCAGCGGCGTGTCCGTTAGTTCTTCTCCCCAGGCGGCTACGTACCAGGCGTCCCGAATGTATTCGGGACGCGTTTTATCTGTCATGATCTGCTCCTCGGACCCGGCGGTCCATCCCTTGTCTGCTCGCGGTTCGATACCGCCGTTCGACGGCGTTCTCCCGCCCGAAAATCTAGCCGGCATCGGCATCTATCCAGACCAGGAGCCGCCTATTTCTTGGCGCGTGTTGACGACAGAATACGTTGCGCAGGCACTGCTTCGCAAGATCGGCCTTGGTTTTTCCTGCCTGGAAACAGAGGTGCCGCAGGGGCTTTTTCGCACCCCCATTGGCTGCGCTTTCAGCAGCTGAAAAAGGGCACGCCATCTTCCTTGAAAGCGCTGACTTTGCTATACTGGTTCTGCGATTTGGAGGCGCCCTGGCGGTTGCGATATGCCCATTGCCGCGGCGGAATGGCCTGCTGCGGAGTGAGCCGGGAGCGCAGGCGTGTTTCCTTTAGTCTACACCGCACACCCTTGCTATATTTACCTTTGGAGATATCGACCATGACCATCGACCGCTTGGCATTTCGCGACAGCCTTGGCTGCTTCGTCACCGGCGTGACGATCATTACTTCAGTCGACGCGGAGGGCGAGCATGTCGGGCTCACCGCGAACTCGTTCAACTCGGTTTCGCTTGATCCGCCGATGGTCTTGTTCAGCCTCGATCGCGGGGCCCAGAGCCTGCCCGTCTTCGAGACCTCGGGACGCTTCGCGGTGAGCATCCTGAGCGACGCCCACGAGGCGCTTTCGAACCGTTTTGCCCAACGCAACGCCGACAAATGGGAGGGCGTTGCGCACCACGCCGGCACAAACGGCTGCCGCTTGTTCGACGGCGCGACGGCGAGCTTCGAATGCACCACCTACGCCCAGTATGATGGCGGCGACCACGTCATCTTCGTTGGCACGGTCGTCGCCATGAATGTCGATCCGGACGCCAAGCCGCTGGTCTTTTTCCGCGGCGCCTATAACAGCCTGTCCGCCGTCGCCTGATCGCATAGCGAGGGGCCGGCTCATTGTGCGGTTCCCGGTCGGATATGATCATGCCCTAGAGTACTTTCCGGCGAAAAGTGCGCGGTTCGCCGTCCGGAAAGTGTGCAAAAACAAAAAACTAGAGCAGTATTGATGGCTCTGTTTAGGCTGAAAACGCTTTAGATCGGCGCGGTCGTCGCATCATAGGTGAACAGCCAGTCGTAGCGCTCCCGCACACGGTCCGGCTGCCAGTTCTCGGCGATGAACGCGGCGGCCGCGTCGCGGCTCGCCAACATCGGGCTATGGAAAATCTCGGTATTCGCCGCCGAGCCGCGAACGATGTTTGCCGTGCGCTCGCGCCGGGCCTTCGTGAATCGTTCGAGGGCCGCGGGAATATCGTCGCCATAGGCGGACAGGCTGCGCCCCAGCATATATCCGTCTTCCATCGCCATTACCGCGCCCTGGCCCAGAAACGGCAGCGTTGGATGGCAGGCATCGCCCATCAGCCCGATCCGGCCGGACGACCATTTCTCCATCGGCTCGCGCCCCATAAGCGCCCATTTGTAGGGCGTATCGAAGTTGGCGAGCAGCGTTCGTACATCGTCATGCCAGCCTTCGAAATCGGCGAGACACTGCTCGACGCTCCCCGCCGTGCTCCAACTTTCCTCCTGCCAGTCGGCGCCCTCGCGGATGGCGACGCAGTTCATCAATTCGCCGCGCCGCAGGAAATACTGCACGACATGCCCGCCGGGTCCGACCCAGTTTGTGCCGACCGGCGGGAAGCGGCCTTTCGGTAACCGTTCGACGGGGATGATGCCGCGCCAGGCCATGCAGCCGGTGAACACCGGCTCGTCTGCCCCGAATAATGCAGCGCGCACCACCGAATGCACGCCGTCTGCGCCAATCAGTGCGTCTCCTTGCGCCCGCGTGCCGTCCTCGAGGATCAGCGTCGCGCAGCTTTGGTCCTGCTCGACGCCGGCAACCCGGGCGTTCAGGCGGATCGCATCCGGTTCGATCGCGCGCACCGCGTCGACCAGCACCTGATGCAGATCGGCCCTGTGATACATATGATAGGGAAAGCCATAGAGCGCGATCGATTCGGTGCCGAGATCGAAGAGCGGCCAGGATTCACCTGTATCCCAAAGCCGAATCGCCTTCCCTTCGGGCTCCCAGGCGATTCGGTTCAGGGCCTCGGCGAGCCCCAGAGCGTAAAGCACCCGCGTACCATTGGCGCTGATCTGCACGCCCGCGCCGACCTCGCCCAACGCCGGCGCCTGCTCGTAGACCGCGACATCCATACCCTCTTTCAAAAGGGACAGCGCGGTGGTGAGCCCGCCGATACCGGCGCCCGCGATCAATATCTGACGGTTTCCACTCATGGGACGGAAAGCAGGAACATCATGCGCTAAAACATGCTTCTCGGCAGATAAAGGACGATGATCGGGAAGGCTACCAGGATCGCCAGCCGCAGGATGTCGCAGATCACGAACGGTATGACCCCGCGATAGATAGTGCTGAGCCTAATATCGCCGGCACTCGCCTTGACCACAAAGACATTGAGCCCGACGGGCGGCGTGATCAAGGCGAGTTCGGTCACCATCACGGCGATGACCCCGAACCAGACAAGATCGAAGCCCAATTTGGTGACCAGCGGGAGGACCACCGGTATCGCCAGTACGATGATGGCCGTCGCGTCCATCACGCAGCCGAGCAAAAGAAAGGCGAACAGGACGACTATGATCACCGGCGTCGGTCCCCAGCCCAGGGAATTGAAGAAATCCAGCAACTGATCCGGCGTGCGCGTGATTGCCAGGAAGCGCTGAAAAACGATTGCCCCGATGATGATCATGAATATCGCCGCCGACGAGCGCGCTGTCTCCTTCAGACAGGAGACAACGCCTGCGAAGTCGATGCGGCGCCTTATCACGGCGATGCCCAGAGCCGCCGCCGAGCCGATTCCGGCGGCTTCGGACGGCGTGAACGCCCCCGTATAGAGTCCGCCGATGACCAGCCCGAACAGGCCGCCCACCCAAAGCAGTCCAGTCAGCTTCGTGCGCTCTTCGTCGGGCCGGTCGATCTCTCCCTTTTTGTGTTGCGGCGCGAGGGAGGGGTTGAGGCGCGTGATGATCGAGATCGTGAGCATATACATGACCATCGCCAGCACGCCCGGAATCACGCCGGCGATAAACAGCGCGCCGATGTTCTGCTCGGCGATGATGCCGTAGATCGCCAGAACGATAGAGGGCGGGATCAATATCCCGAGCGTACCCCCCGCGGCCAGCGAACCGGTGGAGAGCGAATCGGCATACCCGTAACGGCGCATCTCCGGCAAGGCCACCTTGGCCATTGTTCCAGCCGTTGCCACCGAGCTGCCGCAGATCGCTGCGAAGCTTGCCGCCGCGCCGATCCCGGCGATGGCAAGGCCGCCCCGGAAGTGGCCGACCAGGCGATGCACGCCGTCGAAGAGCTCTTTAGAAAGACCTGCGCGACTGGCGAACTGTCCCATCAGCAGGAACAGGGGAATGACCACCAGAATATACTCGTTGGTCGCGCCAAAGGGGTCGTCCCCCAGCTTGAAAAGGGCGGCGTCCCAACTGGTGAGAAACCCGAACCCGGTGAAGCCGACGATCACCATGGCGAAGCCAATTGGCACGCGCATCGCCATCAGCACAAACAACACGCCGAACCCGATCAAAGTGGCCGCTTCGTTGGACATAGTGTTAATTACCAAAAAGTAGCGTGTGGAGAGGGGCGTCCCGGGTCAGCTCGTCTTCGCTGTCACAATAGTCGGGTTGCGCATGAACAGACGGGCGAAGTGCAAAACCGAGCCGATTCCCATCGCGACCGCGGCCGCGTAGTGCCAGGGTGCGATCGGCCAGTCTAGGGTCAACGATTTCTCAAGATTCTCAGCCAATGCATTGCCGGAACGCCAAGTCTGCACGGCAAAGGCGCCGAATAGCAAGGCTCCGATCAAATTTGTGAAGCTATCAAGCAGCGCCTTCAGGCGCGGCCCGAAGGCGTCGTAGACAAAATCGATTGCAACATGCTCGCCCTTCCATCCCAGCGCGCCCATGGCGCTGTATGTCAGCAGCACCAAAAAATAGGCCTGCAACTCGATAACGCCCAATATCGGCGTGCCCAGCAATTCCCGCAATGCGACGTCGATGACGGTGAGCACCATCAAGGCGACGAGAAGGGCGCTGGAGAAAGTCTC
>Ga0209344_10003100_pt1 | contig 16956 bp, 17 predicted proteins | sample Cruoilmetagenom6_FD_187293 | JGI IMG/M metagenome (GOLD analysis project Ga0209344, IMG submission 187293) | Oil polluted marine microbial communities from Coal Oil Point, Santa Barbara, California, USA - Santa Barbara Oil Seep Sample 6 (SPAdes)... | ecosystem: Environmental > Aquatic > Marine... | reverse complement strand
AATAATTGACGGTTGCATTACCTGCCCTTGGCACGGGTATCAATATTTACCTCATAATGGTCAATCACCTCCTCCATTTACCGAAAAAGTAGCTACATATGAATTAAAACTTGTAGAAAGCATCGTTTATATAAATCCTGATGCCTTTGAAGAAGGTACCGAAGTTAAACCAGTAATAATTTGATGATGAAAGATAAAGAATTTTATATTCCTTATATAGAAGGAAGTTTAGGAAAAAAAACGAAACGTAAATTGAAATATTTTATTTTTCTTTCTATCCTATTCATTATCACGGCTGCTATTTTATTTAGTTTTTCTCAAAAACCTTTTAAGAACAGTACATTCGAACTTTCAAGTAATACTAAGATTACGGGTACATACCATGAAGATCCTTATCCGATGTTACGCGTAGAAATTTCAAAAAATACGTTTAAAAATATATTGTTGTTAGGCTTTGGAAAATCGAGTGCAAATCCTTTTTTGGAAAAGTTACAAAGCGAAGTTAAAGACTTAAACAATAAAGTGCTTTCTATAGAGGGTAATTTAATTTATTATAATGGAAAGACACTATTGCAAATCACAGATGATGAAAAGGTGATATTAGTAAGTGATACAAGGCAAAATTTGCCAATTAAAGAAATGATCAGTGAAATGACATTGCAAGGAGAAATTATTGACCCTAAATGCTATTTTGGTGTTATGAAACCAGGGTTTGGCAAAATTCATAGGAGTTGTGCTGTACGATGTATTTCGGGTGGAATCCCTCCGGTTTTAGCCACAACTGATGAAAATAACATTTCGAAGTACTATTTAATTACTGACAAGGAGGGCAATGCTATCGGCAAAGGTATTTTACCATTTATTGGAAAACCTTCTAGATTGAAAGGTATAGTAGAACAACATGAAGATTGGTTTATTCTAAAAATAGATCCTGAAAATATTTCTATTTTAAGCGAACTTTCAAATATCTATTAAACTAAAAATGCGAACTAAAAAGTTCGCATTTTTAAATTTTTTATTAAAAAATTACTCTTCGTAATGAGCTATTAGGCTATCTACCTCATCTCCTTCTAAAGCATCAACAGTAACTTCTTTTTTACCATTAATCTCAGTAGTTTTTATTACAGTAGCATTCTTTTCACCATCTTTTTGTTTAACCAATACTTTCATTTCAGTTGTATCAGCACCTTCTTGATGAATCTCTGTTGTAATTTCTACATGCTCAGTGGTAGTAGTATGGCCTCCTAAAATTGGAGCAATTACCAACCCTATCAAACAAGTCAATTTAATCAAAATATTCATTGAAGGGCCAGAAGTGTCTTTAAATGGATCTCCAACTGTATCACCAGTAACGGCAGCTTTGTGTGCCTCAGAACCTTTATATGTCATCTCGCCATTGATCTCTACACCAGCTTCAAAAGATTTTTTTGCATTATCCCATGCACCTCCCGCGTTGTTTTGAAAGATTGCCCAAAGTACACCACTTACAGTAACTCCAGCCATATAACCACCTAACATTTCAGCAATAATTTGATTGTCTATACCAATTAACATTGGTACAAATGCAATAATTAGAGGGAAACCAATAGTTAATAGACCTGGTAACATCATTTCTTTTAAAGATGCCTCTGTGGAAATCGCAACACACTTATCATATTCTGGTTGTCCGGACCCTTCCATAATTCCAGGGATATCTCTAAATTGGCGACGAACTTCTTGTACCATTTCCATAGCAGCTTTACCTACTGCATTCATAGCTAAAGCAGAAAATACTACTGGCACCATACCTCCAACAAATAACATTGCTAAAACAGGTGCTTTAAAAATATTAATTCCGTCAATTCCGGTAAAAGTAACATAGGCAGCAAACAATGCTAAAGACGTTAGCGCCGCTGAAGCAATAGCAAAACCCTTTCCTGTTGCCGCAGTTGTATTACCTACTGAATCTAAAATATCTGTACGTTCTCTTACGATAGGCTTTTGTTCACTCATTTCAGCAATTCCACCTGCGTTATCAGATATTGGTCCAAACGCATCAATTGCTAATTGCATAGCTGTAGTTGCCATCATTGCAGATGCGGATAATGCTACTCCGTAAAATCCTGCAAAAGCATATGAAGCCCAAATTGCTCCTGCAAATAATAACACAGAAGGGAAAGTTGAGATCATTCCTGTTGCTAAACCAGCAATAATATTTGTTCCGGCTCCTGTACTAGATTGTTGTACAATTTTTAAGGTTGGTTTTTTACCTAAACCTGTGTAGTATTCAGTTACTGAAGAAATTCCTGCTCCAACAACTAAACCTACAAGTGTTGCGTAGAAAACTCTCATTGAAGATATTTCTTGTAAGCCTTCTCCAAAGAAATTCATCTGCATTGTTTCTGGAAGCATCCAAGTTACCAATCCAAAACAAGATGCCGCTACTAAGACAATAGATGTCCAGTTACCAACATTCAAAGCGCCCATAACTTGAGACTCTTTAGCGTCGTTATTTTTTATTTTAACAAGCATGGTACCAATTACAGATATAATGATTCCAGCGCCTGCAATTGCCATTGGTAACAAAATTGGACCAATTCCACCAAAACCATCTTGAATAGCTCCGCCCATATCTTTAATTACATAATTTCCTAATACCATAGCAGCTAAAACAGTTGCTACATACGAACCAAATAAATCGGCTCCCATTCCGGCAACATCCCCAACATTATCACCAACATTATCTGCAATCGTTGCAGGATTACGAGGATCATCTTCAGGAATACCAGCTTCTACTTTACCAACTAAATCTGCTCCAACGTCTGCGGCTTTAGTATAAATTCCTCCACCAACACGTGCGAACAAAGCAATAGACTCAGCTCCCAAAGAAAAACCTGCTAGAGTTTCTAAAACAATCGTCATATCATTTGTGGATGTCCAAAGACCATCCATAAAGAAATGGAAGAAAAAAATGAAAAAGGCAGTCAAACCTAAAACTGCTAATCCAGCGACTCCTAAGCCCATCACTGTACCTCCACCAAAAGAAACTTTCAATGCATTTGGTAAACTAGTTCGAGCTGCTTGAGTTGTTCTCACATTTGTTTTAGTTGCTATTTTCATTCCTAAATTTCCCGCAAAAGCAGAAAAAACGGCTCCAAATACAAAGGCAATTACAATCAACCAATGAGTTGTAGGAACAATAAATGAAACCAAAGCTAATAAAGCACTCACTATTAGTACAAAAACAGTAAGTAATCTGTACTCAGCACTTAAAAATGCCAAAGCTCCTTCATAAATATGATCTGAAATTTCTTTCATTTTACCATCTCCTGCATCTTGCTTCATTACCCAAATACGTTTAATCCACATATAGATTAAACCTAAAACTGCCATAGCAATCGGCATATAAATCATCATTGATTCCATTGTATAAATTTTAATTTATTTGATTTTCTTTTAGCGATTGCAAAAGTAAGAAAACAAACTAGATTTAAAAAATAAAAAAACCAAGTAAAATCTTGGCCTTTATTAAGTATAGAGATATTAATCATTATTTAAAATGTATCATTCAATTTTCACTACTGTTTCATACCAAATCTGTGATTGCTTATCTCTTATAATTAGATAGTAGGTATCTTGTGGTAAATCAGAGGTGTCTCCTTTATAGGGCTTTCTATTGGTCATTTCATCATACACTACTGTTTTTGACAACGCACCTGTAGAGTTATAAAAATCAACAGTATAAGTTTGAATGAATTTGAATTTGATTTTTAACTCCTCTTTAAAAGGATTTCCTTGAATCACAGGTTTCTTAGCAAATTTGGTTTTTACATTTTCATTTATAAATATCTCTGGAACTAATTGTGGTAGATTAAAAAATGACGCACCACTGGACGATGTAATATTACTAGGCACATAATTAGCTCCCGACCCTAAAATATTGGGGTTTTCAATAGTTCCAAGAGTTCCAGAAAAATTAACAGCATAAATCTTATTATCTATACCTAATTGTAGACCGTAAATAGGGCCAGGGCTATTATTGATTATAATGGGAAAACTACCCATACCAATATCTCTATAATCAATCTGATATATTCTTCCAATAATCAGAACCATCAAAAAAACTATCTGTATTAGTAAAATATAATAAGGAACTATCGGGTGAAAATTCAAGCCCATAATTGAATTTAACATCGATTGTAAAAAAATTAGATTGCAATGAAGATAATATTCCTGTATTGCTATCAAAATTAAAAGTGAATAAACTTTCCGCGACATCTGTCTCACCATTATTTCCTAAAGTGTTATGAATCATTGCAAGAGATAATTTATCTGGAGATATTTTCATTTGGCCTCCAGAGTTTATTGTACTTTGTGGGTATGTAAAAGTGAAAGTTGATTGATTTATTAAATTAATTCCTGTTGAATTAATTTTGTAAGAATAAAACATATCATAAACGGTAGGACTAATATTAGATGCAAATGAAACTAACCAGTAAGAATTGTCACTAGGACTTATTATAGCAGTCATTTTTTCGCTAACGTTTTCTAATAATAAAATATTTTTTTTAATTGAGTCTACGTCACCAAGCCCATTATCAAAACTCATATCTATAGTTGTATAGTATAAGCCAGGGGTAACACCCATATTATCTCCACTATTTGTAAAAATATAATATTTGTTTGAATCACTCGGGTTTGGAACTATAATTACTGATTGACTAATCCCGAATTTCCAAAAAGATTTGCACCGTTAAGCATTATTTCATGATTCCTATTCCAAACGTTAATACCGTTAGTATAAAATAATAAGTTTCCAAAAGTATCACTAACTGAAGCAGATGCTCCTTCAGCATTCATAGAGCTGTTTGTTAAAATTGTTGGCACTTGCGTACCATCGTTAAAATTTAAACCTGATTGATTACCAAAGTACCAATTGGTATTTTGCAATTGAGCATTAGTTTTTGTGGTTAAGCTTAGTAATAAAAACAAGCTTAAAATAAAAGTAAGTTTTTTTATAAGTATTTAAGTTTTAGATTAATAGATTTTTTTCGACAAAAAAAGTCTGAGATTTGATATAAAGTAAAATTTGCTATTAATTATGTGTTAAAGATTTTAGCGACGACAATTTTTATTGAAGATTATGATATAAAAATAATAAGAAAGATTTTGTTTTGCTTGTTGGTGTGACTTATACTTATTAAGGGAAAACCATAACAAAGTGATACAGGCCCTAAAAAAATATGCTAAAATAAAGATTGAATATCTGTACAATTGCAGCAAAATTAGCTGCAAGATGAATCAATATAATTCGTTAAGTAATTTCTGGTAAAACGTTGTACCTATATTGTAACCGCAAAATAAAAAAACCAAGTAAAAACTTGGCTTTTAGTTAATTTTAAGTGCTCGAGGTGGGATTGAATTACTTCGTAATTCTTCCCTAAAACGTCAATGTGAAAACCACAAAAGGAAACACGACGCTTCTTAAAAAACAAAGCGAGCTTTATTTTTTAAGCTCGCTTGAATTTCCACCTTTTTGTGGTTTATTTGTACTCGAGGTGGGAATCGAACCCACACTCCCGAAAGAACTGGATTTTGAATCCAGCGCGTCTACCAATTCCGCCACTCGAGCATTATTTTTTGGTGGTGCAAACTTAAAAAATAATTTTGGTATTCCATAAAAATACCTATATAAGTATCGTATAACTCTTTAAATAATTTTTACTTTTGTCATCAACAAATTTATACTACTACTTTATAACCAATACTCAACAATTAGTAAATGAAACAAAAAGTACCAAATCCTAAAATTTTTGCCTGTACTAAAACAACTGAACTTGCACAAAAAATTGCTAACGCGTATGGGACCGAATTAGGAAAATCTAGAAAAAATGAATTTAGTGATGGCGAATTTCAAGCGTCATTCGAGGAATCAATACGTGGAAGACGAATCTTTATTGTAGGTTCTACATGCCCTCCATCGGATAACCTAATGGAAATGTTATTAATGATAGACGCCGCTAAACGAGCCTCTGCAAGACACATTACCGCTGTCATGCCTTATTTTGGATGGGCAAGACAAGATAGAAAAGACAAACCAAGAGTACCAATAGCGGCAAAATTAGTTGCCAAAATGTTGGAAACTGCCGGAGCAACCAGAATAATTACGATGGATTTGCATGCCGATCAAATTCAAGGCTTCTTTGAAAAACCGGTTGATCATTTATTTGCTTCTACAATCTTTTTACCAGAGATTGAGGCCTTAAATTTGGATAATATTACAATTGCATCTCCAGACATGGGTGGTTCTAAAAGAGCCTATGCCTATTCTAAGTATTTAAATAGTGAAGTGGTAATTTGCTACAAGCAAAGAAAAAAAGCGAATGTGATTTCTCATATGGAATTGATTGGTGATGTAAAAGATAGAAATGTTATTCTTGTTGATGACATGGTTGATACTGCCGGTACCTTAACAAAAGCAGCTGATCTAATGATGGAAAAAGGAGCAAAAAGTGTTCGTGCCATTTCAACACATGCAGTACTGTCTGGAGCAGCGTATGAACGGATTGAAAAGTCTAAATTACAACAACTTATTGTTACAGATACTATCCCTGTAAAAAGTAAAATTTCTAAAATAAAAGTAGTATCTTGCGCCCCTTTATTTGCTGATGTGATGCACAAAGTTCAAAATAATACATCAATCAGTGATCAATTTTTAATGTAAATATAAATTAAGTAATGAAATCAATTACGATCAAAGGATCTAAAAGAGAAAGCGTGGGCAAAGTATCAACTAAAGCCTTACGTAATGCTGGAATGGTACCTTGCGTGTTATACGGAGGAGAGAAACCAGTTCATTTTGCGGCAAATGAACTAGCATTTAAAAATTTAGTGTATACTCCGAGTGTTTACACAGCGTCGATTGAAGTAGAAAGTGGCGATAAATTTGCCGCTATACTTCAAGATATTCAATTTCATCCAGTTACTGATAGAATATTACATGTAGATTTTTATCAAATATTTGATGATAAAGAAATTACGATGGATATTCCAATTAAATTAGTTGGTAATTCTCCAGGAGTCCTGAATGGTGGTGTACTACGTTTTCCTAATCGTAGATTAAGAGTTAAAGCTTTACCTGTTGATTTACCAGATTTTATCAATGCTGATATTTCTGAATTAAAGATTGGAGATAAAGTATTTGTTGAAGACGTGAAAAACGATGCCTATTCAATTTTACACCCTGATGATATGGTTGTTGTTCAAGTAAGAATAGCACGTGCTGCAATAGTAGATGAGGTTGAAGAAGAAGAAGGTGAAGAAGGAGAAGAAGGAACAGAAGAAGGAACAGAAGAAGGAGAAGGAACTACCGCACCTAGTGAAGGTGGAAAAACTCCTCCTGAAGACGCTGCACCTAAAGAATAGTTTTTATCAATTAATATTTTATAAAGCTTCGCTCCCGCAATCGGGATTGCGAAGCTTTTTTTATTAACCTGAGTTCGTCCTAATGCTTGTTTACAGTTTAACTGAATTTTTATTCAATTCATGGGTGTCTTTTTGATGGACTAACTGCTTAGTTGGAAAAAATATGGCAAGAATTGGAAAAAATTCATCAAATCCTTTGGAAATCCGAATAAAAGGCAATCTTTTGCGATAAAATTATTAAAATATCTAGATATTTTTTGAAATTTTACACTTCAAATCTCACCTCTTCTTAGGATTCTGTAAATTAAATCTTAGGTCGAACTCAGGTTATTATGATAATAGTATATTTACAGAATGAGTATTATTTCATTTTTAAGAACCCTTTTCGGAAAGAAAAAACTTAATGAAGATTTTATGAAAAAATATTTAATTGTTGGTTTAGGAAATATAGGCAATGAATATGCAGATACACGCCATAATATAGGCTTTAAAATTCTTGATGAACTGGCAAGGGCCTTAGAAGTTAATTTTGAAACACAAAAGTTAGGTGCAACTACGAGGTTTAAATTTAAGGGGCGAACCTTTATATTGCTAAAACCTTCTACATATATGAACTTGAGCGGAAAATCAGTAAAATATTGGCTCGATAAAGAGAAAATTCCCTTAGAAAATTTATTAGTTATTTGCGATGACTTAAACATCTCTTTTGGCACAATTCGTTTAAAACCTAAGGGAAGTGCAGGTGGTCATAATGGTTTAAAAAGTCTAAATGATATATTAGATACACAGCAATATGCTCGTTTTAGATTCGGCATTAGTGATGAATTTAAAACAGGTCGACAAGTTGATTATGTTCTAGGTAAATGGGACGATAAAGAAATCCAATTGCTCCCGGAGAGACTTGAAAAATCAATCCAACTCATAAAATCTTTTGGAACTGCAGGTACAGCAAATACCATGAGTGAATTCAACGGTAAATAGAGTTTAATAATCTATATTAAAAGTTTACTCTACGGTAACAGATTTTGCTAAATTACGTGGTTGATCTACATTACAATTACGCATTACTGCTATGTGATAAGATAATAGTTGTAAGGGAATAGTTGTTAATAAAGGTGTAAAAGCTTCTTCCGTTTCTGGTATTTCAATAACATGATCTGCTATTTTTTTTACTTGTTCATCACCTTCAGTAACAACAGCTATAATTTTTCCTTTTCTTGATTTAATTTCTTGAATATTACTAACCACCTTTTCATAATGTCCCATACTGGTTGCAATAACAATTACGGGCATTCTATCATCAATTAAAGCTATAGGACCATGCTTCATTTCAGCTGCAGGATAACCCTCAGCATGGATATAAGAGATCTCTTTCAATTTCAGAGCTCCTTCTAAAGCTACTGGAAAATTATATCCTCGCCCTAAGTATAAACAATTGGTTGACAACAAATATTCTTTGGCAATTTCCTTTACATGTTCATCTATCTGTAATGCTCGCTCTACTTTTTCTGGAATCAACTCCAATTCTTGTAAATAAAGTCTATAATCTGAGCTTGACATTGTCCCTTTTGCTCTTGATAATCTAAGTGCAATTAGTGATAAAACTGTAATCTGAGTTGTAAATGCTTTTGTTGAAGCAACACCTATTTCTGGTCCAGCATGAGTATAGGCGCCCGCATGTGTTTCTCTGGCAATTGAAGACCCAACTACATTACATACGCCAAAAACAAATGCTCCTTTTTCTTTAGCCAATTTAATAGCTGCCAATGTATCAGCTGTTTCACCAGACTGTGAAATAGCAATTACTACATCTTTTTCGGTTATAATTGGGTTACGATATCTAAATTCTGAAGCATATTCTACTTCAACAGGAATTCTAGCAAATTCCTCGAAAATATACTCAGCTACTAAACCGGCATGCCATGAAGTACCACATGCAACAATGATAATACGTTCGGCATTTAAAAACTTCTTCATATTATCTTCTACACCAGCCATCTTTATAAGACCCTCGTTCCTTAACAATCTACCACGATAAGTATCAGTAATTGCTCTAGGTTGCTCATAAATTTCTTTCAACATAAAATGGTCATAACCACTTTTTTCTATCTGTTCAAGATTCATTTGTAATTCCTGAATATCTGCATCAACTAATGAATCATCATGAATCTTTCTTATCTCAACATCTTTGCCAACTCTTATAATCGCCATTTCTTCGTCTTCTAAATAAATGGCATCTTTGGTATATTCTATAAAAGGAGAAGCATCTGAAGCAACAAAAAACTCTTTTTTGTCTTTACCTATACCAATTGCAATTGGGCTTCCTAAACGAGCAACAACAATTTCATCTGGTTTGTTTTTATCAAAAACAGCAATGGCATAAGCTCCAATTACCTGGTTTAAAGCAATTTGAACTGCCTTACCAAGTTTAACATCATATTGTTTTTTTACCTCTTCAATTAAATTGATTAAAACTTCAGTATCTGTATCACTTTTAAAAGTATAACCTCTATTTGTTAATTCTTTTTTAATAGTATCATAATTTTCAATAATACCATTATGTACAATTACTAAATCGCCTGATTGTGATGTGTGAGGGTGAGAATTTATATCATTTGGAACCCCATGTGTTGCCCAGCGAGTATGACCAATACCTAAATTACCTTCTTTAGAAATTTCATTTTCAACTTTTTCTAGGAGGTCGCTTACTTTACCTTTTGTTTTTGATAGTGCAATATTTTTTCCGTCATACAAAACAATGCCTGCACTATCATACCCTCTATACTCAAGTCGTTGTAAACCATTTACAACAATAGGATATGCCTCTCTAAATCCAATATAACCAGTAATTCCACACATGGCGAATGCTTTTTAATTGTTATCTACAGTATAATATATCTTTAATTTAAATCGAGTTTCATCTGTAATATCCGTTAAATTATTTCCTTTTAAAACAACCCCTTTTGATCTCCAGCTAAAATCTCTGACAATGGTGTCATTAAAAGTAACTATTGCATCAGTTGAATGGTACGTTCTAAGAGCAAATTTTTTCGCTAATTTTCGAGGATTATTTGGCCTTAATACTTCAGATATATAATCAGTTATTCTAAACTGATATTTCAAGGGAGTTCCATCATCATTATACTGTAAAAATCCGGCAATCCCATTTACAACAGCCTCAGATATAGCGTCTAGAATAATCGAATTTTCATCAGCATTATACAAATACATTTGGTCAGGAATGTTATCACTACTTATTTCATCAACATATAGGTCTAAAATAGCTCCATTAATCAACCAATTTTCATTTCTAATTGCAGCAAGTGAATCTGAATCAACCCCTTTAAATAATTCTATCTCTGACATAGATCCTGCTGATCCTTGTATAAATAATTTGTTCTCACCATTTACTGTGTCTGGATTATTTAAAAAGTTCTCAACTGTAGATCCGGTATAAGATCTTTTATAGTTAGCCGCTCTAATACCTGATAATGATAGAATAATACTTTGAGCTGTAAGAACAGGGACGTCAACGTCGTCCATATCTCCATCACCATTTAAATCAGACACCCCACCTTCGTCAGTTAACACTTCATTTGTATAATAAATTGAAAGCGCGGCATCAGACATTAACAGTGTCATTAATGAGCCATTTGAACCTTGTGGTTCGATCCACAAACCTCTAAAATAGTTATTAAAATTTTGAGGAGAGGACAAGTCGGATGTAGTTGCATTATTTATAAAAATATTTGCTATTTCATCCTTATCCAGAACAAGTTTTATTGATGGACTTGAGCTTTCTTTTTTGATAGTATCAATATCATCAACAGTGCTGATATCGTCGTCTAAAAATTTACGTTCAACATATAAAACCGTATCATTCTCATCAGGTATGAAACTATCAGAATACAATTCATAAGCAGAACTGTATTCTTCATCAGAATAATATTTTTTAATAAGAGTTGGGTTTATTGGGTCTAATTCATTTAGAAATGTCGCAAGCCTATGTACCTTTATTGTATATTCTTCATCAAGATCACCAATAATAGAATCTAATACAAATTTAGGTTTTCCGTCACTATAATTAACAGTATCTCTTTGAGCGAAATAAGGTATATCCAATACCACTTTGTCAATTATAGGGTTTAATCCAAAATCTGGAGTAGCAGAGAATGCTAATTGAGAAACAAAAGATGCATTTAAATATCCGAAATTGACATCATTTAAGATACCTATATTATAAACGGGTAGATTATCTACTCTAGACCTTTCAACATCTTTATTATACGCTGTTACTTCAAAAACAGCATCTTTTGTATTAAAAAGGTCATTGTCAACAATACCAACACCTATATCTTCAAAATCCTTTTCACAAGCTATTACACTAAATAAAGCAAAAATAAATACAACAACAGCCCTAATGCCGCTTACAAATTTAGTTGTCATAAACAAAATTAATTTTTAATGGGTTATTTTATAAAACTTCGGTTAGGTAAAAGTTAGAATAGGCTTCAGTAAAATCATCAAAGGGTTGATAATCTAATACTGGAGTTTCAGTTTTTGTAATATGATCTAGCAATTCATTTGGAAGATTCTCACTACCTTTTATAACAGCATCAGAATTTTCAATAGCAATTTTTAATAGGTTAGTATGACTTGAATTAGAAAGCGATTGTAATTTCTCTTCAGAAATAGAATCAAACTTTATTTTATCGATTAAATCTTTGCTTAAATCGCCTTTATAATCATTATTGTACAATGAAGTTACAATCTTACTTTCAGAAAATAAAGGATCATTTTTATAATATTCTTTTAAATACAATGGTAATAACGATGCCATCCATCCATGAACATGTATAATATCTGGCGCCCAATTTAATTTTTTTACCGTTTCAACAACACCTTTTGCAAAGAAAATTGTTCTTTCGTCATTATCATTGAATAAGTTTCCGTCTTCGTCAGTATATAGAGCTTTACGTTTAAAATATTCATCATTATCAATAAAATAAACCTGCATTCTTTCTTTAGGGATCGAAGCTACTTTAATAATTAATGGCATATCCATATCATTGATTATTAAATTCATTCCTGATAAACGAATCACTTCATGTAACTGATGTCTGCGCTCATTTATAACTCCAAATCGAGGCATAAAAATACGTATTTGAGCTCCTTTGTTGTGCATCTCTCTTGAAACTTCAAATGACATGTTTGCTGTTTCATTTTCCGGTAAATAAGGTACCACTTCTGAAGACACATACAATATTCTCTTATCTTTCATAAATCCATCTGTTTGTTGGGTCGTGCAAAATTACAAAAATTTAAGTAGATTTAAACTTAAAATAGTATGTTTACGCGCTTTTAACAATATAATTAACATTCTACATATGGAAGTTCACTATACTTCTCGCTCTTTACAAGAAGCTTTACAAACAAAAAGAAAAAACAATACAATAGGTTTTATACCAACAATGGGCGCTTTGCATAACGGGCATTTATCTTTAATTAAAGAAGCTCAGCTCAATAATGATATTATTGTTGTTAGTATTTTCGTAAACCCTACACAATTTGACAATCAAGAAGATTTAAATAAATATCCTCGAACTTTAACCGAAGATGTAGACTTGCTGAAAACTATTGATTGTGATTTTGTTTTTGCGCCCTCAGTTGAAGAAATTTATAAAAAAAGTATATTAGCCAAAAAATATTCTTTTGATGGATTGGAAAATCAAATGGAAGGTAAACACCGTAAAGGTCATTTTGATGGTGTAGGTACTATTGTTAAACGTCTTTTCGAAATTGTGCAGCCAACTTATTCTTATTTTGGTGAAAAGGATTTTCAACAACTACAAATAATTAAAAAATTAGTTGAAAAATATCAAATTCCTACGAGCGTTATTGGATGTAAAATTCATAGAGAGAAAGACGGATTAGCAATGAGTTCTCGTAATACAAGGCTCACTAAAGAGCATCGGCACGCCGCTCCATTTATATACAAAGTATTAAAAGAGGCACGCTTGAAATTCAAAACCCAATCTGCTAGAAAAATTAATGATTGGATTGCTAATGAATTTCAGAAAAATGAACTGTTACAATTAGAATATTTCGAAATAGCCAATATAAAAACTCTAAAAACGATTTCTCGGAAACAAAAAAACAACAAGTACAGAGCCTTTATTGCGGCTTTCGCCGGAAACATTCGATTAATCGATAATATCGCTTTAAATTAAGTATTTTTGCAAGCCATATACTAAAATAGCTTTGAATATTAAACTTAAAAAATCTTTCTTTACATTAATTCCGATAGCTATAGGAATCGGTTTGATCTCGTATTTTTTAGCGCAGCTCACACCAAAAGACAAAGTTGACATCATCGATTCCTTTAAATCTGCTAATTATTGGTGGATATTATTATCACTTTTCTTGGGGGTTTTAAGTCATTTTTCTCGCGCTTATCGTTGGAGATTTCTATTAGAGCCACTAGGTTACAAGCCAAAATTTGCAAATACTTTTATGACTGTTTTAATGGCCTATCTTGTTAATTTAGCTATGCCTCGTGCTGGAGATATTGCCAGAGGAACTGCGATCTCTAAATATGAAAATATTCCTTTTGAAAAGGCTATAGGTACAATTATTGCCGAACGAATTGCTGATGTCATTTTACTTTTCTTTATCATTGGTATTGCCTTTATTTCTCAAGCAGAACTAATTAAAAGTTATTTGTTTAAAGACGGGATATCGAGTACTGTGATTGGTATAGTAATTTTAATAGTATTAATGTTGCTTGCCTTTCTTGGATATACTTTAATTCAACGAGCCAAAAAAGGGTTTTTACTTAAAGTCAAGAAATTTGTTAATGGTTTATTTGAAGGTGCAATAAGTATTTTTAAAATGAAAAATAAATGGGCTTTTATTTTTCATACAATTTTTATTTGGCTCATGTATGTCCTGATGTTTTATGTGGTGACGTTTGCATTACCTGAAACTACTAATTTGCCTTTTGAAGCCATTATTGTAGGTTTCGTTGTTGGTGGACTGAGCATGGCATTAACAAACGGCGGTTTAGGTACTTATCCTGTTTTTGTTGCGAGTGCCTTAATTTTATATAATGTCGAGGATAATCCGGCAAGAGCTTTTGGTTGGATCATGTGGACTGCCCAAACATTAATGGTTATTGTTTTTGGTGGAATTTCTTTTATATTATTACCCATATATAATCAAAACAAGTCATAAAGAAGCAATACCAAGTAAATAATGTATTGCCTCTTTTATAGTACATAATATAGTTTAATTTTAAATAGCCAGAAACTCTTCCGGCTCTGCTCTTTCCATCCAATTAGTATTTAAATAAGCGTAAATGATTTTTCTATCTTTATTTACAACATAGGTTGCTGCTAAGGGTAATTCGAAACTATTATCACCATTATGGGCAGGAATATCCATACCAAAAGCATCATGAATTGATCTTAAAGATTCTAGCAATGCAAATGAAATTCCAAATTGTTTTGCTACTTCATTGCCTTTATCATACAGAATATCATAAGTAAGTCCATTATCCTGCTTTAATTGTCGTGACATTATAGGAAGTTGAGGGGAAATAACTACCGTATTTGAACCCACCTCTTTTATTTCTGAAATAGCCTCTTGTAACGCTTTAAATTCTAAATTGCAGAATGGACACCAGTTCCCGCGATTAAAACTTATAACTACGTTTCCGTTTTCTAATAAACTGCTTAATGAAACCTTAATACCATCAGAATTTTCTAATTCAAAATCGGGCGCTATATCTCCTATAGACTTTGCACTTTCAGTAATACCAGATTGAGCTAATTTTCCGATTTCTTCACCCATTGTTCTCAGTACTTCTTTGGGAGCCTGTTTAGACATTTGTTCAGCAAAATCAGCTAATTCTTTCTTTAAATTCATTTCTATACTTTTAAAATTAAAAACAAGTTAAATTTAATAACACAAAATATCATATTAGTATCATTTAATTCATTGTTTTTGATTTTTAATACATAAATAAATATTATGGATGCATTAAGCTCAATTTTCGAGATAATTAAATTAAAAAGTGCTTTGTATTTTAAATCTGATTTTTCTTCTCCATGGGGTATGGACATTTCTAAAGGGCCTTATGCGCAATTTCATATGATTATAAAAGGTAAGTGCATCCTTAATCTTAAGCATAAAAAAACAATAGAATTGTACGCAGGTGATATTGTTATTTTTCCTTTCGGTGAAGAACATTGGTTAGCAGATAATCAAAATAGTAAAAAAGTAAACGGATTAAAAGTTGTAGAATCTATTTGGAACAATGACCCTATATTTAAAGGTAGTAATTTTGCTACTACTATGATATGCGGGCATTTTGAGTTTGATAGAAACATAGAGCATTCATTTATAAAATCCTTACCTCAATTTATCCATATTTCTGATATGGATCGAAAGGAGTTTTCATGGTTAGAAAGCATCAGTAATTTAATAATGCAAGAATCTGGATCTGATCGACTAGGGAATACTATTGCCGTAAATCGTTTGGCGGAAGTTTTATTTATTCATTCAATCCGTGCTTATATACTTCAGAATAATGATAACATTGGACTATTTGTAGCTTTAAAGAATCCTAAATTGAGTAATGTATTAAAGTTGATTCATAAGAAACCTGAATACAATTGGAATTTAGAAAATCTTGCATTTGAAGCAGGTATGTCAAGGACTCTTTTTGCTAATAAATTTAAGGAAACTGTAGGTGAAACTCCTTTACATTATGTAAGAAATTGGCGAATTATTAAAGCAAAACAATTTTTAAAAGAAGGTTCTGATCCCATTTCTGAAGTGGCAGAAAAAGTTGGTTATTCATCCGAAGCCGCTTTTAATCGTGTTTTCAAGAAAAAAGTTCATAAAACACCTGCCGTTTATCGGAGAACTGCTCTATAAATATTTTCTATTTTAGCAAAATATAATTAAAGGTGAATTATAATTATTATAGCAACGGTAAATTATTAATTACAGCAGAATATTTGGTTCTTGACGGAGCCCAAGCATTAGCATTACCAACTAAATATGGTCAAAATTTAGAAATAAAACCTTTTAAAGAACCAAAGTTAATATGGGAAAGTTATACTGCTTCAAACAAACTTTGGCTACAAGTTGAATTTGATTTACCACGATTAAGAGTTATTTCTGAATCTTTTGATTCAAATACCGAAGGAGCTAACGATTCAGCGGCTATTAAACTCCAAGATATCTTATTTGAAGCTAAAAAATTGAATCCTGATTTTCTTAATGACACAAAGGGTTATTATATTAAATCAAAGCTATCATTCCCAAGAAACTGGGGATTAGGCTCTTCTTCAACACTTATCAATAATATTGCTCAATGGGCAGATATCGATGCCTTTCAGTTACAATTCAGTACTTTTGGCGGAAGTGCTTACGATATTGCCTGCGCTCAAAATAACAGTCCAATTCTCTATCAATTAAAACAGAGAAAGCCACATGTAGAGCGTGTAAATTTCAATCCGAGTTTTAAAGAGCAATTCTATTTTG
>Ga0209344_10003099_pt1 | contig 16956 bp, 21 predicted proteins | sample Cruoilmetagenom6_FD_187293 | JGI IMG/M metagenome (GOLD analysis project Ga0209344, IMG submission 187293) | Oil polluted marine microbial communities from Coal Oil Point, Santa Barbara, California, USA - Santa Barbara Oil Seep Sample 6 (SPAdes)... | ecosystem: Environmental > Aquatic > Marine... | reverse complement strand
GCGCAATGGTTCTGCAGTGGATTACGGCAACGTTTGAACTGGGGCAAAGGGATGGATCCGTCTCGGCCATCCTGGGTCCCGCCGATGAAGCGCAGGCGACCCTGGCGATGCTGGAAGGCGCTCACCTCGCCGCGCGCACCGAAGAACACCCCGCCGTGTTTGATGCCGCAACGCGACTGCTGCGCGCCCGCTGCCAGTAACGACGGGACAGGAATTGCGCTTTGAGCGAGCGATTAAATTCGTGTTCGCTCACCCGGCGACATTTCCTGTGAGCTTTGGTCTATGTCTACCCGTACATAATCGCAACGCAAATTGACTCATAACGAGCGAAAAGGAGCAAACAGATGATGAGCACACTGAAAACAGCACTGGCAGCAGCAACTCTGTCACTCACTGTTGCCAGTACGCAGGCACTGGCAGAGACGCAAACCAGGACCATCGAGTATCAGGTCGGCGACGAGACCTTCACCGGCTACATGGCCTGGGATGACGAATTCGAGCAAGAACGTCCGGGCGTTCTGGTGGTCCATGAATGGTGGGGGCACAATGAATTTGCGCGGAATCAGGCAGAACGGCTTGCTTCAGCCGGCTATACAGCCTTTGCGCTGGATATGTATGGCTCCGGCAAGCAAGCCGACCATCCCGATACCGCCCAGCAGTTCATGCAGGAAGCGACCAGTGACATGGATCAGGTCAAGGCACGCTTCATGAAGGCGATGGACATCCTGAAGAACCACGAAAGTGTTGATGCGTCCCGAATTGCAGCACAAGGTTACTGCTTTGGCGGTGCCGTTGTACTCAACATGGCGCGCATGGGTGTTGATCTGGACGGCGTTGTCAGCTTTCATGGTGCGCTCGGCAGCCCCCTCCAGGCTGAACCCGGATCCGTAAAAGCCAGGATCCAGGTGTACACCGGCGGGGCTGATAAAATGATCCCATCGGATCAGGTGGCGAGCCTGGTTAAAGAGATGCAGGATGCCGAAGTCGACCTGACACTGGTGAGCTTCCCCGGAGTGCTGCACTCATTTACCAACCCGGGTGCCGACAGGATCGCCGAAGAGTTTGGTATGCCGGTTGGTTATGACGAAGAGGCTGCCGCCCGCTCCTGGGATGGCGCTATGCGTTTCTATAAGGCCATCTTCGCCGAGTAACACAAGCGAATGCAAAAAAACCGAAACCGGCAGTATTTACAGTGAATTCTGGAACACCAACCCAAAAGCATGAGGAGGTACAACATGGCAACTGAGAGTTTACCGCGGTTCAATGATGACAATCGTCCAGGCTACAAGTCGCTGGGCAACTCGGGTCTGTTCGTCTCCGAACTGTGCCTGGGCACCATGACCTTCGGCGGCGATGAGGACATCTGGGGGCTGATCGGCCAGTTGCAGCAGGAACAGGCCGACGAACTGGTGAAGATCGCCCTGGAGGCGGGGATCAACTTTATCGATACCGCCAACATCTATGGTTTCGGCGCCAGTGAGCGCATCGTCGGCCAATCCCTGAAGAATCTCGGCGTTCGCCGCGAGAATGTGGTGCTGGCCACCAAGGTACTTGGCCCCATGGGGGATAGCCCCAATGCCCGTGGTGCTTCCCGCGGACATATCATGAGTGAATGCAAGGCGAGCCTGTCGCGCCTGCAAACGGACTATATCGACCTGTACCAAATCCACGGTTTTGACCCGTCCACGCCGATCGAGGAAACCCTGGAGGCGCTGAACACCCTGGTGCAGCAGGGCCATGTGCGTTATGTGGGTCTGTCCAACTGGGCCGCCTGGCAGGTGATGAAAGCCATTGGCATCAGCCAGGCCCGCAACCTGTGCCCGATCACATCCCTGCAGGCCCACTACACCCTCGTGGGTCGCGATCTGGAGCGGGGCATCATTCCGATGCTGGAGTCCGAGAGGGTCGGGCTGATGGTGTGGAGCCCGCTGGCAGGCGGTTACCTCTCCGGTAAATACGAGGGGCCGGACGCTTCCGAGGAAAACCGCCGCGCCAAGTTTGACTTTCCACCCGTCAACCGTGAGCGGGGTAGCAAGGTAATCAAGCTCATGCGCGAAATTGCTGATGGCAAGCAGATCGACGGTGAGCCGGTCAGCGTGGCTCAGATCGCCCTGGCGTGGCTGCTGCACCAGCAGCCTGTGACCAGTATCATCGTTGGCGCCAAGCGGCCCAAACAACTCAAGGACAATATCCGGGCAGCCCAGGTCCGCTTGTCCGATGACGAGCTGGCAGCCCTAGATGAAGTCAGCCGCCTGCCCGAGGAGTACCCTGGCTGGATGATGAAAATGATGTCGGGGTATCGGGATACTGCGAAGGAATGAGCGCTGGCGCTGAGACGGCGTAACGACTTCTTGAGTTTTCGTCAAACGATATCTCCAAGAAACGAGCGGATCAAAAGCATGACTTCCATTGATCCGCCAATCCATGCCAGGAGGTACCCATGTCATCGCTTGAAACCCAGTTCCTGTCCCTGACGGAACACCATGCCCGATATGCTGCGATCGACCCGGCTTCGGCGTTGAAGGGCAGCGCGTCGGGCAAGGTCATCTTCATCACCGGCGGATCACGGGGAATCGGCCAGGCCACGGCTGTCGCCTTCGCCGAGGCGGGCGTAAAGGCGGTCTATGTTACCGCACGCTCAGAACAGGCACTTGAAGAGACACGGGAGCTGATTCGACAGGCAAACCCGAACACCCAGTGCGCCTATTCAACGTGCGACGTCACCCGCGCGGAACAGGTCGAAGCCGCCGTGGCCGATTGCGTGAAAAAATTTGGCGGCATCGACGTGGCCGATGCCAACGCCGGCTACCTTGCGCATTGGGCGAAGATCGGCGAGTCCGATCCCGAGAGCTGGTGGCACAGCTGGGAAGTGAACGTGAGGGGGGCCTATCACCTCATACGCTTCGCCATGCCGCATCTCATCGAGTCAGCAAAAAGGTGGGCCACTGAAGGATCAAGCGGCGGTCATCTGATACTGCTGTCGTCGATTGGTGCGCAGATGCTGGCTCCGACGGCATCCGATTACCAGACCTCCAAGCACGCGATCAACCGCCTGTGTGAATTCGTCACCGTGGATCATGGTCAGGATGGCATCAAATGCTTCGCCATCCACCCCGGCGGGGTGGCCACCGACCTCGGGCAGAACATGCCAGAGGCGATGCGTGCCTATCTCACCGACAGCCCCGATCTGGCGGCCGGTTTTATCGTCTGGCTGGCCTCCGGCAGCGCAGATTGGGCCACCGGGCGCTATCTCAGCGCCAACTGGGATGTTGAGGAGCTCACCTCACTCAAGGACGAGATTTTGCAAAACGAATTGCTGGTCAACCGCCTGCACGCCAGGGCATGAGACAGCTACCGATGCCATGAAACGAGGATTCAATGCTTGTGCTGGCGCCGCCACTCGTCGAACTCACTGGCGATAAGACGTTCGCCAGTGAGGCCGTCGCTGGCATCCGAGGCGAGGAACACGATGGGCTCGGCCATCACGTCCGGGCTGAGCAGGTCGAATTGCGCCTTGATCGCTTCCTTGTGCTGCTTTGGGATCATGCCGGTCTCGGTGGCGCCGCCCGGCAACAGCATGTTGACATCGACGTTCGCCTCGCGGAGATCCTCGGCCATGATTAGCGAGAGCGACTCGGTGCCAGCCCGCGACGGGCCATAGGGTACGAAGCCTTTGCGACGCATGGTGGCGTGATTCATGGTGATATTGACAATCTTGCCTCTGCGCTGTTCCAGGAACAGCGTCATGAACGCCTGGGCGACGAGAAAATAGCCGGTCAGGTTGGTGTCGATGAGGTCACGAAAGGCGGCGGCAGAGACCTGGTAGAACGGCTGTGGATCAGTGAGGAAGTCGGGATTGACCGTACGCATGCCGATACCAGCATTGTTGACCAGCAGATCCAGCCCACCCCAGCGCTGCCGCACCTCTTCCACCGCGGTGGCGATGGACTGTTCGTCACGCACGTCCATCACCTGCGCATGGACATCAAGCCCGCATCGCGCAAGAGAAGCCACTGTAGTATCAAGCTTTTCAGCTGAACGTGCCGTGAGGACGACCGTTGCGCCTGCCTCTGCCAACGCCCGGGCCATGGCCAGGCCGAGGCCACTCGACGCACCGGTGACCAGGGCGCGCTTGTCCTGTAAAACGTGTTCCGTCATCACACTACTCCTTTTATTAGATAAGTTTAAACATCGTCGATAATACTGCCATCGTCAACCGCTATAGGATTCAGTGTCACCATGGACCAGATCGCCTTCTCTGAAACGAGCACCAGAACAAGAAGCGTAAGGGAAACGCTAATCAATTCGTATCTGGGTAACTGAAGTTCTCAATGTGGCCCGAGTATTGTCTCCGTGATCAATCTTTAGCCACCGTCAGTGGCGTTTTTTTTACCTGGCAGCTTTTTTTCGGCTGCCTAGCCAAATTCAAGACACATTAACCCCATCAATGTGTCTCTGACATCGCCCAACCAGTACCAGATTGGCCAGTGCAAATAAGCTAAACGGTCACCCTCGGCTCTATCTTGGAGTGATATTCTGCGGCCAAGCAGGGTGGATGCAGTCTCTGAGTGCAACGCTACTTAATGAATGGCTGGTGGGCTTTCTTGATTGGCACTGCACTAATCACCGGGATGATTCTTCGACAGGCCACTGCATTTTCCTCTGGTGTCTTGCACGCTAAGGGAGGCCGGTATTCGCTAGTGCTTTAGGTGGCATCTACCTCGCGCCAGCGTCGCAACGGCCTAATCTAATGGAGCGTGACTCACTGGCTCCCGATGCTGGCATGCTCTTCGTCTATGATGAGGAGCAGACAGTCGATCATGCTTTCTGGATGTACCAAACTCGTATACCGCTTAATATTGCCTTCCTCGACCATGCCGGAGAGATCCAATCAATCACCAGCATGGTCCACTGCACGACCGAAAAAGAAGCCTGTACGCGTTATCCAGCTGGCACGAGCTTCTGGATAGCCCTGGAGGTAAATTGCCGGCTACTTCAATGAGCATTGTATAGCCGCTGGAGATCGCCTTGAGATCGACCCTTTACAGCACCACCCCCTCTTAAAACCTGTTCTACTGAAGGAATGAGAGAGAAGCACGTAAATGAGCACACCCGTTTTTTCACCTCAATCGTAGCCAATCCAGTTGGCGGAACACCTGCTCGCATACTGTCAGCCATGCCACTTTTAAGGAGTTTCTACCTCAGTCGCCATTGACGCGTGTAGCGTTACGCGCTACGCCTTCGAGGGCGTTTCACAACAAGGGAGCAAAGCAATGCGATGATAAAGAAGATCAAACACAAAGGGCTTAAACCCTGGATTCATAGAATAACCGCAGCACTTTGGATCACAAAGTAGAGGCAGGAGGGCCAGCGCCGGTACCCTCTCTGCCTTACCTACCAAAGTGAAGCAGAGCATGGGATACCGACAACTGACCCAGACCCAACGATACCAAATTTTTGCCTATCTTGAGACCGGCCTCAGCCAGCGACAGATAGCTAAGGCCATTGGCGTCCACAGCAGCACCATTAGCCGCGAGATAAAGCGCAACGGGCTGACCAGTGGTTATGCGCCTGAACAGGCCCAGTCGGCAAGTGATCAGCGCCGACGCACCGCCTGGAAAGTGACGAAGCGACTGCCAAGCCTGGTTCGCTGGGTCACTGGCCAATTGATGGACGAATGGAGTCCTCAGCAAATCAGTGGCTTCATGGCTAAGGCCGACGGGATTTGCGTAAGCCATCAGTGGATCTATGCATTAATCTGGGATGACAAGGCTCGCGGAGGTGATCTCTGGCGGTACCTTCGTCAACCTAAGCGGCGCAGCAAGCACCGTGCTCACGCCAAGAGCGCGGGGCTCGGTAAAATTCCCAACCGTGTGGGCATTGAGCATCGCCCCGCTGAAGTCGATGATCGGCTCGTGATCGACCATTGGGAGGGTGACACGGTGCTCAAGGGGCATAAGCAGTCGGGCTTGGTTACCTTGGTGGAGCGTCGCAGTGGCTATTTAATGGCGGCGCGTTTGCCAAAGATAACATCAGAACTGACCGAGAAAGCCATGATTCGGCTACTCAAGTCTCGTCGTGGAGCGGTGAAGAGCATCACGCTGGGCAACTGTTCGGAGTTAGCCTGCCACGAGGGGGTTGCCAAGGCCGTTAGTGCGTCAGTTTATTTCTGTGATACCTACTGCTCGGGACAACGAGGCACTAACGAAAATACGAACGGCTTGATACGGCAGTACTTCCCTAAGAGAACGGACTTCCAACAACCTCACCGATGCCGAGGTGCGACGAGTGGTCAACAAGTTAAATGACCGGCGAGTGTTAGCCGAACATACTGCTTTTTTTAATTGATCTTTTCTGGACTGTGTCATTCAGAGACAGTATTAAAGCAATATGTTCATGATGGTGATGGTGATGGTGATGGTGATGGTGATGGTGATGGTGATGGTGATGGTCATCATGGTAGTGCAGATGGGAGTGCTCCACAGGAGCATGGCCATGCTAGAGCGCCACCGGATCCCGTGACGGCCAGAGACGGGTCGCGAGCGCCTGTTCGTGAAGGCCGAGGACGGAACGGACATAGACCACGGTATTAACGATTTGAATGGCCCCGGCGGCCGAAACCTCCATGTTCAGGGTAAGCATTCCTCGCAGCCGGGGCGTTTTCAAGTAGATTCGCATGCCGTGGGAGACCTTGCGCCAGACACTTAGCGCTTCGTCATCCGCAGTTTGGGGCGACAGCAGGACCACCGAGACGACCAGGCCGGCGGAGACCAGGAAGGCCATACTATTGAGCAGGAACAGCACATCGAAGCTCATCACCATCAGCAGCGCGGCAGACGCGAGGCGTAGGCTTCGACCAGTGACGCGATGCCCACATAGGCCACCATCTTAGCCTGCCCGGCCGCCAAGTCATGGGCCAGCAGCGCTAGGGCGACCGTCGTTAAACCGTTGCCGACGAGGGCGGTGACCTGGGCCAGGAACGAGTGACGATAGATACGATGAGTCAGCACCTGGAGCACGGGGCCCTCCTCGATGTGTTGCAGTCGGTTACAGGCGGCATGCTGGGATAGAACGATTCACATAACTTTCTTCTGTTGCAAGCAAGCATACTACCCCCTAGTATCTACACTACCTCCTGTACTGTTTCCTTCTCCACAGAGACGACCACATGCACACGATCAAAGACAAAGCGAAGCTGCTAACTCGTGTTCGACGCATTCAGGGGCAGGCAGCCGCACTGGAAAGGCAACTTGATAAGGAAGGGGATTGCACTGCCGTGCTGCAACAGACTGCCGCGATTCGCGGGGCGGTCAATGGGCTGATGGCAGCCATAATAGAGGGACACCTAACTGATCACATCGTCAGGGAGCCCGAGTTGGAGCAGCGGCAACAAGATTTGGACGCGGTGCTACAGGTCATCAAGTCCTACCTCAAGTAGGAGAGAAAGAAGCCTGGCACACAGAATATTCAATATGGATGAGAGCAATGATCAAGGCCGCCACCCGCTCGAAGAAAAGGATCAAAGGCCCTGGCGCGGTACGCGCCATCACCTACGCCTGGGGTGATTTCTACCATGAAGCGATTACAGTTATGCGCTCCGGCTTCCTTGCTGTGTTTAAGCACTGAGGAACTGGCCTTGCTTCTTGTTGGTACGAGTACTGAGTAGAGAAAGTCCCTGATGACAACAGAACTAATCTCGAACGCTAAACAATGGGCTCGCACGATCAAACGGGATGTACACGCCGTCTGGCTTGCCGCTCGCGATCCACGTACCCCATGGTTTGCAAAGGTGTTGGCAATGATTGTCGCAGCCTATGCCGTCTCACCTATCGACTTGATCCCCGACTTCATCCCCGTACTCGGCTACGTGGACGACATCATCATTGTCCCACTCGGGATATTGTTGGTGGTGAAGCTTACACCACCAGAGGTCATGAACGAGCACCGAGCAACCGCTGACGCAGCCTCTGAACTCCCGGTAAGCCGCATAGCTGCTGGCGTGTTTATCGCTATCTGGTTCGTCTTCGCCACCTTCTTGGCAAGAATGCTCCTGTGAATATATCCAACCGTAATGTGGCAGGTACAACCTGCCTTATATTAGCGCGGAAAAACATGTCGACCCAATCGCCTGATAGAGGGTGGGAGTGGCTCGCGGGAAGTCTCGAGGGCCAATAACGAAGGAGACATAAATGTCAGACCACGATCATAGCCATAGTGGCGGCAAGACCTTGTTGTTCGCACTGGTCTTCACTACAGGTTTTGCAGCTATCGAAGTGTTCGGCGGCCTGATAGCTGATTCGCTTGCCCTGTTGTCGGACGCAGGCCACATGCTTACCGATTCATTGTCGCTAGGGATTGGTGCCTTCGCTGCTTGGCTGGGTAAGAAGCCAGCATCGCGTCAGCACTCCTTTGGACTCAAGCGTGCTGAAATCCTCGGCGCTCTGTTTAACGTGCTGTTTATGTTCGGGGTGATCGTATTCATCGCTTACGAGGCGATCCGCCGCATGGCAGATACACCCGCCGTTGCCGGAGGCATGGTTTTGGCGATAGGCGGGCTCGGTTTGCTGGTGAATATCGTAGTGGCTTGGGTGCTGATGCGTGGAGAGCAAACTATAAACGTTCGCGGAGCGCTTCTGCACGTAATGGGAGACTTATTGGGCTCGGTAGCTGCGCTGGTTGCTGGGGCGGTCATTTATCTGGACGGGCCGCCCATTGCGGATCCGATCCTGTCTCTTTTCGTCAGCCTATTGATACTGGTGTCCGCCATTCGGCTACTGCGTGAGGTGACGCACGTCTTGATGGAAGGCGTGCCAAAAGGAATTGATGCGCATGAAGTCGGCTGCGCTCTAGTCCGGGTCGACGGTGTCTGCGCTATCCATGACATGCATATCTGGAGCCTGTCATCAAACAGCCAGGCTCTAGTGGCACATATCGATGTGGAAGCGATGGAGCGATGGGAAGAGATACTGCCGCAGCTGCAAACGATATTGCGGGAGCGCTTCGATATTGAGCACAGCACCCTACAACCCGAAGATGCCGCTATCCGTCATGTTTGTGATGCCGATCCTTATTGTGGGGCTGGTGATGTGAATTAGGAGACAACCAGCAGAAGGTCCCGCCGAGGCTGCAAGTAGCAGCATCAATAACTATAGCGCCACTTGATACCCATTATCTCTACCTGGGAATGTACGCCCCCCTTGGGGAGTCCTGCTCCTGAGCCGCTCAGGAGCGTCCGTATCAACACTTTTGGCAACGCCAAGTGCTTTCCAACGTGCGGCTTGCATTGTTTCAGAGAAACGGTCACAAGGGCGCGCTCTATATAAACTCAACATAGAGATTGTCGCAGCAATTATTGTTTAGTCGCAGCAATTGTTGAAAATGACACCAGCACCTTGCTAATGACGTTGTTGGGCAGGGGGGATATTGCACAGTCAGCCCCTAGAAACAGCCCTGCCTGGCGGCTGAGGCTGAGGGGGAACGTTGCACAGCAGCAATTAAAGATGTGAGAAATGCTTTGTTCAGCGTGAAGAGAAAGACCCCTCAAAAGAGAGGGGTCTAGGAAAAGCTCATCAGAACATTTCGAGCTTTGGAATGTTATCAGCGGCGGTATCGATCCCTTCAAGAAGCTCGATGCCGCGAGCCAGTGCATTCTGAGCCAGCTCAAAAGCACTAGCGTTAAGACGGGCATTATTATCGGCCCTATTGACCTCAACCCCACTTCTTGCGAATTCAACATCGCTCAAAAGCACGGATTGGCTACCTATCTTTACTTCGACATTGGCGGACAGCATACCGAAGAACCACTTATGCTCAGCAAAAGCTTCCTTATCGGAATCTGAGTACCTATCGAAGAAGTCCGGGGTCACCACTGGATCATTGTCGAGCATCAGTGTGACGGTTAAGTGGCCATTCGTACCTGTAACGGTGTCACCACAGATTGCAAAGCCGTCCAATTTATTAAGTTCCATGATCGTTCCTCTCTCTCATTCCTGCTGAATTGCAGGTCTCAAAAAGAGATAGGGACTCCTCTGACACAACTGGTGAGGCTCTGTGCAGCGCATCGGGTAGGGGCCGGGGTCACCCCCGGCGCCCTCCCACACCACCGTACGTACGGTTCCGTATACGGCGGTTCATGAAGAACGTTTAAGCCCGCTTACCGTATCGAGTACCGATATCAGACCTTGATGGTTGAACCACTTTCTCGGCAGGGCTTGGTTCATGTGCGAGGCCCCAGCATTCCACCAGGGGCCTCGACCGTTCCCCACCGATTTCCAGGCGCGGTGCCCGTCTAGGCCTAGCCCTCGCAGCTTCCGACGCCGAGTCGATGGGCGTTTCCATTGTCGCCAGATCAGGCCGCGTAAGCACCGGCGTATCCATTGATCCAGTGCTTCCAAGGGGCGTTTCACATCAACAAGATTGAAGTAGTTAGCCCATCCTCGTAGGACTGGCCTCAACCCTTCGATTACCCGTTGGATGTTACGCCCCCTGCCACGCTTCAGGATCTCACGGACACGCTGCATCATGCGCTTCAGGCTGCTCTTGGCTAGCTTCAGTTTCGACTGCTTGTGCCGCGTAAGACTGTAGCCTAGATAGCCGCGTTTCCATGGCCGATCCACCGCACTTTTCCGGCGATTGATCGTCAGCCGGAGTGAGCTCTCGAGATACTCACTCAAGCTTTCCATGACGCGCTCGCCTGCTCGCCGACTTTTGACGTACACCTGTACGTCATCGGCGTAGCGGCAGAAGCGGTGGCCTCGGCGTTCCAGCTCCTTGTCCAGATCGTCCAGCAAAATGTTCGCCAGCAGCGGGCTGAGGGGCCCGCCTTGGGGTGTCCCCTGCCGCCTCGGTGTGGGCAAGCCGTGCTGGAACATACCCGCCTCCAGATAGCGACGGATCAGACGCAGCACGCGCTTGTCGTTAACGCGCCGCGCCACCCGTGCCATCAGCAGGTCGTGGTTCACTCGGTCGAAGAAGGCTTCCAGGTCGAGATCGACCACCCAGCGGTGGCCGGCGGTGACGTGAGCCTTCATGGCCGAGACGGCCTGCTTAGCGCTGCGCTTAGGGCGATAGCCGTAACTTGACTCGGAGAAGGCCGGGTCGAAGATAGGCATGAGCACTTGTGACAGCGCTTGCTGGATCAGTCGGTCAGTGACTGTGGGGATGCCGAGCTGTCGTACGCCGCCTTTAGGCTTGGGGATCGTGGCGGCTCGGACTGGACTAGGATGGTACTCACCAGCCAACAGCCGCTCGCGCAGCGTTGGCCAGTACTGCTTTAGGTGGTTAGCCAACTGATGCACCGTCATGCCATCGACACCCGGTGCACCTTTGTTGGCAACCACCTTACGGTAAGCTCGCTCCATGTTCTCCGGGTCAACGACCCGCTCCATGAGCGAGGCTGGCTCCGCTTTCGTCCACGATAGCGACGCCGGGGTCGTCTCGACGCTCACCGGCCGGAACGCGGGGTACTGCCCCTGCCCCTCTGGGTGAGTGACGGTGTTAGCGTCCGTTTCTGTCTTCATGATCGATCCTCGAGACGTTATCGCCTACTCGCGGTTCTTCATGTTCGGCCCTTGGTGCCGTGGTGATCCGGCACTTACTATGGCCTCGGCTGACGTCTGGTGATCCATCCCGTCGCCTCTCGGCGCCGGTAGCACCGTGGCAGACCACCAGACCTCCCAGGGTAAGACGCGCGACCTTCCCACTTATGCCTGTCGGATATACGTCATGGCGTTCCGTGCAAGTACCGGGCTTTGATGATTATGGCCATCTCACCCCGCCATGCCGCCTCGTATCCGCTTCCTGTTCGTCAGGCCAGCGTTTTGCCTCGGGCTGCCTTCAGATTCCTCCTCGCGGGGGACACCCTTGCCGTCGGCTAGCACTTCCCCTTGCCGGGCGTGCAGGGGACTTTCACCCCCAAGTCATCCTGAGGAACCACCCTCAGGAACAGCGCCAGTCAAGGCGCTGCGCGCCATGCCTAGCGCACAATGAAACAGGCCCCTCGATCTTGAGGGGCCTTCAGGATGAAATAAAATCTCGTTAAGCCTCAATGAAACTAAAGGTTCTCTCGAAACCCTAAGGCTTTAAGTTTCTTAATAAACTTTTCTGGAGTTATCTCTTTGCCATCCAGTTCAGCCAGTAAATTCAGCACATCTTGCATAGAGTACAGGGCTTTCCAATCATCCTGATAAACATGCAATAAAGGGGAGTGATTACCCCACTGAATGCAGAACTCACCGGCTGTCCCACCATCGATATGGTACAACCCGATATAAATCTGCTCAGTAGCCCCTGCTGGGAGGCTCATCCCATCCATACTGCTGTTGAGCATGTAACCCTTGAAGCAGCCTTCGAATTCTTTCATACGGTCTCCTTAGTCATTCCTGCCCGTTGCAGGACTCATCATTGGTAGGGCGCAGAGTGCCCCTTGGAGGCCTTGAGTGCTAGATGGACGCAACCAGTCGATAGGCTACAGTATAAAATATGGACGTTTCACGCAGCCGCCCGGTCGAGCATTGACCGAACGTGCGGATTCGCATCCCTACCATCACCTTCGACTCCCTGGGCAGGTCGATTGAGTGAGGCGCCAGCCCATAGAGCCACAGCAGCAGACCGGCTCACCCCGGCAGTGCAGTGAATGACCAGCTTCACCGGCCTGCGATCGCTGGACCACTGGCGAATCCACCCAGAAATTCTCTGTGCATCCTCGAGCGTCATGGGTTCTTTGCAGCCGAAGCCTTCACCGGGAACGACATCATCAAACTGCATTAAGAGAACATCAGCCCACCCCTTTGCTAAGCGAGTTGAACGCTCGTCCAGCCCTCGAATGGACAGGACTACAGTATCGGCGCTTGCTTGCCGGCGCTCGATGTCACGTCGACTTGTATATTCGATGCTAGTGATCATTGGTTATCTCATTCCGGTTGGTTAGTGCATGGAGGGCTTGCTCGCGAACTCGTCCTGCTAGGTGAATCCTCATCGCATACTCGACGGCCGCGGAGCGAGATCGCTTTCGTGAAGCCAGGCGATTGATGTGCTGCTGGGTATCGATCACCAGGGCTTGTGCGGCAGCGACATATCGCAACAGGGTTTCGCGTTGGGGGTACTTAGGATGGGAGCAATCCCATGACAGGCGAATACAAGCCTCGCCAATGACGGACGACCGAGAAAAGGGATTATCCAGATAGTGTGTCACCAGCGTCTCGCCGGCCTGATCCACCTGCTCAACACGTTGCTGCATGCGATCCCCCCCTATTGTCCCCAGGCTCATGAATGGCTGGTTATAGGGAGATAGGGATGGCAATGACACAGAATGAGAAAGCCCCAACTAGCGAACTAGAAGGGGCTTGAAGGTAACTGATCAGCTGAGAGCTGCAGATTTGCTGTGCAAGACAGCTTTCCCTGGAGCGAAATGCCACAGGGATTCCTCAAGGAGTTATTATCAGGACTGCTGACGTAAGCGCCCTTGCGTGATAGCCGAAAAGCCCGCGGGCCTTGTCGAAACAACCTGACAATCAACTTTAGAGGTCATCGTGATTAGCAATTTCCGTTTCCCATACCGTTCAATGAACGGCCTCGCCAATAAGATAGGGACATGGGTGACATCTGGGAAGTTAATATCGGAAAAAATAATCCCCAACCGACAATCTCGCTCAGTTGAGGGAAGGCTGGATAGGCAGGATTTGGCGGCCATGATCTTATGTCGAGCTGCCGTTAGTAGAATCAATTTCACAGGCGGTGAGCGCCCGAAGGTATCGCTTCAATGTCTCGCGATCGGTAATCGCAGTGCCCACCATGGCGCGGCCCCAACGGCGCCCGCCTGAGTAAAATGTCTATTTCAGCACTTCTCCTTTATCTATCTTGTCTAGGCAGCATTACTGATAAGCTAGGTAGCTTGGGGGTTGGTTGAAATCGATTGTGACATCCCTGTCCGGTAGATCCTCGCACTGACCGACAAGCTGGCGACCGCTTTCTCCCGGTAAGTCGATGCGAACGTCAATGTGTCCTATCTGTCTTCTGCATCGCATCTGCTCTCGAACGATCGAGAAGGGGGCCACCCATTGGCCATGAGGGTTTCGTCGAAGTTTCATCCAATAATATTCGATAGGCTTCATCCTGACGCCTTTCGGTACTGAGTTAACCCCGAAGCACAATAATCTATTCAATAGAAAATTCACGTTGTCGAGACGACGGCGATTCAGCCCGTTGTTGATGATCCCTTCCCCGATGAGTTGTGACAACGCGATTAAGGCTCTAAGCGTAGCTTCATCTAGCGGTGGAAGAGGCATACCGTCTCTACCATAGCCCGATAAGGTGAGGGGGGTTTCCACAAACTGAGCTTGTCGATGAATCAGGCTATGGCGATACTCTATTGTAGACACGTAACAAGTCAGCATTCCTTCCCAGGTGCAGGTTTCCTCGGTTAGGATCACGCCATTCAGCGTACCGCTCATTGCGAGACGAGCCTTTTCCTTAATTGGCCAGACCTTAGCTTCCCGCTGAGGTTTTATACCTTGTTCCGCCAGCGCAAGCTCGATCGTAAGATCAAGCACCTTCCAGGCTGCTCCAAACGCCAATGGCAAGAAAGCTGCACGTAGGCTGTCCTCTCGATTGGCTTGAATGTGGCTCGCCCCGTTCTGTATAACGTTTTTTCCTCCGTCAATTAGGGGACGTATATCGATGTAGCTTCCAGATGTCTGGGCTGTCAGAGGTAAATACCGGTCAAGAGCAAAACGTTCAAAGGCAGTCTCTGCCTCGTACTCATTAATGTTAGTGATCATTGGTAGGGCCTATTACAAGCTACTGTTTAAACTTAAATCAGCTGGATGTGGCACCTAACTCACTTAGATTGGCAACAGTTTGGCGATTCAGACAGTCAGTCTTGCCCAGCTACCCTCCATTTCAACAGGGACTTCGATCCAAGTGAGGCGCAAACGACCGGCTACTTTCGCCAAGGCCTCGTATTCTGCAACTCCCAGGCAGCGTAACATCGTACCTTTCCCTGGATAATAAGATGTTTAAGGATACTCTCTGAAAATTGGCTTCGGGTTGTAATCAGTTCCAGAACGGTCGTGTTTCCCATTGAAGGGGTATCCCTATTGACTGAGGTGTGATGCCAGCTTTTGAGAGCGTCACAACTGGCAATGTTCTCATGACTGTCTTGAAGCGATTCTGCCAAGTTGTTGATGGATCGATCGCTTTCAAAAGTGCTTGGAGCACGACGGCCCGGGAAAAGAAAAATCCTTGATAAGGGTTGCCTGGAAACTCGGAGTGGATAGCATTCGCGCTTTGAGGGCTGTCAGCGCCGACATTATTATTCCAGACCCTGCTATGGTGGGCACAATTATTACGCAGCATGGTTGTGCTTTTGAGCCACGACACAATGACCTTTTCATCGTAGCCAAACTGTGTAGCCACTCGCCTCCGATGTTCGCGATCAAGACTGGCAAGCAACCGCGACATTTGGCCAATGCTTAACTCCTCCAAGATTGTCCAGATCGGCGGATAAGGCGGCGTATGGTAAGTGTGGTAATAGTGCTTAATGGGGTTGGTAAGTCTCAATCCCAAGACGTTCTTCATGAAATTGCGGTGCGCTTCCATGTCCTTGAAATGTTTGGTTTTGAGATAGAAGTGGGGGCCGCAGTCTTTGTCATTGGCCATAGCGTTAACTATGGCAGATCTGAACGCGACTTCTACTTGTTCAATAGCGTCAAGGAGCACTAGCCGAAGACTACGATCGAACTCGTAAAGCGCAAGAATATCGTCAAACCGTACACCCGGATAAAAACGTTTTTGATCATCCTGCAGCGGCCGCGTATAAATGAGCAGTCGGTAATACCCGACAAACTGAAGGGCATTAAGTGCTTGTGATTGCTGACCTTTGGTGATGAGGCCCTTGGCGCGAAGATGACGAAGGTGGGCGTAAGAGGATTTTGCGGGTTTTGTGAAGTTTAGTTGTGGTTGCAGTTGTGGCCCCATACATTCCTTTACCACTAAAAAAACTAACCCCCTGGTGCGCAGTCAGGACGAATCCTGTGAGGCGTGGGGGTTATTCTTGTCTTAAATAGTAGGCTTCTACTGTTCTCGTGTCAATCTAGACTGTTTCCTATCTTGAATGGGTACCCGTCCCAGGGGGAACCTTGGCTGATACAAGTCCACTTGCAGTAGTAGACTTCTACTGTGCCCATGCCAATCTAAGCTGTTTCTTATCCGTAATTTTTGTCTGAGGAGTAAAAGGCAGCTATAGGGGGAATGTTGCACCGGAATCCAACGTATAGCCTGTATAAAATTCATCGAATTTCACATGTTTGGTTGGAAGTACTTTACCTATACACCAAGATGAATATAGAAAAGCGACTGGACATTATCTTAGTAAACTTTATAAGCATCCACAGGGGGAAGCATGATTCTCGACGCTATCGATGGCTGGGACGATTACCCACGACGCATTTTTGACCGTGAAGCTACTATACGAGGTATTGCCGAATGGATTGATGCCGAAAGCAGAGTCATGCCTTACGCGGTCTTGCATTGTGATGGCGTTAGTTTTCGCGTGGCTGTGCGCGATTATGAAGAGCAAGATTTGATCTTGGCGGCCGATGAGTACGGGCATCGTTCAGCAGCAGGGGCTTTGGGCGCTTTCGGCGAGCTGATCGACACGGCAAAGCGTCGAATGGAAGGAAAAGAGTCCTGGCCAGAAGGCCCGGCGCTAGATGAAATTAGGCTCTACCAGAAAGAACGTGAAGTCGAAAAACTCAACACTATGGCCACGTTATTTATCCAGCGCGAACCCCATATCGTCAATGAAATAGAATACGGCGCTCAGCCGGGCCAACTCGATCTGGATGCAGCATCGCTGCCAGAATGCTTGTGGGATGAATTTGAAGCAGAAGGAGAGGCGTTTAAGCTCGTCTTAGAGGAAGAAATTTACCACCGCGTGAATAAGAAGTAACACGCTGC
>Ga0209344_10003098_pt1 | contig 16962 bp, 12 predicted proteins | sample Cruoilmetagenom6_FD_187293 | JGI IMG/M metagenome (GOLD analysis project Ga0209344, IMG submission 187293) | Oil polluted marine microbial communities from Coal Oil Point, Santa Barbara, California, USA - Santa Barbara Oil Seep Sample 6 (SPAdes)... | ecosystem: Environmental > Aquatic > Marine... | reverse complement strand
AATACCACCGATAGAAGTTCCGATCCCTACAGCGCCGATCGCCAACCCACGCCGTTCATCAAACACCTGCGATACGAGCGTAATTGCTGCCGCCGGCCCCGCGAACAATACCGAAGCTGGAACGATGACAAGATAAATAAGGTATATGAACAATAAGCTCGATGATATCGAAATTAGGAACATACTAAGGCTGAAGCATAGCAGACCAACTATGACTACAATTCTTCCAGGAAATACATCTAAGTACTTACCTAGAAAAAAGAACATTATTGCGTTAGCGTAGAGAAAAATCGTCGGGACTAGCATAATTTCAGTCGAGCTAGCGGAGAATTCTGTAATCCAAGGCCTTACCCACAATGTGAAACTATAAAGATAAGCACCTATAACAAGGGCCTGCATGACAATGCATATAGCAATGATACCAAATTGACGGATAGAAACCGATTGCTTTGCCTTTTTCTTTCCAGGCTCACCAAGCGTTTGGCCATCGCTATCTACTGATTTCATGATGGCCACTCGCCGAACAAGGAAGGTTTTTGATTATCTTGTTCTAGTCGGCATTGTGAAACTACGAAAGCACGAGAAAATGCGTTAATATATATCATATGCTTATTTCGATCCCAATGCGTCGAAGAAGATACTGAAATAGGAATGCCTTGACCCGCGTGGAAAGGTTCTATCTCCACATTTGCTTGCATAGCTCAATGCAAATTCACGAATCGAGTCCCTGACTAAATCATCATCTCACGAAGACGGTGTTTGCGTATTTTCCCGCTCTCAGTGCGAGGTATGTCGTCAAACTCAAAAAACTTCATTCGCCTAGGGACTTTGAAGCTCGACAATTTGTCTTTCAGGCGGGCCTTCAATTCAGCTTCAGTAACAGTCGCACCCGCTCCGAGGACAATTGCAGCGCAAACCAGCTCGCCTCTGACGCTATCAGGTATGCCCAATACGGCGACATCGACCACTTCTGGGAATTCGCGCAAGACGTTCTCTACTTCAGCTGGCGAAACGTTGGCGCCTGATGTCTTGATCATCTCGCCGTATCGACCGTGGAAGTACAGATGTCCATCTTCCATGATGTTGCACTTGTCTCCGGTGTGATACCAACCGCCCGCGTCGAAAGCTCTCCACTTCTCTACCTTATAAAGGCCAGCCATAACACTATAACCCCGCACACAAAGCTCGCCGATCTCACCAGCAGGTTGGGTAACACCAGTCTCGGGATCAACGACCTTGCGTTCGACTCCAGGCATCGCACGTCCAAATGATCCAACATGATCGGCGTCCAACTCTGTATTACTCGGTTCGGAGCTATGGTGACCAAATGTTTCGGTCATGCCGAGCTGGTTCGGTATCTTTTCCTTTGGGGTATTACTGAAGAACAAGCGTTGGGCGTCGGTCATTGGGAGCAAATTCCCTACCAACGCTGCGCTGTCATCTGAATGATCGGCAACTGCTGCGAGTACATTACCCCAGCCGCTAAGGTGGGTAATCCCTTCATCCTTCATGAGAGCGATTAATACTTCTGGTGACTGTGATTCTGGGCAAACTAGCGCCGCCCCCTTGTGGAAAGCTGGCAACATGGTCGCGATCAGGCCACCTACCCAGAAAAATGGCATCGCTGCGCAGATGCGATGTTCGGCCTCGATATATACAACCTTACTTACAGCTTCAGAGTGACGCACAATAGTATCGTGCGTGTGGACCACGCCTTTGGGATCAGCCGTACTTCCGGATGTGTAGATCATCAGAGCGGCATCGGCCGGACTAATTTCGGCTTCCATTTGATTTAGGAAGTCCGCATCATCGCTCGTGCCGTTCGACTGAGAATTATTCAGATCATCGAAAGATCCGCTCAGCCATCCCCGCTCAACCGCACCCGATGTCCAGATACGCCTCAAGAATGGTGCCTCGGCCAATTCCATGGCATTGGCACCATCTGCCTTCTTTATATCAGGGAATATCGCCTCGATCCTGGCGAGGTAATCATGTGACAAAGCGCTGTTGGCTATGAGTAGCGTGTCAACATCAGCATGGCGCAAAACATGAACAAGTTCCGGCCCCTTCAGGAAGGTACTTATGCCGACCGCAATACCGCCAGCTCGAGCGACAGCCGCTAGCGCTACGATCCATAATGGGCCGTTTGGAAGCAGGATGCCAACTCGCGTTCCCTTACCTACACCTGCACGTCGAAGCCCTAGGGCCATCCGCCCTGACTCCCGATAAACGTCCGCATAAGTCATCCGCGATTCTTCGCTAATTATGCATTCGTGATCAGCATATTTACCACACAGTTGACGGAGCATTGCTGGAATTGTTGCCTCATATGGCAGAGGTGTGGTTCCTGCGGGTGCAGGAAATGTCGTGCTGTTAGTCATTCAAGGCTCCGATATAGGATACGCTAAGCTCATTGGTGCAAAGTAGTATAGCCGGGGTCGAAAGTGACCCCGGCTTTTGTCTACTGATTAAAAACGGTAGGTCGCAGAAGCGCCAACCATTCTGGGAGCACCCGTTACGGGAATGAGCATCGCGCCCCCTGGCAATCCGTAGACTGACCCAAATGTATCATAGGTCTTATTCGTCAGATTGTTGCCAAAAATCGCAAGTTCCCAATTTTCATCACTCGGGGTGAGCGCAATACGACCGCTCAACAAGCCAAATCCTTCTTGAATGAAATCATCTCTATTTTCTTGTGATAGGAAATAGCTACTTGAGCCGCTCCATACCAAAGAGAAAATCATGTTGAAGTCGCTCATTTCCAGATCATACTTTGCCGAAAAATTGTAGGTGAATTCCGGCACCAGACCAAAGTCATTATCGGACAGGTCTTCTCGGCTATTTGTAACAGGGTCGATAAATTCCCAAGTGTTATACTTGGCGTCTGTATAGCCCAGTCCACCCGTCAAGACGAAATTCCTCGTAGGGCTGAAGGTCAATTCAAGCTCTGCGCCGTTAACATCAGCTGATTCGGCATTGGACACAAAGACCGATGGTGCGCCCCGGATAATTCGTACAACCTGTCGTTGAAGATCTTCATATTCGCCTACATACACCGCAGCGTTGACCCGCAGCATCCTGTCGAACAATTCGGCCTTCAATCCTGCCTCATACTGAAGCAACTGCTCAGGTGAGAAAGGGTTTAGGAAGCCGGTTTGCACCGACGCATTGAACCCACCAGACTTTTGCCCTTTGGCGACTCTCGCATAGACGTTCACTTGGTCGGCCACCTTATAGTCTGCTGTGGCTTCCCAAGAAAGATAATTGAATTTGGCAGAGGCGTATGCATCGCACCCTCCCGGTTCACGAAGGCTTACATCAACGCGGCAAGTGTCAATCGTATTTGTGGCCCCACGGTAGACTGCCGAACGAAGATCCCGACTATCGTAAGTTTGACGCAGGCCACCAGCCAAAGAAAGGCGATCGGTAGCGTCGAATGTGACATGCCCAAATACCGCATATGATTGGTTTGTTACAGACGACAGGCTGTCTGAGCGTCGTGCATCGAACTCGGAGTTGGTCAAGACTTCGATTTCGCCGTCTTCTTCGAAGAAGTTACCACCCACTACCCAATCGAGTTTGCCTCCAAAGCCTTCGCCACTGAGCTTAGCTTCAGCGAAATACTGAGTTTGGCTATTTGGCATTATTGCGTTGGCAATAGGGGCAGGCGTTCCATCTTGATCCGTCGTACTTTTGTTTGCTGAATCGCGGTATCCGCCAGTCAGATCAAACAGAACCTCGTCAGAGATTTCCCAATTCAATTTGGCTGTGAAGTTATCGAAGCGCGAGCTATCAATCCCATCTTCGATCAAACCAAGTGTCTCGCCACGTTCCCAAGAGCCAGGCTCAAGCAGCAGACTTGGGTCAGGAACGTTTCCATACGCAGTAGCCCAGGCATACGCAAATTCTATGGCCCCAGGGGTCCCGATTGCTGTCGCAGCCCGACCGTTGGATTTCTCGTTAGCCCCATCATAAGAAAGGAATAGTCCGATATTGTCCGATATCTGTCCTTCCAGCGTTATCCGCCAAGTCTTGTTGTTCGAGTTGTTCAAGTTATCAAAACCGGTGAATAAATTGGTCCCGTACCCATCACGCTTATATTGTTGGTAGACACCACGAACCGCCCAATCCTCAGCAATCGGTACGTTCAGTATTCCGTGAAAGCCATAGCCATCATAATTGCCGACTCGACCGCCGACTTCACCCTCAAATGTGTCGGTAGGACGTTTCGTCGTTAGGAGGACCGCGCCTCCGACACTGTTTCTTCCGAACAGGGTGCCTTGAGGTCCGCGAAGGACCTGCACACTATCGAGATCAACAAGGTCCGTTAGGGCACCAGCAGAACGGCCAAGGTAAACATCATTTACGTATATGCCCACGCCGGGATCGAACACCGGCGTCGTATCAGCAGTTGCAACGCCGCGAATTTTTATGACAGCGTCACGCGTGCCGCGCGAACCGGTAGATACCGTCAGGCTGGGCACAGTTGCCAGAACTTCGCGAGTGTTAACTGCCCCCTGCTCGCGCAACGTATCACCACTAATAACGGTCGCCGAGACGGGCACATCTTGTAGCCGCTCTTCACGCCGACGTGCAGTAACGACAATTTCGCCTGAATTGTATTCGCTGGCTCCAGTCGCCTCATTAGCGTCGGGCGCAACCGGATCTTGGTTCTCTGCAGCGAATGCTGCATCAGAACATGCCAATGTAATTGACATGACGGCCACGGATGCGGTCGAAAGCAACATGCGGCTTCTCCCGGAAAAACCTACAGTTCTTGTACTACGCTCTAAAGTATTTAACATTCTCAAACCCTCCCAGATTATGTTTTTATAGACATGTAAAAATATTCGTAGACTTAAATTTGCTCTTCTCTTAGAAAAATTGATTAATTATATTTAATTATTTGAGCCATATGATACTCGACACTACCAAACCACTTTTCGATAGTGTGCGCAGTTTTTAACAGCATATGGGCAGGAAACTCATCTGTTAGACCCATGCCGCCATGAAATTGGATGTTGTTCGAACAACTTGTCTGCGCGACCTCTGAAGCAAGAACCTTGGCGCAAGCGGCGAGGTGGCACGCATCGGAACTCATTTGTTCAACAGCTAGTGCCGCGTGATAAAGTTGGGATCGCGCGAGCTTGGTTTTCACCGCAACCTCTGCGCAAGGATGTCGAATGGCCTGATTGACACCGATAGGCTCACCGAACTGGACCCGCGTCTTCGCATGCTCCACGGCCATATCCAGTGCGGCTTGCGTTATGCCAACCAGCACAGCAGATGTCAGCACCACACCGCGCGTAAAAAGCTGACCATTGGCCACCGAAGCCACCCCTTTCTGCAATCGAATCCCTTTCGCGAACGAAATTTCGGTTGCAAGACATTGGAGCCAGTTGGCCGATATGTTTTCAGGTTCGAGTACGCCTGCCATCCTAGGGTCCATAGCCAGGAAAGCAGCCGGTTCTGCACCGCCAAAAGCAATCCAAGGCTCTTCTGCCAATTCTGAACCGTCGGTAGCATCCAAGGTTTCAGGAAACAAGATACCTGCGGACTTCTCACCGCTCATGAACGCAGAGGCTGCTGAAGCCTCACCTCTCGCAGCTACCAACTCAGCGGCCAGCATGGTGGGAACAATATCCAAAGGCGCAAGCCTTCTACCTAGAGCCTCGCAAATAAGGGTCTGTTCCACCAATGACAGACCAGCGCCCCCGTCACTGTCGGGTACGCAGACTCCGATAAGGCCCAGTTCGCCTAATTGGGCCCGTTTTTTGGCCATATCGCTCGGATTTATTTCCTTGCCTTTATGGAACCGCGACAAAGGAAAGAGATCGGCGAAAATTTGGTCCGCTGTCGAGACGATCGATTGCTGCTCGGATGTGAGTGTAAGATCCATGGTCAGCCTTTCCGCCCACGGGGAAGTTCGAGGACCCTTTGTGCAATGATTTCTTTCTGAATCTCAGACGTCCCACCACCCACAGAAGATGCATAACTATAAAAGTAATCGCGAGTCCATCCGACATCGCCGTATTTGAAAGCCAGTGCGTCGCTTCCTAAGATTCGGAATGCTAGGCGATTCAATTTCTGACTGAGATCAGAGTAACAAAGCTTGTTCATCGAACCTTCGGGACCTGGTGGGTCACCCACACCCCTTTGCGCAATATCGCCATATGTCATTGCCCGCAGACCGGAAACCTCTGCGCGTAAAACCGCCAACCCACGAGCGATTTCATCGTCATCAATGGCCAGCTTGTTACTAGTCGGCCAATTTGTACGTTTGGCCAGCTCTATCAGCTCTTCCACTTTACCAGCTAGTGAGATTTGATCAGCAATGAATGCCGCCCCGCGTTCAAAACCGAGAGTCGCCATGGCCACCCTCCAACCCTGCCCAACTTCTCCAATAACATTGGACTTGGGTATTTTCACCGAGTCGTAGAAAACTTCGCTGAAGTGGGATTCGCCTGAAATGAGCTGAATGGGCCGAACATCCACACCTTCACTTTTCATATCGCATATGACCATTGTAAGGCCGCTATGCTTTGCTGAGCTCTTATCAGTACGTATCAGCAGTAATTGATAGTCCGCCAAGTCAGCATAACTTGTCCAAATTTTTTGACCCGTGACTTCAATATAATCGTCATGGACTATCCCTTGAGTCTCAAGACCTCCAAGGTCTGATCCAGCGTTGGGCTCTGAGAAGCCCTGACACCATACAACGTCACCATCCAGAATTCGCGGCAAATGCTCGTCACATTGGGCCTTAGTCCCGCAGGTGATAAGCGTTGGTCCCCCAAAATTCAGGCCTACCATTCCGACGCCAATAGGAGGTGCGGATGCTTTTGCTGAGGCTTCATACCAAAGCAACTGCTGCATCGGACTGACACCGCAACCACCATATTCCGCCGGCCAGGAAATTCCGCCCCAGCCTCCCTTCGACTGCTTGGAAATCCATGCGAGGTCATATTCTCGCATTCCAGCACCAGCCGAAGGCCGCTTCTCCGTTGGAATGTTCGCTAAGAGCCAATCGGTCGCTCTTTGCTGGAACTCCAGATCCTCATCGGACAGGTTAAGTCTCATGCGTTTATCAACCTCACAAGACTACAGGCCGAACACACGGCGCGCATTGTCACCCAAGAATTTGGGCCATACATCTTCTGAGAATGGTAGATCTTCAAACTCTGAGAAAATGCGGTCTAAGGTCAAACCAACCGCGAAATATCCCGCGTAGATTATCTTGTTCGAGCCTCGTGTATTAGCAAAGTCTATTATTTCTTTGGGATAGTGTCGCGGAGAAAATGCCGAAGTGGAATAATAGAGATTTGGCCATTTCAACATTAATTTGACCGCAAGCGCTTGCCAGGGCTCTGCGCCGTGTCGCATCACGATTTTCAGATCTGGGAAATACCAGCAAACCTCATCTAAACGCGAGATTTCTTGCGCTGCCATCGGAACTCTGGGACCAGGAACGCCCGTCGTCATACAGATTGGAATATCCAATTCTACACATTTGGCATAGAATGGGTAGAATTTCTTATCGTCGATTGGCACCTGCGGGCTAAAGAAAGCTGGCCCAGCACTCGCAGCGCAAATCCCCAGCTCTTCATAGGCTGCAGTCAGCTCCCGAACCGAATGCATCCCGGCATTAGGATCAATGCTGAACGTCCCTCGGAAACGATCTGGATGGGCCTTGATTGCCTTGCGGCCCGAACCATCAGGATCGGTCACATCGATGATTGCCTTGCCGACACCATGCTTGTCCATCGCTTCAAGCACAAATTTGACCGGATCAGCTCCATCCGGCAGCATCGGCGGCTTCTTAAAAAGATACCCTACCGGCAACTTTTCGGCCTTGGCGTAACGTTGAGGACCTAGGACTGGATCAAGCCAGTCAAAGGCCGCATCTTCCGCTGATGGAAAATGCACAAACGCATCTACGATATCGACTGTTTTCTTAAAAGCCATTGTCCAACCCTTACGCTGAAGTACGCGGTGCAAAAGCGAGGAAATTGTCGCGCATGATAAGCGACTTGTCCTTCGCACTTAAACCTTCGAGCAATTGGACATATTCCCTGGGATGAGCAAGCCCCTCGGCGTGCGGCCAATCCGACCCCATTAATATCTGCTCAACCCCGAGAAGTTCGATCAATTCAGGAAAGTCATCTTCCGCATATGGGCTGACCCAGAGACTACGACGAAGCGTATCGAGCGGCGGCTCTCCGAAGGTATCAATGGTCTTCTGGTAATATGCCTTTGTCAGCTTTTTAATGAGGAGGGGCAACCACAGCGCACCATTCTCGATACTGGCTATGCGAAGGTTTGGATTCCGCTTGAAAACCCCATGGACAGTCATTGCTGCGATTGTGTCGAAGATCGGGCGCTCTTGGTAAATGAGCTTGCCCATCGTCATATCTCCGCGGGCAATCGGTCGGAACTCAGAATGGTCACCCCAATCCGCCATGTAGCGCTGGTATCCGCTGTCAGAGATATGGAAGGCAACGGGCACCTGAGCTTCGCTAAGCCGAGACCAAATGCCGTCATAGACCGGGTCACCGATGCTCCTACGTCCACCCACACAAACCGCTGGCGCTGGACGCATAGTAACTACGGCTGCGCCGCCGGCAAGAACCCGCTCAAGCTCTACAATGGCCGCATCCGGATCGGCAAGACACAGTATTGGGGCCGCATAAATCCTGCCCTTGTAATTGTAACCCCAATCATCATCCACCCAGCGGTTAAAAGCTGTAATAGTGGCCATGGCGGCCTCGGGGTCAGACGCCAACCCCTCTTCTAGGCCATAACCGAACGTCGGAAATAGAAAGGTCTTATCGATGCCTTCTTCGTCCATGACCGCCAGTCGTGCTTCCCGCTCACGAAACGATGCGCGACATTCCGGCTCTAATTCCATTACCTCGCCGATAGTCTTGTGCATCGGCGTCAGCCCACGATAGTAATCATCAGCACACCCAGGAACAGCTACTGGCGCAAAGGTAGGGTTCGGAATAAAATGGGAAACTTTTTCACCCATAAGGCAGGTCGTCCTGCCACCTGTGGTGATGAATTGCACCCCACGCGCCTTAAACTCTTTAGGAAGGTATCGTGTGCACGCATCAAGAGGCTCGTAATAGTGATTATCTGCATCGCAAATTTGATATTGATTCGCCTGATTCATGAGGTAAGCACCTTTCCGTTAGCCCACATACAGTATGCTACTTATCATAAAGGCCTTGCCTGTCAATCGGGACCTGTTAGGGTGAACTAAAGAACGTGCAGCCAGTCCAGAAAAATTGATTGCCTGTGGTTGTCATGCTGACTGCGATGCTTGTGTTTGACCGATGCCATTACCTGCGCATCGCGCAGCCGGACATTTGTGCTTTAGTCTTCAGAATTCCGCAAATTGCGGGACTACATTTTTTCGTAATCGAAGCGTCGAATCGCTGAGACAAGAAGGGTTAGGGGCCGAAATTTTGGACCGCCAAGTTGATTTCCGCGAAGATGCTGGCCGTAGGGACTTCGAGATTGCGTTCTCGATTGATGACGTGAACCGGCTGTTACGCCTTGCCTTTGACGAACGCATGAACGCACTAGGACTGACGAAATCTTCCTGGCGCTTGATTTCCACCCTCTCACGAGAAAACGGCATGAGCCAGGTCGAACTCTCTCGGAGACTTGGCATGTCTAGGGTGTCTATCGGGTGGCTGATCGACAGGTTAGAAAAATCGGGTCACATCGAACGAAGAGCCGATGCAAATGATCGTCGGGTTTGGAGAGTTTTCCTGACATCAACCGCTGAAACCGAAGTCGATGTCATGAGCGACCTTGCTCACAAATTTTGTAGTGAAGTTTTTTCGCCTCTTTCTGATCAACAATTCGAAGATTTGTGGAAGAGCTTGCGAGCCGTGAGAAAGCAGCTTCTTACCATGGCCCCTAACCGCGCACGATAGCGTCAATTGGCGCTTGGTATTAACCAATGGCGCAAGCGCGATGAGCATATCAATTAAGCTAGAATTGAATGACCGCGCATCGTGAGTCGGTGACCCGATGCCTGCTCACACTTGCCGTGACCGCACCCCATTGCAATTTACAACCGTTACTGAGGCCAAAAGCTGATAGGAGACGCTTTGGCCCCAACGGAACAGCCTCCAAATCCAGATTGAGTGGCTTATCACTGTAAGTCCCCTTGCGTTCTTTGGATATATGTGTTTCTATGCTAGAGGTATCGCCCCGGACGGCACTCAACTGACGTTCGGAACGAGAGTGATCCTTAGGCGATGGCGCAAGTCATCGAAAATTGGTCGCCCCTCGTTATGGCGTGATTTTGTGGCAGTTATTTGAGGTCAATGTAATGAACAGTTTTTCCAGTGAAGCCGTTGATGAAATCGCTGAAGCGCCCCCTCGCGCCATTCCTTGGCCTCAAGACCGGCAGATCCCAGTAGGCGGATGGCAGCCGCCTGCAGGAGACGTAATCGTTTCTGCAGACGATCATGTGATGGAGCCAGTCGACTTGTGGGTCGACCGAATGCCAGCCCAATATCAGGAGACTGCTCCACGTCTTTGGAAAGATGATGGTGGCTACCATCTGGAGATCGAGGGTCGATCGTTCGACAAACCGGGCTTCAATAGCCAGCTGATCGAAGGCAGGGAAGGTATGGACGATCAATCCATTCGCCTTGCGGACATGGATGCTGGGGGGGTCGACATCAGCGTTATATTTCCTCAGCGCGCGATGGGCCTATTCGTCATTCAGGACCAAGAGAAACTGACTGCGGCGGCAGACGCCTATAATGTATGGCTCTCTGAATGGTGCGCAAACGCGCCCGATCGGTTTGTCGGCGTTCCTATTCTGCCGACAATCCACGAACCGAGTGAGGCTCCGGCCTATGTCGAGAGACTAAAGGGACTCGGCTTTAAAGCATTGATGCTGCCTTCTTATCCTCGTGGTGTTCGCTACAACTCTTCTGCAATGGAACCAATGTGGCAGGCCATCGCCGACAGCGGGCTGACATTGTGTTTCCACGTGGGCGAGTTCGGCTTCAGCACAGGCAAAGGCGCACTACTCACCTATATCACTAAACAAATGCAATCCTTCCGCGAGCTTTGGTCGCTCCTGACTTTCTCCGGCATGCTGGAAAGGCATCCCACACTCAAAGTCATGTTTACAGAAGGTGGCGCGGGCTGGGTTGCATCTGCCGCGTATGAAGCTGATAGAATATACCAGCAATACATTACAGAAGCTAAGCCCAAGCTGCAAAATCTGCCGTCCTATTATTGGAAACGCAACTGCAGCGCGACGATCATGGACGATCCGTTGGCACTGCGTGAAATCGATACAATCGGCGCAGAAAACGTGCTGTTCAGCACAGATTACCCTCATCCTGAAGGTGTCTTGGGCGAGGAAGGCCGTGTCCTGAAGAACATTTACGACACTCTGTCGCCAAAGGATGCGCGTCTAGTGGCCGGTGAGAATGCGATCCGTATCTTCGGACTTGAAGAGCAGGCCGCACGAGTTCTTGCTCAACGGACAAGCCAGTCTGCGAAGAATTAGTCGATAGATCAACTGGTTCGCCTTTTGCGGCGACAAGAACGCGCGCGAGCGAAGGTTCTTGTCGCCGCAAAAGGGCAAACTCTGGCTACGTGCCATCAATGCACCCAGATTTTCTAATCGGGTTTTTCAGGAAGCAAAGATGAAGTTCGTCCCAAGCGAAGAACAGAAGCTCATTAAGGAGACTTTTTCTCGATTCTTTTCGAAAGAATCTCCTATCTCTCTGGTCAGAGCATGTGAAGATGCCGGGCATTCGCCGGACCTTTGGCGAAAAATTGTAGATAATGGGCTCTTGCAGCTTGGCCTCGATGCTGAACATCAAGGCGAAGATAATACCGGCCGCACAATAGAGCGAGTTCTAGTTGCAGAGGAATTTGGCCGTGTTCTCGCGCCCGTACCGCTGCTGGAAAGCTGGATCGCCGCAAGATGTTTGTCGCGTGCGACGAACACCCGATCCCAAAAATTGCTTGCCGATTTGAATGACGGCAGTCTGCTGGTTACATTTGCACCATCGCCCGTATTGCCGGGAAGGCAACAAGTCGTCCCTGCCGCAACTGTTGCTGATGGTGTTCTGGCGTTTAACGGCTCGACTCTTGGTTATTACAGCAAGCAAGGAAAGCCGACCGAAAGCCGCGGGCGGCTGGGCGCGGCAACTTCCGGGATGTTGTCATTGCAGGAAGCTGATTTCGATCTTGAGTTCCCTTCGCATGAGCCTCCGGAGCGCGTGTTTGAGGATTGCATTGCCGAGTGGCGGATTCTTGCAGCCGCGGCGCTAAATGGCCTTTGTGAACGTGCTTTGGAAATTGCCAGCGAATATGCTCGGACCCGCATCGCCTTCGGAAAGGCAATTGGAGCATTTCAGGCTGTGGCACATCCGCTTGCCGATGTCGCAACACGTCTGGAGGGAGCGCGCCTTGTCAGTCTCGAGTCGGCCTGGGCGCTAGACTGCAATCTGGAGCAGGCAGACGCATTATCATCGATGGCATTTGTCGGGTCCGCGGAGCTGGCAACAGACCTCACGCGCGTCGCTATGCATGTGCATGGCGGTTATGGCATTACCGAGGATTACGACATTCAGTTGTTCTACCGACGTGCTAAGGCCTGGCCTCTATTGTTGGGCGATCCACGCGGCGAGGCTGTCCGCTTGGGAGAAAAGCTCATACAATTGAATGAGGCCGGTCAACCCTTGCCGCCATGGCACTTAGAGCCAGAAACGAAGGGTGAGGGGTACGATTTCGCCTTAGGCCCACGCTATACCGAGTATCGCGAGCGCTTCATCCATTTTCTCGAGCATTCAGATTACGAAACAGACATTCAGCCCAGTCAGAGCACAGCTTCGTCTGAGGGCTTTTCGCCAGCCTTCCACAAGAAGCTCGGTGACGCAGGATACATCGCAACTGGGTGGCCCGAGAAGTATGGCGGACAAGTCAGCGACGACCTCGAACTCACGATTTTTGGCCAGGAACTTTCACGCAAAACTGGCCACCACAATTCTCCGCTCAGTACAAGCAAGCTCGTAGCCCAGACCATCATTGCGGTCGGCTCCACCGCTCAGCAGGAAGAATATCTGCCTGCAATTGCCAGAGGCGAATTGATCATTGCCCTGGGTTATACGGAGCCTGACGGCGGCTCCGATGCGGCGGCGGCAAAGACCCGCGCAATTCGTGATGGTGATGACTGGGTCATCAATGGACAAAAGATGTTCACGACGTCCGGAGATTTTGCCGATTATGTATTCTTGCTCGCGCGAACGAATCCGGAAAAATCCAAACATCGCGGATTGACGATGTTTCTGGTCCCGATGAACTCCGAAGGGATCGATGTTCAGAAAGTCGGAACGTTAGGCGGAGTTTGCACGACGGCAACATTCTACAGCGACGTTCGGGTGTCCGATGCCCAACGCGTCGGCGAGATCGACGGTGGCTGGGACGTTCTTTCCGTTGCCCTCAAGTTTGAGCACGGTGGCCAGTCATATCACTGGCTAGCAGCGCAGCTTCTCTCGGATGCTATGGCCATGGCATCCCGCGGTTTGCCTGACCCAGCCTCACCGGTTGCGGAGAGGTTCGGTGATGCTGCGATCGCCATCGAAACGTCAAAATTGCTGGCATACCGCTCTGCATGGTTGCACGCTAATGACCTGCCTTTTGACGGCGAGTGCGGGCCGATGGCGAAACTGTATTCATCCGATGCGTTAGTGCTGGCGACCTCGGGATTGATGGACATGCTTGGTAGCTATGCGATCATCGCTGACAGTGAGGTGGATAGCCATGCTGCTGCAGTCCATCACGCGTTTCTGGTGGCCCCAGGCACAACGACCTACGGCGGAACTGTGGAGATCATGCGAAGCCTGATCGCCGAGCGTCATTTGGGATTGCCTCGATCACGCTAGACAAGCGATCTTACGAAACGATCACCCGGCGCACGCGCCATAATTTATGCCTGGAAATGGAGTTTAACATGCCCGATGAACTACTAAAAAGCGAAACGATAGGGCGAATACGGCGGCTGACATTGAACCGTCCAGAAAAACTCAATGCCATAAATGAGGCGCTGGAAGATGTACTCGAAGATGCGCTGCATGAGGCCGAAAATTCGGCTGAAATCAGCGTTGTCATCATCCGCGGCAGTGGCCGCGCATTCTCGGCAGGACACGACTTGACAGGGGGCGGTGCGGCTCCAGATTTCGCGACTGAAAAGCAGAGTCCTCAGGCCGACCTTCAGAAAGTGAAGTCAGGTGCTGGCCGCTTCGCGGATAATCTAAATCTGTCCATCCCCATAATCGCACAGGTGCATGGATATTGCATGGGGGTAGGAACCTGCCTCGCTTTGAACAGCGACCTCGTTGTCGCTGCATCAGACGCACAGATCGGTTTTCCTCCGGTGCGCTGGGGTGGCTCTCCGCCGACACATATGTGGACCTATCTGGTGGGTCCGCAATGGGCGAAATACATGCTGCTAAGCGGCGACACGATCGACGGCGATACGGCTGCATCCATTGGCCTCGCCCTGAAAGCTGTCCCTGCCGAGGATCTGGATGAAACTGTTTTAAAGCTCGCGCAAAATCTAGCGAAGGTTCCTCGTGATCTTCTCGCAACAAATAAGGGCATTTGTAACAAGGCGCTTGATTTAATGGGACGACGTAACCTTCAGCAACTTGCCCACGAGGCGGATGTTATGGGTCACTTCTCTCCGGATGCGCAAGAATTTCTTTCGCTTGCACGAAATGATGGAATGAAAGCAGCGTTGAAATGGCAAGAAAGTAAATTTTCCTGACAATCGTCAGGTTGCCATGTCGGCCCAGCGGGTTTTTGGGCTAATATACCGTTCTGTGCCGAGCAGAAATTACGCTCCCAAACAGGTGTCGGAACGCCGGACTTTAGAAGGGACTAACTCTTCCGGCGTTCCTACCTGACAAGCTACCGCTGCATCTTCGAGTGGCGCCCGTCATTCAGAAGACGGTATATGCTCCGTCAATGACAATTGAATCGCCTGTATGAAAGCTTGATGCATCGCTTGCGAGATATGCCGCAATCGCTGAGAAATCGTCGCCTTCTCCCCACCTGCCAACAGGCGTGCGCGACATGATTGCAGTATTGAACTTGTCCCAGCCTTGAAGCCGTTCGGTCAGGTCAGATTTCGTCCATCCAGGGAGGATGGAATTGGCCCGGATCCCCACTGGGGCAAGCTCAACTGCCATTGCTCTTGTCAAAGAAACCACGGCACCCTTGGTAGCTCCGTAATGCTCATTACGAGCAGCGCCATGAATAGACGCAGTGGAAGCGACAGAAATCAAAGACCCGCCCCGGTCGCCATTTTCGCCGCGGGATATCATATGCCGGGCAGCCTCGCGAAGTGTACAGAAAACACCATGCACATTGACATCCTGTATGCGACGAAAATCTTCGATTGAAATGTCGAACATATCCTTGCGAGGGATGCTTATTCCCGCGTTGGCTATCGCGACATCGATGCGGCCGAATTCCTCAACAATTGCAGCTACTCCGGCAGATACAGCTTTCTCGTCCGCGACGTCCACCTGGGCGCAGCGCACCTCTCCTCCGAAGGACTTGAGCACTTCAAGCGCATGTGAATTCTTGTCGGGCTTATTTCCCCAAATAACCGTGGTCGCGTTTTGTGATGCAAGCCCTTTGGCCATTCCTAGGCCAATCCCACCGTTTCCACCTGTCACCAATGCGACTTTTCCCGACAGATCGAACATATTATTTGTCATATTTCCTCCAAACCCCCTAATTCAGTCTCAAACCAAAGAACTTTTTAATCTCGAAGCAAGTGCTTCCCTTTTAAGGGAAGTGAAGGTGAGCGTCGAGCCGACGGGCCACCCTATAAACAAGATTCGATGCCCCTTATTCTATAGTTTGAGCAGAGCCAGCATCTTAGGCATGGCATCGAACACGTCGGTGGCACAATTATCCTATATCCCGATCCGCTCGCCCAATGCCGCTTCCAAAAGGCTGCCTTGGAGACGCAGCGGTGCAAAGCGCAATGAGGAACCAGTCTCAGGTCAAGCCTTGCCCACGAGGCCTAGAGGAATGTGTTGATGTTCTTCGCCTGAAGGACCGTTTCCAGCAGGATGACCTTGCGGCGTGCCAGCTTCAAACACCCGTCTTCGTTGCGCCTAATCAGGTCGACCCGTCGGGCTTTCAATTCCATTTCGTCATCCTCAGTCCGATGGCGATTGTTCAGGATCAACGAATGAACCGTCCACTCGGAGGGGTTGTCGGTTGGTTCGACCTCGATGTTGCTCACCAGATGAAAATGCCGGGTGGGTGGGTCTTCAGCCCATGCGGAGGGCTGCTTGGCGCGGGCAACGCGAATCTTGAGGTATTCGAGATCATCGTCGAAAAAGGCCATCCTTGTGGGACTGAACCTAGCGTCGTCTTTCCGATAACGTGCCTGTACACCCGGAACCCAATAATGGATATCGTCAGTCAACATCTCCAGCCATTCATGCAAATGCTCGCCATCTAGCAGGCGGGCTTCCCGATAGAGAAATTGCTGGATCTCAATAATAAGATCGACTGAAACTGCACGATGTTCGCGGGCTTCGGTTTGCTCTGCTTGGTTCACGATCACCTCAAACTGATATTTAGCGGGCTGGGACGTCAGCCCAGGTTTCTGCACTCATTAGATCAGCCCAGCGTTGGTAGAACGCTCGCTGGTTCGCTTCGTTGATCTGGCTCTGATAGACATTGCCCTTCAGTTCCTCGTGTTCGATGCCCGAATCTAGCCCCATTCCAGCATGAAGCTTCTGTCGCCGCGTGACGACACCTGAATTAACAGCGGTGCAATTTTCAAAATTCTCACCATCATCCATCTCGAAGACCCCTGCTGGTGAAAAAGTCAGCATCACGCCGCGGCGATATTCCTCCTTCAGTTCCTCAGGCGCATTGGTGTTTAGA
>Ga0209344_10003097_pt1 | contig 16967 bp, 17 predicted proteins | sample Cruoilmetagenom6_FD_187293 | JGI IMG/M metagenome (GOLD analysis project Ga0209344, IMG submission 187293) | Oil polluted marine microbial communities from Coal Oil Point, Santa Barbara, California, USA - Santa Barbara Oil Seep Sample 6 (SPAdes)... | ecosystem: Environmental > Aquatic > Marine... | reverse complement strand
ATGGGGGGCTTAGGTGGTTTTGGCTCTGTCTGCCAACTGCCTACCGGTTATAAAGAACCTGTACTTGTTGCGGGCACGGACGGTGTCGGCACTAAATTGCGTTTAGCGATTGATTTGCAAAAGCATGATACCGTAGGTATCGACTTAGTAGCGATGTGTGTCAACGACTTAATCGTACAAGGTGCTGAGCCATTATTCTTCCTCGATTATTATGCCACAGCGAAGCTGGATGTTGACGTGGCTTCAGCGGTTGTTGAAGGCATTGCTGAAGGTTGCGTGCAAGCAGGTTGTGCGTTAGTCGGTGGTGAAACCGCTGAAATGCCGGGTATGTACCATAAAGGCGACTACGATATCGCCGGCTTTTGTGTGGGTGTGGCGGAAAAGTCACGTTTACTTGATGGCACTAAAGTAGCCGCTGGCGATCAACTTATTGCCCTTGGTTCTTCGGGTGCTCACTCAAACGGTTACTCGTTAGTTCGAAAAGTATTAGAAGTCAATAACACAGACACTAATGACTTACTTGATGGTAAACCATTAGCCGAGCACTTATTAGCACCAACAAAAATTTATGTTAAGTCGGTATTAGAGCTTCTTAAACATGTTGACGTACACGCGTTATCACATATTACTGGTGGCGGCTTTTGGGAAAACATTCCTCGGGTATTACCTGCAAGTGCGCAAGCGATTATTGACGGCAATAGCTGGCAATGGCCGGCCATTTTTAATTGGTTGCAAGAAAATGGCAATATCAGCGAACACGAGATGTATCGCACTTTTAACTGTGGCGTCGGTATGATCATTGTTGTGCCTGCTGAGCAATTAGCTGAAAGTATCGAGATCCTTAATGCCCAAGGTGAAAACGCTTGGCACATTGGTGAGATTGCTGATATGCAGGCAGGCCAAGAGCAAGTTATTATCAACAAAGGTTAATCATTAATGCGAAGCCGAATTGTAGTACTAATTTCCGGCAGCGGCACGAACTTACAGGCCATCATTGATGCCGGTAAGCAAGAGAACTACGGCGGCGAAATCGTCGCTGTAGTGTCTAACAAAGCCGACGCCTATGGATTAACACGAGCACAAGACGCCGACATAGCGACCTCTGTGCTATCACATAAAGATTATGATAGCCGAGAAGACTACGATAGTGCCCTGATCGGTGAAATTAACAAATATCAGCCTGATCTTGTCGTTTTAGCTGGATTTATGCGCATTTTAACACCAAAATTTGTGCAAAAGTTTCAAGGCCGTTTGATCAATATCCACCCGTCGCTATTACCTAAGTATCAAGGTTTACATACCCATCAACGTGCGATAGACGCCGGCGATACTGAGCATGGCGTCAGTGTCCATTTTGTCACTGAAGAGCTCGATGGTGGGCCGGTAATTTTACAAGCTAAAGTGCCGATCTTTCCAGAAGATAGTGCCGATGATCTTGCTCAGCGTGTGCATCAACAAGAACATCGCATTTATCCTATGGTGGTAAACTGGTGTTGTACTCAGCGGGTAACCATGGCGGATGAATGTGCATTATTTGATGGTGTAATCCTACCTGTTTCAGGGTATGCTAGCGAAGAGTAACATTTATATTAGAGAGTTTACCATGTTGAAATCATTACCTTATATCACTTTACTTTTGTCTAGTTTCACTTTTGGCGCTATGGCTGCAGATAAAGATAGTCGCGTAATGATTCCAGCATTTAATGCAAAATATACGATTCTACATAGCTCAAAGTCTGTTGGTGAAGCAACGCGTAAGTTAAGTTACTTAGCTAATGGCCTTGCGCAATATAGTTATCATACGGATATCGAATGGTTAATTTTTTCAGATATTCGCGATGAAACCTCCATTGTTAAACTCGACGGCAATAAAGTTACCCCGACAAGCTATGAGTATAAACGCGAAGGTACTGGCTCAGATAAACATTATAAATGGCGTTATGATATCAAGAATAATAACGCCGTTGATGAGCTAAAAGCACGCACAAAAACCATCGAGTTTCCAGAGAACATCCAAGACTCGCTGAGTTATCACCTACAGCATCGTTTCAATATGATGACTAACCCCAAGCAAGAGCATTATGTCTACCCAGTGATTAAAACGTCGGGCTCAATCAAAAATTATGTTTATCAATATGATGGTGAAGAAGAACTCATGCTGCCGTATGGTTTGGTAAAAACCATACGCCTTAAACGTGAAGTTATTGAGAAAAAACGCGTCACTTACGCTTGGTTTGCCCCAGAGCTAGATTACCTTTTGGTTAAACTGCATCAGATTAAAGGCGATGTAGACCAATTTGAAGCGCAATTAAAGTCAGTCACCGCTACTGATACTACGGCTGAAACCGCTAAATAACTCAAAGGTTAAATGCTTATAAGATCTTATAAAGTGGCTGAACTCTAAGCCACTATAGAACGCACAAGCATGGAGTTTCACTTAGCGTTTTTTTTACTAATCCGGCTTACTTTGAAAAAGTAATTGTCCTTTACAAAATAACAAACCTTCACCTGCTTGCATCTTTTGCCATGTTTCATCGTCAGTTAATGGCTGAGTCGCAATCACGGTGACAATATCATTTTCAGTAGTCTCTTGATCAAAATTTACCACCATTTCTGCATCGATTAAACTCGCCTTACCAAAAGGGGCCCGTCGCGTCAGCCAATGCAACTTATTGCTACAGTAAACTAATAGAAAATCACCGTCGGTTAACAGCAGGTTAAACACGCCTAATTTATCGATTTGTTGACACAAGCCAACGACATAGTGAAATAACACTGCCGCGTTAGGCTCATCACCATTAAACTTTTCAAACAACTGCTCTAAGAGCCAACAAAAAGCATATTCACTATCAGTTTCTCCGATGGGTAAATGATACTTTATTGCCAACTTAGCTTTAAAGTCTGCTAATTGGCCATTATGGGCGTAAGTCCAATTCTTCCCCCACATAGGACGAATAAAAGGGTGAGTGTTTTCCAAAGACACTTTACCAGAATTTGCTTGGCGTATATGACAGATCACGGTTTCACTTTTAATGGGGTAGTCGGTCACCAGTTGAGCAATGGGCGAATGTGCACTCGGTAACGGGTCTTTAAAGCTACGACAACCCTTACCTTCATAAAAGGTAATGCCCCAACCGTCTTTATGCGGTCCGGTATTACCGCCGCGCTGCATTAAACCACTAAAACTAAAACAAATATCGGTCGGCACATTGGCACTCATGGCCAGTAATTCACACATAAAATAAAACCAAAAAAATAAATTTAACTGGCTTAACACCAGTACCTGCTGCACTCAGCGAACTAAAGATCAAGAGAGATAAAAATAATAGTAAGGTTATTGCTTAAGCTTATCTCGAATCTAGGTTGCTTAACCATTTTACTCTGTTATGGTGATCAATTGACACTGCTTTTACCTGCTACGGCAATTAATATTTAATCAACGGGACCAGGCAAGTATAAATAATTTGAAATTATCGACAAGACGAATTAAGCTTAAATAACTATTCTGGTCAGACCTCAATCAAGGTTGACCAAATTTTCAATATTAAGGAAAAGATGTGGACTACTTAACTTGGATACTCATTGCGATAGCATTGTGCGGGTTTATGGCGTATTCACGCGCTTCACTCTCAACATTTACCATCGCATTTACCTTACTAATGATCTTGGGAACATTTTTCCAGATAATATCTTTCTTCAGTTGGCTACTGTTTGCCATAATCGCCCTACCGTTAAATATTGATGATGTTCGAAAACAGTATATTTCCAACCCGCTATTGACCATGTTTCGGGGCATTATGCCAGAGATGTCAAAGACTGAACAAGAAGCCATTGATGCCGGTACAACTTGGTTTGAAGCGGAATTATTTCGTGGCACGCCCGATTGGAAAAAGCTCCATAACTACCCTAAACCAAGATTAAGCGCCGAAGAACAAGCGTTTTTAGATGGTCCCGTAGAAGAAGTTTGCCGGATGACAGATGATTGGCAAACCACCCATGAGCTTGCGGATTTAACCCCCGAGGTTTGGCAATATCTCAAAGATAATAAGTTTTTTGCCATGATCATTAAAAAGCAATACGGTGGCTTAGAGTTTTGTGCTTACGCTCAGTCTCGCGTTCTACAAAAACTCTCCAGTGTTAGTACCGTTTTATCATCTACGGTTGGTGTACCTAACTCATTGGGCCCTGGCGAGTTATTGCAACATTACGGCACTAAAGAGCAGCAAGATTATTATTTACCTCGACTTGTTAAAGGTGAAGAAATCCCTTGTTTTGCCTTAACCAGTCCAGAAGCCGGCTCAGATGCAGGCGCCATTCCTGATTACGGTATTGTTTGTCGTGGCGAATTTAACGGTGAAGAAGTGCTCGGTATGCGTTTAACCTGGAATAAACGTTATATCACCTTAGCCCCTGTTGCGACGGTATTAGGTTTGGCATTTAAATTACAAGACCCCGAGCACTTGTTGGGTGAAGAAGAAGACTTAGGCATTACTTGTGCTTTAATACCGACCGATATCGAGGGTGTTATTACTGGCCGTCGTCATTTCCCTCTGAATGTACCATTTCAAAATGGCCCTACTCAAGGTGATGACGTTTTTGTACCCTTAAGTTTTATCATTGGTGGTCCAGAAATGGCAGGACAAGGCTGGCGTATGCTGGTTGAGTGTTTATCCGTTGGCCGTGCTATTACCTTACCGTCAAACAGCACCGGCGGCATAAAATCATTGGCGTTAGCAACGGGAGCTTATAGCCGTATCCGTCGCCAATTCAAAATTTCTATCGGTAAAATGGAAGGCGTCGAAGAAGCTTTAGCGCGCATTGGCGGCAATGCTTACTTAATGGACGCAGTAACAACCATGTCGACCGGCGCCATTGATATGGGCGAAAAGCCTAGTGTGATTTCAGCGATTGCTAAGTATCACCTCACCGAAAAAATGCGTAGCTGTGTGGCAGACGCCATGGATATCCATGGAGGTAAAGGTATTTGCATGGGCCCAAGTAACTACTTGGCCCGCAGTTATCAAGGCGCCCCCGTTGCTATTACGGTTGAAGGCGCAAATATACTGACCCGCAGCATGATTATTTATGGTCAAGGGGCGATACGCTGTCATCCGTATGTGCTGGCTGAATTATCGGCGGCCAATAACCAAGATCAACAACAAGCGTTAAATGACTTCGATCATGCACTATTTGGTCATATTGGTTTTGCTATCAGTAATATTTGCCGCAGTCTCTGGTTCTCTTTTAGCGGCAGTTATGCTTTAAGTGCGCCTTACAATGATGACACCAGACGTTACTATCAGCTAATGACCCGATTTAGCTCTAATTTAGCCATGCTATCTGATATTGCAATGTTAACCTTAGGAGGGGATTTAAAACGCAGAGAGCGCATTTCTGCCCGACTTGGTGATATTTTAAGTTATTTATACTTAGCATCAGCCACCCTAAAACGTTACAACGATGAAGGTCGACAAACTGCTGACTTACCTTTAGTACAATGGGCGGTAGAAGACAGCCTTTATAATGTCCAGCAAGCCATTGACGAATTGATCAACAACTTCCCTAACCGGATTGTCGCTAAAATGCTAAGGCTTATCATTTTACCGCTCGGCTCTTGGTTGAAAAAACCCTCAGATAACACCGATCATAAAGTGGCGGCTTTACTGCAGTACCCTAATGCAACGCGCTCACGTTTAGGCCAAGGTCAATACCTGACTCGTGAGCCTGAAAATGTGTTAGGTCAATTAGAGCAGACCCTGGAAGATATCATTGCTTGTGAGCCTATTTTTGACAAAATTTGTCGTGAACTAGGTCAACGTCTGCCATTCTATGAACTTGATCTTGTTGCTAAAAAAGGCCTAGAAGCTAAAATTATCAGCGAAGAAGAAGCGGCACTACTTACCGCAACAGAAATTGCCCGCAAAGCAACCATAGATGTTGATGACTTTGACTCGGATTATTTAAAAGCCGGTTAAATCATGACCATTTAATAACGCAACAGCATAATTAAGCCCGTTATTGTTAGTAACAATAACGGGCTTTTTCTACTAAAAAAACCGTCATTTAACGATACTGACAAATTTATCGTCGTAAGAGTCCAATGCTAGGTCTAATGCTAACAGGTAAATTTATGCAAAAATATTGTCAGTGCTATCAAAACAGGATAACTTACATTATCACATTAAATTAACATAATGATTACCATAAATTAACCATATCCAATAACGAGTAAATTGACTAAATGTTAAGCGCTACTGAACAACCTGCCGTGCTACGACGTAGTAAGGGTGAACGGACAAAAAAACTGATTTTAGAATCGGCCATTGTTATGCTTGCTGAGCATGGCATCAAAGGCACTACGCATCGCGCTATCGCGACCCATGCTAATCTTCAATTATCATTAACCACCTATTATTTCAAAGATATACAGGATTTAGTGCAGCAAGCATTCGAATTAAATGCTAGGCTAAAATAGGTTGACATCGTCACTTTATGGCAACCTATTTTAGCCTTAGTAGCTGAGCAACCCAAAAAGGTGTTACGTAGAGTCAGTCAGCGTATGCTATTACGAGAGGAATTAACTGATTCATTACTCGCTTTAACGACACGCAATGTCGAAAAAAACCGCCAGCAAGTGCTGGTCGAACAGCAATTATTTAATGAGGCTCTGGTTTCATCCTCGGCACGACTGCTAGCTGGGCAGCATTATCAAGCCCTGCTCAAACCTTGTCAGCAACTATGTCAGTACTTCAACAAAGAAAAGGCTAAGGTCAATGCCGAAATATTACTAAACTTGTTAAAACAAGCACATTATCATCAATTATTAGCTGAGGTACCAGCAGAAAACAACCCTGATATCCGCGCTTTTCTTCATCAAGCATTAGCGATTGTGCTTGGTCTAAAGCCATAATAACAATATGACTAAAGTTTTGTACTCCTATAGGAAATCAGTTAAATTAAGTCATCCGACCATAACAACTAAATTGGACAACTTGTGGGCTTTAACGATCAACTGGCACAGCAGCAAAATTTTTTTGCCACCAATGCAACACGTAATTTACTTTGGCGTAAACAACAGCTGCAGCAGATTAAGCGTTTAGTACTTGAAAATGAGGCAAAGTTATTAGCCGCTCTTAGTGACGATTTAGGTAAGCCAGCGCAAGAAGCATGGATAACGGAAGTCTCTTATGTTACCGGCGATGTTGATCATGCTTGTAAACGGCTTAAACGCTGGGCGAAAAAACGCTCGGTCACAACGCCAATCGTGGCACAGCCAGGGCGTTCCTACATTCAACCTGAGCCTCAAGGCTGTGTGCTTATTATTGGCGCTTGGAATTACCCATTACAGCTGATTCTAGCGCCTTTAGTAGCAGTTATTGCAGCGGGTAACTGTGCAATAGTCAAACCTTCTGAGCTTGCTCCAGCAACCTCGAGCCTTTTAGCACAACTTATCCCGCAATATTTAGACAATAATGCCATTTCCGTTGTTGAAGGTGGTGTCGAAGAAACCACCGCCTTACTAGCGCTGCCCTTTGATCATATTATGTACACTGGGAATGGCCAGGTCGGTCGCATTGTCATGGCCGCCGCCGCAAAGCACTTAACCCCAGTTACTTTAGAGCTTGGTGGCAAGAGCCCGGTTTATCTTGATGAAAGTGCTGATATTAATATTAGCGCCCAAAGAATTGCTTGGGGTAAGTGGATGAATGCTGGTCAAACCTGTATTGCACCAGATTATATCCTCTGCTCAAAAAGCATGATTGCTCCCTTAATAGCTGCACTTAAAACACATATCAGTGCTATGTTTGGCCAAGAGCCAAAACATAGTAAAAGTTACGGTCGCATTGTTAACCAACGCCATGCCAAGCGTATTAGTGATTATTTAGCTGACCTAAACATTTCAGTGGGCGGAATATTTGACCTCGAAAATCGTTATATTGCGCCAACTATAGTAGTTAACCCACCACTTGATAGTGCTTTGATGACAGAGGAAATTTTTGGTCCGATCTTGCCGATTATCGTCATTGAAGATTTTGACCGTGCTAAAGCGTTTGTTAAGGCGCGTGATAAGCCGCTTTCAGCCTATATCTTTAGTAAAAACAAGCAACAATGCCAAGAGTGGGTGCATGAAGTCAGCTCAGGTAGTCAATGTATTAATGATGTTATTATGTTTAATGCCGTACCTGAACTTCCTTTCGGCGGCGTAGGACCTAGTGGTATGGGGCAATATAGCGGCCAAGCGGGCTTTGATAATTTTAGCCATTTAAAGTCAGTCTTAGCTCGACCGTTTATAAAAGATTTACCGGTTAGATTTGCTCCCTACAGTAAAATGAAGTTTAAATTTCTTCGTTGGATCCGTTGATCCCCGTTGAGTCAGTAGTTCAGTAGTATTAAGTCATCAGATTAAGAGTAACGTTATGCAGTATGTAAAATTAGGTAGTAGCTCATTAGAAGTGTCTAACATTTGTTTAGGCAGCATGACTTGGGGCGTGCAAAACAATCAAAACGATGCCAATGCCCAGCTAGATTACGCGCAAAAACAAGGCATTAACTTTGTTGATACTGCTGAAATGTACGCTGTGCCTCCGACAGAGGAAAGCTATGGTAAAACCGAAGCTATTATTGGCAATTGGCTTAACGCCAAGCCATCACGCAGAAAAGACATTGTCTTAGCATCAAAAATTGCCGGCCCTGGATTTTCCTATATACGTAACGGCAGTAATATAACCGGTGCCAATGTTATTGCTGCAGTTGAAAGCTCATTAAAGCGCTTACAAACCGATTATATTGATCTTTATCAATTACATTGGCCGAATCGGCAGTCACCACATTTTGGTAATCATTGGCCAAATAGCAGTAAATATAGTCAAGTTAATGCCGCTCAAGAAAATGAAGAAATGTTAGATATCTTGCAAGGATTAGCTAGCTGTGTTCAAGCTGGAAAAATTCGTTACTGCGGACTTTCCGACGATACGCCTTGGGGCATAAACCAGTACCTGCGCTTAAGTGCTGAGCATAACTTGCCGCGCATGGTATCAATACAAAATGAATTTAGTTTGCTGCACACGAAAGATTGGCCGTATTTAATAGAAAACTGCCTACATGAAGATATTGCTTATTTGCCTTGGTCACCACTCGCTACCGGCTTACTTACCGGTAAATACCTCAATGGCCAACGCCCAACGGGCAGTCGCTGGACGCTCATGCAGCGCCATGGCCTGTTTCGGGATACTCAGCATACCGACGCGGCGGTGAGGGCATACCTCGAAATAGCCAAAACGCATAATATCTCGCCAGCACAAATGGCCTTAGCTTGGTGTGCACAAGTTGATGGCGTTACTGCCACCATTATTGGCGCCACTAATATGCAACAGTTAACGGAAAATATTGCCGCATTTCAGCAACCGCTAAGTGCTGAGATACTAGACGATATTAATCAAACAATACGCCAGTTTCCGTCACCATTTTAGTAAGCGACTTTAGCAAACTAAATAGCTTACCTACCTGAGTAATTTAGGTGGACGATATGGCTAAAAATATAGCTGCACCGCTATTGAGCACTGCCGCTATATTTTTTGTGCATTTACTGAACAGACAAATGGCTTGTTTCCCTTAAAAACTCAACATCAATATCTACCAATTAGTTGATAAACCCATAAGACTTGCCTAGTTTATGTTAACCAAGCCGCATTGATAGCGACTGATAACGAGCAAACTCAGCCAAGATATAAATCGCAATATTTTGCCTACGCGGTGAAAATGCAATAACCAAGGCATCCCCCTCCTAGCCACTGTCCTATTTATATGATAGCTTCCAAAGCCAATAATACTGTCATGTCATCAAGGGTGAGTAAGCAGATATTTCATCCTTGTAAGCAACGCTACCATGGCGTATTTTAGTCAGCACAAGTGGGCAATGATTTATAAAATGACGTTAGCTTAATAAAACAAAAAAGGTCATATTTCATAAGAAATACGACCTTTATATTATTTATCCAACGCATATATAATGCAAAGCGATATATATACTACCCGCTTATAAGAAAGATAATAACTCTTCATCTAGCTGCATTAAGGTCTTAGGATCTGCCATCATAGTTACTGCTAATGATTTGGTGCGTGGTAATAACCTTTCAAAGTAGAACTCGGCAGTTTTAATTTTTGCTCGGTAGAAATCTCTATTTTCTACATCAGTGGCTAACTTTTCATAAGCCGCTTGTGCCATTTGCGCCCAGAAATATGCCATGACTACGTAACCTGAATACATTAAAAAGTCGACTGAGGCTGAGCCGATAACATCACGGTCTTTTTTAGCTTTAAGGCCTAAACGGATGGTGTATTGTTGCCATTTAGCTACGGTGGTACTTAACGGCCAGATAAACTTGTTCATTTGACGTTTATGCGGGCTGTTTGACAGCATGCTCTTATCGCGACAGAAGATAAGTACTTCTTTAGCAAAAGCATTCAATGACTTACCACGTGTCATTAGAATTTTACGGCCTAATAAATCAAGTGCTTGAATGCCCGTTGTACCTTCATAAAGTGTGGAGATACGCGTATCACGCACAATTTGCTCCATGCCCCACTCTTTTATGAAGCCATGGCCACCAAAAATTTGTAAACCATGGTTAGCACTTTCTTGGCCTAACTCGGTTAAAAATGCTTTTAAAATCGGCGTAATAAAACCTAAACGATTATCGGCTTTTTTACGCTCTGCTTCCGTTTTAGCATTTTCAATCTCATCAACCAACTTCGCCGTGTAGTAAATCATCGCACGTCCGCCTTCACTAATGGCTTTTTGCGTCATCAGCATTTTACGAACGTCAGGGTGACAAATAATCGGGTCGGCAACTTTATCAGGATGCTTAGTACCTGATAATGAACGCATCGACAAACGCTCTTTCGCGTAGATTAATGAGTTTTGATAAGCCAATTCCGCTGCACACACACCTTGTAGCGCTGTACCAACACGGGCTGTATTCATAAAGGTGAACATACATTCTAAACCTTTATTTTCAGGGCCGATCAAGACACCTTTTGCATTATCAAAATTAAGCACCGCCGTTACCGACGCTTTAATACCCATTTTATGTTCGATAGAGCCACATGAAACATTATTAAACTCGCCAATCGTACCTTGTGCATCAGTTTGCATTTTCGGTACGATAAACAGAGAAATCCCCTTAGTCCCTTCCGGCGCACCAGGCAATCTGGCTAAAACAATATGAATAATATTATCGGTTAAGTCATGCTCACCGGCTGAGATAAAAATTTTCGTGCCGCTAATGTTATAAGTACCATCACCATTGGGCTCCGCCTTGGTTTTTACTTGGCCTAAATCTGTACCACATTGCGGCTCAGTTAAACACATAGTGCCGGTCCACGAACCTTCAATTAGGCGAGTTAGGTATAAAGCTTTTTGCTCATCACTACCATGAGTATCAATCGTATTCATCGCGCCATGGCTTAGACCTGGATACATAGCCCAAGACCAATTCGCTGTGCCAATTAATTCAGACACCACCATACCCAGTGATGACGGTAAGCCCTGCCCACCATGTGCAACATGATGAGATAAGCTAGGCCAACCACCTTCAACATATTTTTGATAAGCTTCTTTAAAACCTGTTGGGGTAGTTACCTTGCCATTATCAAAGCTACAACCTTCTTCATCACCGCTTTGATTAAGTGGTAGTAGTTCATTTTCACTAAATTTTGCACACTCTTCTAAAATGGCATCAACCAAATCGGGGGTCGCTTCTTCAAATTCAGGGTGCTTTTGGTAGTGACCGTAATAATTAAATACATCTTCAAACAAAAATTTGATGTCTGCTATCGGCGCTTTGTAACTTAGCATGGTTAACTCCTAACACTTTTAATAATAATTTTTTAGCATTGCTGCTTAAGTGTTATCGAGTATACACAGATTTAAACACTGGTCCAACCACTAATTTCAACAACAAGTTGAACTGATATAATAAACACATATAATCTTTACCGAGCAATAACTTACAAAAAAAACAACTTAATAATAAAGTAAAGAAATATAACATTTACACCAATATAAATATAAAAGTGCCTTATAAAAGCACTTTTTGTGTTGAGAAATAATAGCTGTATTAATTATTTGGGCTAGTTAATTTGTTTAACTAGCGGTGTTTCATAAACACTGTTTTGCTTAGCTCTAGAGTCTAACAATAATATTTTGTGAAAAATTTTACAGCGACATCCAAGCTTGCTTTAAGCCAATAATATGGACTAAAGCAACCACTAAACAAATACTTGAACTCCAAATCCAGAATTCTGCTGTACGGCCAAGTGGGTGACCGATCAGATAAAATCCAGCGACAGCTCTAAGTAGATAGAGAGCAGAAATTATCACTAATACAGTACGAACTAGCGGTAATGGCATGATCAGCCCAGCGCCAGAGAAAGCATATAACGCCCACACAATTAGCATAACCGTAATACTAGCAGTGATCACTGTTGGTTTAATACTACCCTGCTCTGACAGTTTTACCATTTGCTCGCCAGCGCCGAAAAAGCGATACCAGGTTGCGCCAAAATATATACAACCTAAATGGATGAGTGCTGCTATAGCGCTCAATACACCGGCAATCATAAGAAGTATATTCACAACGTTAAGCACCTTTTATATTTACATTCTCTTAATAAGTTAGCCACCCTATTTCATTGAATAACTCTGTAAATATCAATGACTGTTGCAACTTCACTGGCATCAGGGTAAAGCCTGTCGCTGTAATAGTGTGGTTTGGCACAGTGTCAAATAAACTTACACTTAGCTAGATACTCAGGCACTGATAACATCCTAAAATGGCACTTTGAAAAGTAAGTCTACAAAGCAGAAAAAGCAATTATTTGATAAACATTGCTACTCTTCAATAAGCCAATCTCGATAACATTGTATAAACAGTTGCCAAAAATGCTGATAGCCTGACAACTCAATCAATTTCTGCTCTAATTGCGCTATAACACTGTCATCTTTGACACTGGTTTGATCTGGATAAAACTGCGCTTGAGTTTGACCGCCGTGATCAAACAACAACTGCATACAGCAGACATAACCGGACAATGTCGTCGCTACTTGCGCGAGTTCCCAGCCCTCATCGGCTAAAAATCCGGTATAAACTGGCAGCTCTACTTGTTGGATATCGACAAAATACGGGTCTCCTAATTCAGTGTCTCGGGCAAAAACTAGCCATGATGCTTGCCAACAGCCATGATCTGTATTTGATATTGCTTGGCCTAATTCATTCATGCCAAAGCCAAGCTGAGCCTTTTGCAATTCATCTTCAGTTGTCATGTGTTTAAAGCCTTGAGGGCCAAAAAAAACCTCAGAACTATCTAAAGAGTTTAAGCTACGGATGAGTTTATCAACTGTCATATCGACCTAATTAAAATATAAAGAGCAAAAGCTAACACTTACCAATGTCACTTCTCATGTCAAAGCCTGATTATGTCATAAGCTTATAGATTAAAAAACTGATGGATTAACGCGAAACTTAGCGAGTTCGATTATGAATGATCAATCGCTATATCATGGGGAAATGGCTGACCTTGCCCCTTCTCTAATGCCGCTTTAAGGCTGAGCATAAATACTGCCCATTTTGTGCTGCAATGGGCCATAAATGTTGACGGCTCTTGCCAATGATAGTGACTAAAATTAACAAAAACTTGCCCAGCTTCGCTTTCAAGCAAAAAACTAATTTTAGTACCGCGCCATGCGTCGGGCATATTACCGGTATGTTGCCAGCGGACAAGCTTATTTTCAATTAACTCAATTACGGTAAAGTCTGGGCCACCACCATTAAAGCGAAACTCAATAACCGCCCCTACCTCACCGGCTCCTGAGACATCATTCGTCCACCACTTTGTTAGTCCTCCATTTGTTGTTAGTGCATGGTAAATTGCCGCAACGGGCGCTTTAATACCAACCCGGTGATTAATCGCGTACATAAATCACTCCCTTACTGTTAACAGAGCACTCATTTGATTTTTATTTAAGTGCCACTTTTCGCTAAAGCACGACTAACTTGCCTGATTAAATTAGCAGGCTTGTATAATAGTAATAGCAAATAACTGAAATAATTGCTCACTTTAGAAGCATTAAACGTATCGTCGCGCATTTAACGCTAATAAGAGTGTCTGAGTACTTTCTTTCAGCAATGCCGTAATTACCGTTCATACTTAATAAAGCTAAAGCAGAAATATTTTCCGATGAGGGGGAGTCGTTTTTATTGATAGATGACTTTTTTCACTTTTTTAAGTGATATTTTAACCAAAGTTTATAATACACCGCGTTACAAGTTTGGTTATCATCCATTTTTCCATCTCGATCACAATCTACGCCGGTTAATGTCTTCACGACACCTTGGCCATATTCATCAATATCACTTTGCTGCGCAGACACCACTATCGTCACTTTCGGTGCGTGATCAATAAATTCGCCAACATCTTTATATGAGGTAAACTCTGCTGCTGAAATACGCTCACTTATATCATTTTTAGCATAGGCGATATTCAGCATAAAGAATGGCACCATAAAAATTAAGCTGTGGTAATACTTTATACTATTGTTCATTGCAGTCCGTATAGGATAAATGTAATTTCTAAAAGTCACCGTCTTTAAGTTAATCAGAGATGTTAAATACAATGCCCTTGCATTGAGTATAGCGATGACACCTTGCCACAGCATTCATTACTAAACACAAGTCAACCACCAAGGCATTACCGTGCAATTTTTGGGTTTTAACTTTTAAAGATGAAATCAAGACCTCTTGATTAAGTTTATGATCAGGAGAGTTTATTTAACAATAATCCGCTTCAACATGACCAAGCTACACCTACGCCCTAAACTAGCTATTGGGTGAACTGACTTCGCATTCTAAGTAAATTTATTCATGAACTTAAAATACTTATGAAAGCCAATACTGCTAGCCGTTTGGCTTATTGCGCTGCAGTTATGCAGCCCTTACGCATCAATGAGCCAGCCTTGCTGCACCGCATGGTCAATTTGTTTACAAACGTATACCCATAACTCAGGGACTAAACTTTCAAGATATTTATTGCGTGTAATCACCTGTGATTTATTTACCTTATGCCTAGCCCAACTGCCCCCTTCATTGCGAATGTTTTGCAACAAAGGCAAGACACAATCCATCGCATTGGCGAATCTAGCATCAATTGTTTCAGCACTTTCAAATTCTCGCCATAATTGCATGAAGGTGTCGAATTGTTTTTCAGGTAATAATCCAAAAATCCGTGTTGCCGCTGCAACTTCCTTATCAACCTGCTCAGCCAATGCTTTTTTATCTGCAAACGCGAACATATCTCCGGCATCAATTTCGACAATATCATGAATAAGTAACATGGTCATTACCCGTGAAATATTCACCTCTTTTATTGCATACTCGTGGAGTATTGGCGCCATCAAAGCGGCATGCCAGCTATGTTCGGCGCTATTTTCAAATCTGTTTTTATCCGACTTCACAAGCGCTTGTCGATAAATACCCTTAAGGCGATCTAACTCAATGATAAAATCTAATTGTTTATCTAGTGCTGTCATGGTTTTTCCAAAAAGAGAATTAAGCGAAAATATTAATTGAGCTATATGTTGCCGACATTGCCGGCAATAACATCAATAGTTGATTAATAAAATGGAAGTGACGCGCCATGCCTAACATGATCAAAGCTTACGCGTGAAAGACTTACGCTGTTTAATTCTCAGCGTAAGTCTCAAGGAGGAATTACTTATAAAAAGCTTCAACAGTGCCTTTTACCGTCATCAGAAGTGGTTGGCCTCGACGGTCCAACGCTTTGGCAGATGCAATTTTAACCCAACCTTCGCTGATGCAATATTCCTCAACATCAGTACGCTCCTTGCCATTGAGCAAAATACCAATGCTATGCTCGAAAATTTCTGCCACATGATGTGGGCTACGGGGATTACCCGAAAGGCGATCCGGTAAAGCGGGAAGCGATTTAGTATCGTTCATGTAAGTAACCTGAATTAAATAGGAAAAGTGCGTTATTGTAGACAATATAGACTTAGCGCTCAAGCGCTACAGAGATTAAAAATAACGCTGGTACGAAGGCTGAAGCTAAAGTTCATGCTGTTTAGCCCTTTACAATGACAGCTTTCTGCATTGAGCAATAATAATGTCGTGAATAACCCAAAGCGACGTTTCAGTTTGAGTTACTTTTTTAGCTTTAGTGACTTATTAGCTTTAGCTTTTATATTGTATTTCATGCTCTTTACACCAAGCAATAATAGCCTTTTCAATTGCTTTTTGTTCATAAGCATACCATTTTTCCGTCGCCGCTAAGCTATGCAAAAGCGACTTAAACCTGTCGTAAGCACCCCGAGAACTAAACATAGCATATACGTTGTTAAATTCATCCGGCATTGTTTCGGCGGTAAAGTCTAAAGCAAGCTGTTTTGCTAAACCTAAATCTTGCTTACTGGGAATTAATAGATTTGTTTCATTTTGATCAATATCTTCAGGCAACTCCTCATCTACGGCATCACCAGAATAATAGATTTCACCTGTAGCGGAGTTAATATAAGCGTCATTATCCAATAAACCACCTGAAACGAACTCCATGGCAAGCTCAATATCATTTATGTCGACATGCATATCGATACCTATAAACTAATCTACTGATTAAACGTTAAACCTAGTGTGTTAAATGCAAAAAGCGCACAAGCCATGTTTCTTATCAGGCTAAACACTCGGGGGCAATATCATAAGGCGCAATTTTACCTTAACCTTGTGATACCAATTAAAAGACAAATAGCACCACCAACCATACCCACCCAAGCTTCAATGGGGGCATCGCCGCTTAATGCGAGCGTAACTTGAGTGCTCGCTGCATCATAGATATTGTAGCCCCACATAGCCAAAGCCGCGCCTGCAATGATAAGTATAATACCAACAATTTAAGCT
>Ga0209344_10003096_pt1 | contig 16978 bp, 23 predicted proteins | sample Cruoilmetagenom6_FD_187293 | JGI IMG/M metagenome (GOLD analysis project Ga0209344, IMG submission 187293) | Oil polluted marine microbial communities from Coal Oil Point, Santa Barbara, California, USA - Santa Barbara Oil Seep Sample 6 (SPAdes)... | ecosystem: Environmental > Aquatic > Marine... | reverse complement strand
GGCCGTATTAGAGGCGATGAAAATGGAACATTCCCTACTGGCAGCACGCGACGGAACGGTGGGTGAAGTGTTCGCCTGCGCCGGGGATCAGGTTGTCGCCGGAGCCGCGCTGATCCGGTTGCTGGAGATAAAGGAAAAAGCCGCATGATCAGGTTACATCATGTTCCAGCTTCGCGATCCTTTCGCGTTTTGTGGTTTCTCGAAGAGTTGGGGTTGGAATACAAAACTGTCGAATATTCGATTCGCGACGGTTCTCTGCGCACCCCGGCATTTTTGGCGATATCCCCCGCCGGACGGGTGCCGGCACTGGAAATTGACGGGCGTGTGTTGTTCGAAAGCGGCGCAATTTTGCAAACCCTGTGTGAAATACATCCGCAGGCAGGATTCGCGCCGTTGCCGGGAACGCAAGGACGGGATCGGTTTTTGGAGGTGCTCAGCTATAGCGAAACAATGGCGAGCCTGATTGAACAGTTGAATATGCAGAATTTGTTCTTGCGTGACCCGTCACAGGCTTCGCCAGTGGTGTTAAAGGTCATAACAGCTCGTTTGGCATCTGTGATGCGGGCGTTTGAGGGTATCCTGGGCGACCGGGACTACGTACTGGACACTGGGTTTTCTGCAGCGGATGCGATGATGGGGTTCAATCTGTTTGCGGCACCTTATTACGTAAAAATGGATGGATTTGACGTGTTAAAGGCCTACGCGAAACGCCTGTCAGAGCGGCCTGCTTATGTTGCGGCTATGGCAAACGATGGCGAGCAAGACTTTTACACGAAAGATTTCTATCCAGTACCCGGCACATGACGCCGAGCCGGTACAGAGCGAGTATTTGCAATAAGATGAAAGTGCGTGTGGCATGACAGGGTACGTCGAACTTTTCGAAGTGGGTCCGCGCGATGGATTGCAGAACGAGGCGCGGGCAATATCTGTTGCGGACAAAGTGGCGTTGGTTGATTGTCTGTCCGGCGCTGGGTTTCGCCGCATTGAAGTGGCGAGTTTTGTCAGCCCCAAATGGGTGCCGCAAATGGCCAGTTCAGCGAATGTATTGACCGGGATTACCCGGCACTCAGGCGTTTCCTATACAGCACTTGCACCCAATTTGCGTGGGTTCAATGAGGCCATGCTGGCGGGCGCAGACGAGGTGGCAATCTTTGCATCGGCCTCGGAGGGGTTTTCCAAGGCCAATATCAACGTGAGCATTGCAGAAAGCCTTGACAGGTTCATTCCGGTGATGTCAGCGGCGAAGACGGCCGGGGTTCGGGTGCGTGGGTATGTTTCTTGTGTAACGGATTGCCCGTACGACGGCCCGGTATCGCCGGGTCGTGTGGCATGGGTGAGTGAGCAGCTTTTGAAAATGGGCTGCTACGAGATTAGTCTGGGTGACACTATAGGGCAGGGCACACCGGAACGAATTGATACAATGTTGTCGTCAGTACTGGATGTGGTTCCGATCGACCAGTTGGCGGGGCATTACCACGATACGGCTGGGCGGGCTTTGGACAATATCGAGACGTCATTAGCGCGGGGCTTGCAGGTGTTTGACAGCGCCGTAGGCGGTCTTGGGGGATGTCCCTACGCGCCGGGGGCGGCGGGAAACGTCGCAACAGAGGCTGTGCATGATCGATTGCTCGTGCTGGGATATAGCACGGGTTTAAATCGCGAGGTGTTGAACAAAGCTGCGTCTATGGCGCGCAGCATGAGGGGGGAAAGTGATGTATGAGACGATAGAGGTTGATCATGATGACCGAGGTGTCGCGACGGTCTGGTTGAATCGCCCGGAGAAACATAATGCGCTGTCCGCTCAAATGATCAGGGAATTGACAGATATAGCAGGGGAATTGGGGGGCGATTGTTCCATTCGCGTTTTGATATTGGCCGCGCGGGGCAGGACGTTTTGTGCCGGTGGTGATCTGGGGTGGATGCGCCAACAATTCAACGCCGATCCAGTGACACGCAACGTAGAGGCCACAAAACTCGCAAATATGTTGCAGGCACTGAACACTTTACCAAAACCGTTGATTGGCCGTGTTCAAGGCAATGCTTTCGGTGGCGGTGTCGGAATGGCGAGCGTGTGTGATGTTGTGATTGGTGCAGATCACATCAACATGGCGCTGACGGAAACACGACTTGGGCTGACCCCGGCCACAATAGGTCCTTACGTTTGCGCCCGTATGGGCGAGACCAAGGCGCGGCGCGTATTCATGTCGGGGCGCCGGTTCGATGCGCAGGAGGCCGTTGCGTTGAATTTGCTGGCCAAAGCGGTACCTGAGGCTGATCTGGATGTGGCGATTGAAGAAGAAATTGTGCCCTATCTGGCCTGTGCTCCCAATGCAGTCGCGCGGTCCAAAGCGCTGCTGCGTTCGCTTGGGCCACGAATTGACAAAGACGTTATTGCCCATTCAATCAATGAACTTGCAGAATGCTGGGCTGGCGACGAGGCCCCGGAGGGCATCAACGCATTCTTTGAAAAACGCAAACCACGTTGGTTTGTGGGTTAAAGCGTTTCAGCTTTCTCCTGGGAACGAGTCATACCGAAACGCCTTGGGTTTTGATTCACGGCGGTTTTATGACGGGCCGGTTACCTTTTGACGAAATGCACTATTCCGGCCCCTCTGGAATACTCCGCATGGCTGCCTCGCAGACGCCGCATATTAATAGCGCTGATTTTACGCAGGCCACTGGCCGTAAAATTCTGCCGGATTGGTTGACCCCACCTAGGGCCACGGTTAAACCCGAATATAGTCTGTAGAGCCATCTGAATGCGCGCCGCAGCGCTGCGCATGAAAGGAGCCACCAACGTGGAAGAGATGCTTAGGGAATACCTTCCCATTCTCGTGTTCCTCGCCATTGCAATTGGTCTTGGAATTGTTCTGATCCTGGCAGCCGTCGTTCTCGCTGTGCGCAATCCGGATCCCGAAAAGGTCAGCGCCTATGAATGCGGGTTTAACGCCTTTGATGATGCGCGGATGAAATTTGACGTCCGGTTCTATCTGGTGTCGATCCTGTTCATCATTTTTGACCTCGAAATTGCGATGCTGTTCCCGTGGGCCGTGGCCTTCAAGGACGTGAGCATGCTGGGGTTCTGGTCGATGATGGTGTTCCTTGGTGTTTTGACCATCGGGTTTGCGTATGAGTGGAAAAAAGGAGCACTGGAATGGGAGTAGCCACCGGAGCTAACCACGCGGGCATTGATCGCGAACATTCAACGCAGATGTTGAATTCTGAATTGCAGGACAAAGGTTTCCTGCTGACCTCGACCGAGGATATAATCAATTGGGCGCGCACCGGTAGTTTGCATTGGATGACCTTTGGTCTGGCCTGTTGCGCTGTTGAGATGATGCACACCGCCATGCCGCGTTATGACGTGGAACGCTTTGGATTCGCCCCACGCGCGTCCCCACGCCAGTCGGACGTGATGATCGTGGCCGGGACTTTGACCAACAAGATGGCACCGGCTTTGCGCAAAGTTTACGACCAGATGCCCGAACCGCGCTATGTGATCTCGATGGGATCCTGTGCAAATGGTGGCGGGTATTACCACTATAGCTATTCCGTTGTGCGCGGATGTGACCGGATTGTACCTGTCGACATCTATGTGCCGGGCTGCCCACCCACCGCTGAGGCGTTGGTCTATGGCATCCTTCAGTTGCAACGCAAAATCCGCCGCACGGGAACGATCGTTCGCTAAGGCGAAGATTGAACTGGGCGCATAGGGGAAAAGAAGATGACAGACGCGTTGAATGAACTAGGCACACATATCGAACTAAAGCGTGCAGATTGCGTTTTGGGTTGGTCAATCGCAAACGACGAACTGACCGTTGATGTGGCTTTGGCCAACATCGTGGGTCTGGTCGATTTCCTGAAAAGCGATCCAACCTGCAAGTTTTCCACATTGGTTGACATTACTGCCGTGGATTATCCGGAACGGGCCAAACGGTTCGACATGGTTTACCACTTCCTCAGCATGTACCAGAACCATCGCATCCGTTTGCGCGTGGCGATCCGTGAAGAAGATATGGTGCCATCGATTGTTGAGCCATTCCCGGCGGCCAACTGGTTTGAACGCGAAGTGTTCGACATGTACGGAATCCTGTTTTCCGGCCATCCGGACCTGCGCCGTATCCTGACCGATTATGGGTTCCGTGGTCATCCGCTCCGCAAGGATTTCCCGACCACGGGCTATACCGAAGTGCGCTATGACGAAGAACAAAAGCGTGTGGTTTACGAACCCGTTTCGCTGGTTCAGGAATACCGCCAGTTTGATTTTATGTCACCATGGGAGGGTGCCGAATACATCCTGCCCGGTGACGAGAAAGAGGAGGCGGCGAAATGATTCCGTTTCTAACTGAGATAGTTCAACTTCTTGTTGCGAGTATTCCGTTACTTGCGATGGCTGCGGTTTTAAAAAAATCTGAATTTGTTACGGAAGGCAGCGGCTTATCCATGCAACCGGCTGAATCTAATGGCGTAAATGCAGAGAGATTTGATTACGCCCCAGATTGGAGGCAATTATGATGGACGGCTCCAAAGGTTTCGAAGACGCCCTGACCGGCGAACAGAAAATCCGTAACTTCAACATCAACTTTGGCCCACAACACCCGGCGGCCCACGGCGTGTTGCGTCTTGTGCTGGAACTGGACGGCGAGATTGTTGAACGGTGTGACCCTCACATCGGCCTGCTGCACCGTGGCACAGAAAAGCTGATGGAAAGCCGGACATATCTGCAAAACCTGCCGTATTTCGATCGGTTGGATTACGTCGCGCCAATGAACCAGGAACATGCCTGGTGTCTGGCGATTGAAAAACTGACCGGCGTGGAAGTGCCGCGTCGTGCCAGCCTGATCCGGGTTCTCTATTCCGAAATCGGTCGTATCCTGAACCACCTATTGAACGTCACCACACAGGCGATGGACGTTGGTGCGCTGACCCCGCCGCTTTGGGGGTTTGAGGAACGTGAAAAGTTGATGTGCTTTTACGAACGTGCTTGCGGCGCACGTTTGCACGCGGCCTATTTCCGACCCGGTGGTGTGCATCAGGACCTTCCCGAAGGCCTGATCGACGACATGGAAGAATGGGCAAATGATTTCCCTCGGGTGATCAAAGACCTCGACGATCTGCTGACCGAAAACCGCATTTTCAAACAGCGTAACGCCGATATTGGCGTGATCAGCGAACAAGATGCGCTTGATTGGGGTTTTTCCGGTGTCATGGTGCGCGGGTCCGGCATGGCATGGGATTTGCGCCGTGCGCAGCCTTATGAATGCTACGACGAATTCGATTTCCAGATTCCAATCGGTAAAAACGGCGATTGCTATGACCGTTATCTGTGCCGCATGGAAGAAATGCGCCAGTCATTGCTGATCATGCATCAGTGTTTCGCGAAACTGCGTGCGCCTGAAGGGCAGGGCGATGTTCTGGCCCGTGGCAAGCTAACGCCTCCATCACGCGGTGACATGAAAACCTCAATGGAGGCGCTCATTCACCACTTCAAACTTTACACCGAAGGCTTCCACGTTCCTGAGGGTGAAATCTACGCCGCTGTTGAGGCCCCCAAGGGCGAATTCGGTGTGTATCTGGTAAGTGATGGGTCCAATAAACCCTACAGAGCCAAAATCCGCGCGCCGGGGTTCTTGCACCTTCAGGCGATGGATTATGTCGCGGACGGTCACCAATTGGCCGACGTCGCTGCGATCATCGGCACGATGGATGTCGTGTTCGGGGAGATCGACAGATAATGAAAGTGTTCTCCTTCGCCCTGACCCTGTCCGCCACCGTGTTCACCACGGCAGCGTCTGCATCGACGGAATCGGAAATCCGCACCGATTTCCTGAACTATATGCGTGGGGTCGAATGCGAGATCGAATACATGACGTTTGTCGAAGAAGCTGTTCCAGAGATCGGTCACGACTTTGATGCAGTCAATTCGGTCTACATGTCCTTCTGGGACGAAGGCGTGGTGTACGAGAATGAAACCAAGGACGGGTTCATCGTTGCCGAGGAGCATTGCTCATGACGCAGCCCGAATTCACCACGCGTGCCCGATGCCATAAACAATGTGATTTTCTAAGGAAAGTGTCTGCCTGATGCTACGCCGTTTACACTCTGAACAACCCGATAGCTTTGCCTTTCTGCCGGACAATCTGGCTTGGGCCGAGGCGCAAATTGCCAAATATCCCGAGGGCCGTCAGGCCAGCGCTATCATTCCGCTGTTGTGGCGCGCGCAGGAACAAGAGGGATGGTTGACCCGACCCGCGATTGAAGGCATCGCCGAAATGCTGGGTATGGCCTATATCCGCGCGTTGGAAGTGGCATCGTTTTATTTCATGTTCCAATTGAAACCCGTCGGTTCTGTTGCCCATATTCAGGTTTGTGGCACAACGTCTTGCATGATCTGCGGTGCAGAAGATTTGATTGGTGTGTGTCAGGAAAAGATAGCCGCCAATCCCCACCAGCTTAGCGAAGATGGTAAGTTTAGCTGGGAAGAAGTGGAATGCCTTGGATCTTGCTCAAACGCCCCGATGGCGCAAATTGGCAAAGATTACTACGAGGATTTGACGACCGCGCGGATGGGGGAAATCATCGATGAACTGGCCGCTGGCAAAGTTCCGGTACCGGGACCGCAAAATGGCCGTTTCGCGGCCGAACCGAAAGGCGGACTTACTAGTCTCAAAGAATTTGACAGTGGCCGCGCAAAATATAACGCCAGTGCACAGTTGGCCGTTGACATCGGCGATACAGTAAAGCGGATTGATGGAACCGAGGTACCGTTGCTTGCGCCTTGGCGTGACAAAGGTGTGATGCACAATCCCGGTCCATCCAAGGTAAAGGTCAAAGACGAACCCGCGCCGGTCGTGGCGAAGGTGTCGACCTCCAAGGCCGCGCTAAAGGCCGAAAAACCGGCAGCGAAAGCTAAGCCAGCAAAAGCCACAACGCCAAAGGCGTCATCGGGCTCTGGTAGAAAGCCGCGCACTTTGAAAGCGCCGCGCAAAGCTGGTGCAGACGATCTCAAGATGATCAAAGGTGTTGGTCCAAAGTTGGAAGGTCTGTTGAACGATATGGGCATTTATCACTTTGACCAAGTCGCCAAATGGGGCGACGCCGAAGTGGCATGGGCCGACCAGAACCTTGTCGGCTTCAAAGGCCGCGTCAGTCGCGACAGTTGGGTCGATCAGGCCAAGCTGCTTGCCGAGGGCAAAGAAACAGAATTTTCGTCACGTGTGAAAAAGGGGGACGTCTACTAGAGGCGTTTAAGAACAGAATCATCAGGGGGTAATAAATATGTCAAATTCACAAGAAAATAACACATGCAAAATGGTGTGTTGGGCTGTGGCCGTAGTGGTCGGGCTTTTGGTCTTTTTCTGGACCAAGGGCGCGCTTTCGTTCTTGTTGGCTTTGATATTAGGCGGTGCAATTGCGTATTTGCTTGGAACGGCCGCGACGCGCACGTTTTGTACTGCAGCGCAAGACACAGGATCTCAAACCTCGTCCGCGCCAATGCCCGAACCGGCACCTGCGCCAGCTCCCAAACCCGCGCCTGCCGCTGCACCTAGACCTGCGGCAAAGAAGGAAGAACCTGAGGCACCTGCACCAGAGGCGCCTCCGGCACCAGCCGAGGAAATTCCAGATTACGATGGCGACGGCGTGAAAGAAGGTACCGGTGAAGGTAGCCAACCCAAAGGGTTGAGCGGACCACGGGATGGCAACGCTGATGATCTGAAGGAAATCAAGGGCGTCGGGCCGAAACTTGCATCGGTTTGTAATGACCTTGGTTATTACCATTTTGATCAGATCGCAGCATGGACCGCAGACGAAGTGGCATGGATGGATGCCAACCTCAAAGGGTTCCGTGGTCGTGTCAGCCGAGATAACTGGGTCGAACAGGCCAAAATCCTCGCTTCTGGCGGCGAAACAGAATTCTCCAAGCGCGCCCGTGATGGCGACGTTTACTGAATGAGCAATGTGAATGAATACCAACTCCGATCAGGATCAGGCCAGAAAAGGCAGGCAGGCGGCACTTGTGATCGCCGGAACAGCCGTGGTTTGGGTGTTGGGTTCGTTCGCGGGCGGACAACTGGGCGTGAGCAATCGAATGCTCGCGCTGTTCGATTTGGTGGCCCTGGCGGGTTTCGTCTGGGCCTTGTGGATGATCTATCAAATCTGGCGCGCGCGTCAGGACAATCAGAGGTAGTAGCGGTATGCTGAAAGACCAGGACCGGATCTTTACCAATATCTATGGGATGCATGACCGCACCCTTAAGGGCGCTCAGGCGCGCGGGCATTGGGACGGTACAGCGAAAATTTTGCAAAACGGCCGTGATTGGATCGTCACCCAGATGAAAGCCAGCGGTCTTCGTGGCCGTGGTGGTGCGGGTTTCCCTACTGGCCTGAAATGGTCCTTCATGCCCAAGGAAAGCGACGGTCGCCCGGCGTATCTGGTTGTGAACGCGGATGAATCCGAACCGGGCACCTGCAAAGATCGTGAAATTATGCGTCATGACCCGCATACATTGATCGAAGGCTGCCTGATCGCGTCTTTCGCGATGAATGCACATGCGTGTTACATCTACATTCGCGGGGAATACATTCGGGAGAAAGAGGCGCTTCAAGCCGCGATTGATGAAGCTTATGCCGCCGGTCTGGTGGGCAAGAATGCCTGCAAATCCGGATGGGACTTTGACATTTACCTGCATCACGGTGCCGGGGCCTACATCTGTGGTGAAGAAACTGCATTGCTGGAAAGCCTTGAGGGCCGCAAAGGTATGCCGCGGATGAAACCGCCATTTCCGGCGGGTGCCGGTCTTTATGGCTGTCCAACAACCGTGAACAACGTGGAATCTATCGCCGTTGTGCCAACGATCCTGCGCCGTGGCCCGGATTGGTTTTCAAGCTTTGGTCGCCCAAACAACACCGGGACCAAGCTTTTTGCGATATCGGGGCACGTGAACAACCCCTGCGTTGTCGAAGAAGAAATGTCGATTACCTTTGAGGAATTGATTGAAACCCACTGTGGCGGTATTCGTGGCGGTTGGGACAATCTCAAGGCTGTGATCCCCGGTGGATCGTCTGTGCCCTGCATTCGCGGTGAGCACATGAAAGACGCGATTATGGATTTTGATTACCTGCGCGAACAACGCTCGGGTCTGGGGACCGCAGCGGTAATTGTGATGGACAAAGACACCGACATCATCAAGGCGATCTGGCGTTTGGCGAAATTCTACAAACACGAAAGCTGTGGCCAGTGTACGCCGTGCCGTGAAGGCACGGGATGGATGATGCGTGTGATGGATCGTCTGGTCACGGGCGACGCGGAACCCGAAGAAATCGATATGCTGTTGGATGTGACCAAGCAAGTTGAGGGTCATACGATCTGTGCGCTTGGGGATGCGGCCGCATGGCCAATCCAAGGCCTGATCCGTAATTTCCGTGACGAAATCGAAGACCGGATCAAAGCCAAACGGACCGGTAAGGTTACAGCGGTGGCGGCGGAATGACGTTGTTTTTCACGCTAACCTTAGGACGAATGTGATGGAACAGTTTGCCCAATATGGACACGCAATAGTCTCGATGGCCGGAATGGCCCTGTTGACGCTGTTGTTTAGCCCTTTGTCGGCAATCCGCAAAACTTCCGACGGACTTGCGCCCGGATGTCAGCCTGAGGCGGATTACAACAGTGCAACCTATCGTTGGCACCGGGCCTATTCTAACCTGACTGAAACCACAGGGCCATTTGGGTTGGTGGTTGTCGCGGCCATTCTTGCGGGGGCCAACCCACTGTGGGTCAACGCACTGGCATCGGCCTTTTTGGTCAGCCGCGTTGTTCTGGCCATCGTGCATGTCAAAGGTATCGGCAAACCGAATATGAGCGTTCGTTCCTTCACCTATGTTTTTGGTTGGATCATGTGTATCGGTCTGGCTGTTCTGGCCATTGCAGCAGTGTTTTGAGGTAATATTGATGACATTTAAGCGCATCACGATTGGATTATTTGCCGCAACGCTGGCTTTGTCGGCCTGCGCTAAACCTGGTGATCGTGTTAAGTTCAACGGCAAATACTATCCCGCAAAAGTGAAAAAGGTTGGCGACTCCCGCGAGACTTTTGTGGTTTCCGTACAGCGCGCTGAACAGGGCATCGAAGGTGCGCGCCAGGCGGGCGAATTTGAAGCCATTACATATTGCGTAGAAAAATTCGGGGATTCGACAATTGCGTGGGAACACGGTCAAGACGCGGATACTGCTGTTTTGCAAACAGAGGGTGGACGGCTGACTATGCGGGGGAGCTGCGTTAAATGGTAGGATTTCCGCCGATATTCTCCACTTTCGGGTCGTGTTATTGCATAACACGCAACCGGATCGCCATGTGCATGTCAGAAGGGGCGGCAATTTTTGCCGGTTCTGACAGGTGCATGAAGGGAGTTTATCCATGCGTATGATTACTACACTTATTTTCGGTGCTTCGTTTGCAGGAATGGTTGCCGCGGATGCCCGCGCTGATCTGTACAACGAAACTGACATCAACGCCGGGCTATTGGTCGTTGCAGTTGCTGACAAAATTCGCCGCGAGTGCAACGGGATTTCTGGACGGTTGTTTAGGGCCCGCGGTTATGTGAACAGCTTGAAAAGTATGGCCGAAGATCGCGGTTATTCGCAGTCCGAGATCGAGGCCTACGTAAACAACAGTGAAAACAAGGCAGAGATGCGGTTGCGTCGCAATGCCTATTACAAAAGCAAGGGCGCCAGCAATTTGGATCACGAAAGCCTGTGTGTTCTGGGATACGCAGAAATTCGCGAGAAAAGCCAAGTCGGCGCATTACTGAAAGCAAAGTGAGAACGGATGTCTGACCTTCGCAAAATCAATATCGACGGCAAAGAGGTCGAAGTGGATGGGGCAATGACCCTGATACAGGCCTGCGAAATTGCGGGGGTCGAAGTTCCGCGCTTTTGTTACCACGAACGCCTGTCGATTGCCGGCAATTGCCGGATGTGTCTTGTGGAGGTCGTCGGCGGCCCGCCGAAACCGGCCGCGTCATGCGCCATGCAGGTTCGGGATTTGCGTCCCGGACCTGAAGGGCAGGCACCTGTTGTGAAAACCAACTCGCCGATGGTCAAAAAAGCCCGCGAAGGCGTGATGGAATTCCTGTTGATCAACCACCCTCTGGATTGCCCGATTTGCGATCAGGGTGGGGAATGTGACCTTCAGGATCAGGCGATGGCTTACGGTGTGGATTTCAGCCGTTTCCGCGAAGCCAAGCGCGCCAGCGATGATTTAAACCTCGGGCCATTGGTCGAAACCCACATGACGCGTTGTATTTCGTGCACGCGATGTGTGCGCTTTACCACGGAGGTGGCGGGCATCACGCAGATGGGTCAAACCGGGCGTGGCGAAGACGCGGAAATCACCAGCTATCTGGGGGAAACCCTAGACAGCAACATGCAGGGCAATATCATTGATCTGTGCCCGGTTGGTGCGCTGACCTCCAAACCCTACGCCTTTACCGCCCGCCCATGGGAATTGACCAAGACGGAAACCATCGATGTGATGGATGCACTTGGGTCAAATATTCGCGTGGACACGAAAGGTCGCGAAGTCATGCGGATGCTGCCACGCAACCATGACGGCGTGAACGAAGAATGGATTTCCGACAAAACCCGTTTTGTCTGGGACGGATTGCGCCGCCAACGCCTTGATCAACCCTTTATGCGCGAAAACGGCAAGCTGCGTCCCGCCAGCTGGCCCGAAGCACTTGGTGCTGCAGCGAAAGCGATGAAAGGCAAGAAAGTTGCCGGTTTGGTCGGCGACCTTGTTCCAGTCGAGGCCGCATTCGCGCTCAAACAGCTGATCGAAGGGCAGGGTGGCAATGTCGAATGTCGCACCGATGGTGCAAAACTGCCCGCGGGCAACCGTGCCGCGTATGTTGGCACGGCCTGCATCGAAGACATCGACAATGCCAAGGCGATTATGCTGATCGGAACCAACCCGCGCGATGAAGCGCCGGTATTGAACGCGCGTCTTCGCAAGGGGTGGCTTAACGGTGCCAAAATCGGTGTTGTCGGCGAAGCGATCGACTTGACGTATGATTATCATCATTTCGGTACAGACCGTGCAGCACTCGAAGGGTTGTTGGGGCCGAACGTTAAAGACGCGCACGGTAAAGACACATTGGTGATCGTTGGTCAGGGCGCCTTGCGCGAGGCCGATGGCGCTGCTGTATTGGCACATGCTCAGAAGTTTGCGGAACTGACTGAAAGCAAGTTCTTGGTGCTGCACACCGCCGCGGGTCGCGTTGGCGCGATGGACGCAGGGTGCACGACCGAAGGTGGCCTGACAGCGGCCATCGAAGGCGCCGAGGTGATTTATAACCTGGGGGCGGACGAAGTCGACATCGATGATGGCGCATTTGTGATTTACCAAGGCAGCCACGGTGATCGCGGTGCGCACCGCGCCGACGTGATCCTGCCGGGCGCAGCCTATACCGAAGAAAACGGTTTGTTTGTAAACACCGAAGGACGTCCACAATTGGCGCTTCGTGCGGGTTTTGCACCGGGTGAAGCTAAAGAAAACTGGGCTATTTTACGCGCACTTAGCGGTGAAATGGATGCAGTACTTCCATTTGATAGCTTACCGCAGCTGCGACAGGCGCTGGTTGCTGAGGTACCACATCTCGCCGGTGTCGACGACGTTGCGCAAAACGAAGGCGATGCATTGGACATGGGCAAGCTTGGGAAGGCCGATTTCCGCAATGCGGTGACCGATCACTACCTGACCAACCCTGTCGCTCGTGCCAGCCAGTTGATGGCTGAACTAAGTGCAGGCGTGAAAGCACGGAAAATCCAACCGGTGGCCGCCGAATAATGCAGGCTGCGCGTTGCATATCCCCGGTGACCATCGCAATCGCGATGGGTGTGTCTGGTTGTACGCCACCTGACGGTGAAGAAGTCAGCCGTTTTGCACCCGATTATCAGGGTGTTGAAACGCAATTGTTGGACAATGATCTGGTCAATTTTCACGTCATGATGACGGGGGCACGGACCAGCGAGGACGTGGATCGCTATGCGGCATGCGCTGCGGCGCAATACGCGTTGATCCGCGGCTTTGGATTTGCCCGACATTTACGAACGAATATTGCTCAAGAGGGTGGCATCTGGCGCGGTGATGCGGTTTATACGATATCATCGGCGCTACCCCGTGGAGTAAAGACAATCGACGCAGAAGTCGTCGCCGCAGACTGTGCGGAAAATGGAATACCGATGGTGTGAGGACGTAATGGCTGAATTCTTTGCAACCCCGCTGGGGACACTGGTGATCATAGTGGCACAATGCCTGGCGGTGTTGGGCTTTGTCATGATCTCTTTGCTGTTTCTGGTGTACGGCGACCGCAAAATCTGGGCTGCGGTTCAGATGCGGCGCGGCCCCAACGTCGTGGGCACATTCGGTTTGCTGCAATCCGTAGCCGACGCGCTCAAATACGTGGTCAAAGAAGTGGTTGTTCCTGCAGGTGCCGACAAGGCCGTCTTTATGTTGGCGCCGATCACCAGTTTCGTTCTTGCCGTCATCGCGTGGGCCGTTATTCCATTCAACGACGGTTGGGTGATTTCCAACATCAACGTCGCGATACTCTATGTTTTTGCTGTTTCATCGCTTGAAGTTTACGGCGTGATCATGGGCGGATGGGCGTCAAACTCGAAATACCCGTTCCTCGGGTCTTTGCGGTCTGCGGCGCAGATGATTTCCTACGAGGTCAGTATCGGTTTGATCATCGTTGGTGTTATCATCTCGACCGGATCGATGAACTTTGGTGATATTGTCCGCGCACAGGACACTGGATACGGGTTCTTTGGCTGGTATTGGTTGCCTCACTTCCCGATGGTGTTCCTGTTCTTCATCTCGGCCCTGGCCGAAACAAACCGCCCACCGTTTGATTTGCCCGAAGCGGAATCCGAACTGGTGGCGGGATATCAGGTGGAATATTCGGCAACACCATTCCTGTTGTTCATGGCCGGTGAATACATCGCCATCTTCCTGATGTGCGCACTGACGTCGCTGTTGTTCTTCGGTGGTTGGTTGTCACCGATTCCTGGCTTGCCTGATGGTGTGCTTTGGATGGTTGGCAAAATGGCGTTCTTCTTCTTCATCTTCGCGATGGTGAAGGCGATTACGCCACGCTACCGCTATGACCAATTGATGCGGATCGGCTGGAAAGTCTTCCTGCCACTAAGCTTGGCATGGGTGGTGATCATCGCCTTCTTGGCAAAATTCGAAGTTTTGGGTGGGTTCTGGGCCCGCTATGCATTAGGAGGCTAACCCTTGGGGATTGACTACGTCCTTTTTGACCGGCTCGTCGAGCTCTCAACCCGGTTTCAACCGGGTGGACGCACTTTGATGCTTGGTCGACAGGGCTTTACGATCCAAACGCCATTTCGCGACTTTTATGAGAAAACTCTGGCAAACCATGGTTTTGATGGAACGCGTTTCGATTTAGTCCAAGAAGATGGTTATGCTGAAACTCTGATGTCAAAGCTGGGCTTTGGTGACATGGAGACGATGGATTTTTCGGATTATCAGGGGGCCACTATCCTTCATGATCTGAACAAGAAACTACCCAAAAATCTGGAAAAGAAATTCGATTTGATCGTTGATGGTGGAACGATTGAACATGTGTTTAACGTGCCGGTGGCTTTGGAAACAATGTACCGGATGCTCAAGCCCGGCGGACGGTTTGTCTCTGCGAATGGAATGAGTGGCTGGCATGGGCACGGAATGTACCAGTTCAGCCCAGAGTTAGTATGGACTTTTTGGAAACGGGCATGCAATTGCAACGTCATAGATTGCCGCGCTATGCCAACCATTCCCAATGATGAATTTGGCCAAGTATCATTTTCTGATCCTGCCCTGACAGGTAAACGCTTGCGTTTGAAAAACAAGATTGGCCCTAGGCGCACCTACCTCTACTACGAGATCGAAAAAACCAAGGATTCGCACTTGCCGGATTTTGCGCTGCAAAGCGACTATGAGACCCGTTGGAACGGACATGAAAACGCCGGGGAAACCCGGTTTGAGAATGACGCAAGGAGCTGATGGAATGGCAAATATCGATTATGGGCGCGCAGCCGGTTATTTCCTGCTCAAGGATTTCTTTGTCGGCTTCAAGCTGGGGCTGAAATACTTCTTTGCGCCCAAGGCAACGCTGAATTACCCGCATGAAAAGGGGCCTTTGTCCCCACGTTTTCGCGGTGAACATGCGCTTCGCCGTTATCCCAACGGCGAAGAACGCTGCATCGCCTGTAAACTGTGCGAGGCGATCTGCCCGGCACAAGCCATCACGATTGACGCTGAACCGCGTGATGACGGATCCCGCCGTACAACGCGCTATGACATTGACATGACCAAGTGCATCTACTGTGGATTCTGCCAGGAGGCCTGCCCGGTGGATGCAATTGTTGAGGGTCCGAATTTCGAATTCGCCACCGAAACCCGCGAAGAATTGTTTTATGACAAATCCAAACTGCTGGAAAACGGTGACCGTTGGGAAGCCGAGATTGCCCGCAACCTAGAAATGGATGCCCCATACCGATGAGCGATCCAAAGAACCCTTTTGAGGCAATGATGTCGCAAGCGCAGGAAATGGCCAAGTCATTCCCGGCGATGGAAGGATTCACACCCAAGGGTTTTGAAAAGATGATGGGCACGATGCCCAAAGAGATGATGGAAATGATGTTCGGCAACACGCTGAACGATGGTGGGCTTGATGCACGCACCCGGCTGTTGCTGACGCTGGCGGGGATGACGATGCAGGGCGCACAGAACGATGTGGGATTGCGCCAGACGGTTCGCCACGCTTTGGAGGCCGGAGCCACCAAGCAACATATCGTTGAAACAATCGGGCAGATGTCGGTATTCGCCGGGCTGCCCGCCATGACCCGCGCGCTTGAATTGGCGCAGCAAGTTTTGGATGACGACGAAGAAAAGGGAAAAGACACATGACCATCGCAGCGCTCGCGTTTTACCTGTTTGCGATTTCCGTCCTTGTCGGCGGATTGTTCACAGTCATCAGCCGAAACCCGGTGCATTCAGTCCTGTGGCTGATCCTGTCGTTCATTTCTGCGGCAGGGTTGTTCGTTCTGCTTGGCGCTGAATTCGTCGCGATGTTGCTGGTGATTGTCTATGTCGGCGCGGTGGCGGTCCTGTTCCTGTTTGTGGTGATGATGCTTGACGTTGATTTCGCTGAATTGAAGGCGGAAATGGCCAGATACATGCCGCTTGCCCTGTTGATCGGGGTGATCCTGTTGATGCAGCTCGGACTGGCATTCGGTGTCTGGGAAACCGCCGAAGGCGCTGAAGCGGCCCGTGCTGCCGTGGCCCCTGAAGGCGTTGAAAACACCGTCGCCCTTGGCCTGATCCTGTATGATAAATACTTCCTGTTGTTCCAATTGTCGGGCCTGATCCTGCTGGTGGCCATGATCGGCGCTATTGTTCTGACCCTGCGTCACCGCACAGACATCAAACGTCAGAACGTTCTGCACCAGATGTGGCGTGATCCGGCAAAAGCGATGGAACTGAAAGACGTAAAACCGGGGCAGGGGCTGTAACTTTGAACGCGATCCGCATATCCCTTGCTTCGGCTGCTATGGCATCATTGGTGTCAAGCGAAGCTTTGGCATGCGATCCAGCCGTGGATTTGGCGGCGTCCAAAGACCGTCCGATCTCAATCAAGCCAGATTGTAGCTTTGACGGTGCTGGCTATGACGCGAAACACTCGGCGTCATCCAGGGTCATGTCTATCGGTTCTGGCGGGAAGGCCTTTGACATCGGTCATGGGAGGATCGCTCAAAGGTTGTCTTTTGGCAGACACACCTGCAGCTATGAGGAACAATTGTTGGTTGTGGATTGTCGCAACCTTGAGGGTGCCAGATTTACTGGCGTTTATCCTGTGGACAATGAGTTGGAAGCTACCGGTAGCATGCCTTACGTCGCAAATATCTACC
>Ga0209344_10003095_pt1 | contig 16980 bp, 12 predicted proteins | sample Cruoilmetagenom6_FD_187293 | JGI IMG/M metagenome (GOLD analysis project Ga0209344, IMG submission 187293) | Oil polluted marine microbial communities from Coal Oil Point, Santa Barbara, California, USA - Santa Barbara Oil Seep Sample 6 (SPAdes)... | ecosystem: Environmental > Aquatic > Marine... | reverse complement strand
AAGACCGAGCTTGAGAGCCGGGCGGAGATCTTCGCCGAGAAGTACATCACCGAGATCTCGATCGAGGCCGAGCTGATGTGCATGATGGCCCGCACCATGATCATGCCCGCGGCCATCCGCCACCAGAGGAATCTCGCCGAGTCGATCGGGGCGACCGAGGGCGTGGGGGTTGATTGCTCAACGCTCCGCGCCGAGCTCGAAGAGTTTGTTGAGCTGGTCTGCCGATTCAACGATGCGCTCGATGATCTCGAAACATGCAGAACAATCTCTGAGGGCAAGCACTCGACCCAGTGCGACTACTGCCGCGACCGGATCATCCCGTCGATGGAGGCGCTGCGTGCTTTGGGCGATGAGCTCGAGTCAAATGTTGAGTCCGAGCTCTGGCCGATGCCTGTATATAGCCAGCTGCTCACGCTCCGATAAGCACATCAAGCAACACACACATTATCAGGCACCCGTCTCTGCGAGGCGGGTGCCTTTGTATGAATAGATGGTGTATAGAGAGGGTCAGGCTCAGTGGCAGTGCGGGCTATCGGGCGTCGATACGGATCACGGGGATCCATCTTGAATATCTTTCCCCTCTTTCCTCGCTTTCCAAGCTTGCCAATTTGACACTCAACACTGAACGAATACGAGTAGAACTCGGAGGATCACAGCGATGCAACTCAACACCACTCCACTCACCGGGCTCCTTGGAGCCATCATCATCTCGGCAGGCCTGTCCTCGTCACTGGCATCGGCCAAGGACAGCACGGACACGAGCCCCAAGCCGGCAGACACCGAGCCCAAGGCAGAGTCGTCACCAAGTGAGTCAGATGTCCCCGTTGGGATGGTCGCAATCCGCATCAGCATGCCCGACGGGCGAACCATTATTCAGTACGAGCCCAAGCGAGCCTCATCGGCGCGCTACACCAGAACAGTACCAACACGCGTCACCCGCACACTCCCTGATGGTTCACGGATTAGCTACGCCCAGCGGGGCAGCAGCGCGAGCGGCGGGTCATCAAGTTCTTCGGGAGCACATGGTTCGGCGAGCCAGTCGAACAGCGGCGGATCGGGTGGGGCGGGTATGTCAGCCTCGGGGGGCGGCTCATCTGGTGGTTCGTCATCAGGTAAATCTGGCGGGAGCTCCGGTGGCGGTGGCGGCGGCTCGGGCGGTGGCGGTGGTGGTGGCTCAGGTGGTGCGGGTCTCACGCCGCTGAGTTCCGCATCGGGGACCGATTCGGGTTCGGTTGGAGTCGGGCACCGGGCACCACATCAGGTGCACACTGTTGGTGATGCCGTGCATGAGGACGATGGTGCGGTCGGCGGGCAGACTGTCGAGTTCGCCGAGACTGGCATGGGTGGACAAGTGATGGGCAACTCGGTCTATCTCACTGGTGTGCAGATCGTTCAGTCGAGCGAGTCATTCAACACCCTTGAGGGCACCTCGATCGGCGGGGACCTGGTGATGATGAGTAGTATGATGCCCGTGAGTTCGCCCCTCGGCGGGGGGATCGAAGATCCCGGGTCGATCATCCTTGATTTCGAATCAGGTTCTGTGGTGGACCTGGTTATGTTCTCGAAGCCGGCGGATAACTCCAACCCGATCCGTGAACGCCGAACATGGAGCGTGCGGATTCGATAAACCCCGCATAACGGGCGGATTCAGTACCGTCTACAGGTATCCACAGCAAGCAGCCAGCCCCGATCGATCGGGGTTGTTTTATACTTGACCAGAAGATCAAAATTTGATGTGATTCGTACATCATTTTGATACGCGCGATCCTCAGCGATCATGTCATCGTACTATGCACGCCTGAGCCGGGTGATCGAGGGATCGTTCGGCTCGGTGTTTCGTGCGCAGTTCCTGCGCGTGCATGGTTAGTTTTCCGGGGGGGATGAATCGGACGATCCGTTCTGATCGGGTTCAAAGATGGTGCTGGAATCAGCCGATAGCTTGGAAAGAATTGCTTAGTATGGACGGGCAGTGTTTTATTGAAGCGCATCCGCGGGCCGGAGCCTGCGGCGGTCGAGTATGTTCAACGCAGAGAGATCATGTCAACGCTTGAAACTCCCAACCAATCGACGGAGATCCTCGGATCCATCCGGTCCATGATCGTGCTCTACGGCTCAGTCCGCGCGACTCCGTTGTCGAGCCGGGTCGGGCGCTGCTTGCTCGATCTGCCACTGGTTTCTGGCGCGATCACCGAGCATCACCTCCGCAACGCCCAGGCCTGCGCCAGCCGATTCGGGCTCGAAGATTTCGAGGTCCGGGTGCTCGTCGACCCCGAGACGGAAACCCCCAAGAGCTACGCGGGCCAGGCGGGTGTCCGGTGTGTGATCCAACAGGATGAATCTCCGATCCGGGGTGTCGCAGGCGTGCTCTCCGACGCGACCAGGTCGATGGATGAGAACGACTACATCATTGTTTCTTCGGGGGCTCAGGTGTTCATCGAGCCCCTCGACGATCTTGTGCACGCGATGGCCAAGAAGAAGGCCGATATCGCTTTTGTTTCGTCGAGCGAGGGCGCGCCGGTGGGGGTCTGGCTGATCCGCTGCGGCGTGCTCAAATCGATCAACCCGATCGGGTATGTCGATCTCAAAGAACAAGCGCTCGATCAATGGAAGTCGGAGTATACGGTGAGCGTGGTCGAACGCAGACGGGCATACGCCCAGCCCGCCCGCTCGCTGCATGAATACCTCAACGCGGTGCGTGTCCAGGCCAGCGGCTCTGGATCAGGCTCAACAATCGATGAGGATCCGTACCGCGAAGATTGGGAGAGCACATTTTCGATTATCGAGCCTGGGGCTCAGGTCGGCGAGCATGTCGTGCTCCACGACTCGGTCGCGCTTGCGGGTTCGACCATCGGCAAGGGCGCGATTCTGGTTCGTTCGGTGATCTGTGATGGCGCGGTGGTCGAGCCCGGTGCCCGCGTCACCGACAAGGTGCTCAATCGCGTCGCGAAGAAGGGGCGTCGGAGATGATCAACCTCTCACCACGCTACGGATGGAGCGCCAAGCATGTTGTATTTTTGACCGTGCTGATCGGGGCGGCGATTTTCGCGATGCTGGATCAGTGGCTTGATATATTCAAGATTGCTTCGCTCGACGAAGAATCGAGCCACATCTTTTTGGTCCCTCCCATCGCATTCTGGCTTGTATGGATTCGGCGTATCCGGTTCCGCAGATGCCCGCCGCGAACCAGCTGGTTCGGGGTGTTGTTGATCATTGCGGGGTATCTCACGACGAGCATCAGCCATGATCACTCATTCCAAGCCGGGCTTCACGGAGGCGCGGTGTTGATGCTCATTGGGGCGATCATGACCGTCGTCGGGATGCAGGTGATCGCCAACTTTATGCCCGCGGTGATGATCTTGGCGCTGCTCGTGCCGGTCCCCGGGGCGCTGCGTTTGGCGATCGCCGGCCCGCTGCAGAACGCGACCGCGCGCGTCACCACATTCACGCTCGAGATCATGGGCTTTTATGTTCAGCGCTCGGGCAATGTGGTGAATATCAACGATACACCCGTCGCGGTGGCCGAGGCATGCAACGGGATGCGGATGGTCTTCGCGCTTGTGCTCGTCTCGTACGCGTTCGCGTTCACTGTGCCACTGCGCAACTCGGTGCGTGTGCTGATCCTGTTGCTGAGCCCGGTGGCCGCGATTGTTTGTAATGTGATCCGACTGGCGCCCACCGTGATCCTCTACGGCTATGCGGATCAGGACTTCGCGGACAACTTTCATGATATCTCCGGGTGGCTGATGCTCCCGCTGGCGTTCTTAATGCTCATGGGTGCGACGCGTGCGTTGCGCTGGGCGATGATCCCGACCTACCGCTTTACACTCGCGACCCAGGCGAGCTGAGTAAGCGACCCAAAGGACCTTTCCAAGTGCTGACACGACTCGCCATCCCATTCGCTCTGATCGCCATGCTGGTGATGGGTTTCTCTCGCAACACCCCCGAAAACTCGGAGCGGGTCAATAGCTACCATGAGCGCATCGCGCAGATTCTCAATGAGATCCCGATCGAGTTTGATGGCTGGGTGGGGCAGCAGGTCCCGCTGCCGCAATCTGCGATCCAGCTCCTCGATCCTAACGCGCTTGTCGCTCGCCATTTTATCAATCAGGAGAAGGGGGTCTCGGCGACCCTGCTTGTGGTGCAGTGCCGCGATGCCCGGGATATGGCCGGACACTATCCGCCACAGTGCTATCCAGCGAGCGGCTGGCTTAAATCGAAAGAAAATCCTGTATCGCTGTACACACTCAAAGACGGGCCAGAAGTTCGGGTGTATGGCTTCGAACGAGTCGCCGGGCAGATGGAAGCACAGGTGACTATTTATAGCTTGTTCGCTCTGCCGACCGGCGAGCTCACATGGTCGATGGACGATGTACGCAGGCTCAGCGCCGATTACCGGTACCGCCAGTTCGGGGCGGCTCAGGTGCAGATACTGATCGACGGGGATGTGCCCGCAGATCAGCATGACTGGATTCTCAACGAGATGTTCGAGGTTGCCATGCCATCAATCAACGCAGTGCTCGATGCGCTCCCAGAGTTGAAGCAGTCCAAGGAGGGCGCGAAATGAGTTCGAACCAGATGCAATGGGACGATGGGCAGTCTCAAGATCATGTCAGCGCCATCGCGATGCTTCACCGCTTGCTCCGCGGGAAGTATCTCCTGACGATCGTGCTCGTGCTGATCTTCGGGGGCGTCGGCGCCTTTGCGGGGTATAAGTCGCGCCAGCCTCAGTTTGAGAGTGTTGGTGTGATCCGCATCCAGCCCTCGCTGCCCAAGGTGCTCTACGAGAGCGAACAGAGCACGGTGACGAGCATGTTCTCGAGCTTTGTCAATACCCAGGCCGAGCTCATCAGCCGGGGCGGGGTGATCCAGCGGGCTCTTGAGAGCGACGAGTGGCGTGGTGTGAGTCATCTTGCAAATATCCAATCCGCGTTTGATGTCCGCAAGAACCTCAAGGTCCGTTCGAGTCGGAGCGCTCAAGAAATTATTACGGTGGCCTACTCAGATGAGAACGCGCAGGTCTCGGCCGTGCTCGTCAAAGCGATCATGGATTCGTACCTCACCGAGTTTGGGAAGCAGGGGAGCATTAAGAATCCGGCCATTGTCAGTGCGCTGAATAAACGAAAGGCAGACCTCGACAGCGCACGCAGTGGTTTCGATAATCAGATCGCAGAAATTGTGCTGACTTATGACACAGAGAACTTCGGGCCGCTGATCGAAGCCGCAACATTCAAGGTCCAGCAGCTCGAACTCCAGAGCCAGAAACTCAAGCGTCAGCAGGATATCTATCAACGGTTCCAGACAGCCCGAGAAGAAAAAACTGATGGCCCGATGACTCAAGAGGAAGCCGCGAAGATTGATCCGATGATCTCAGATCTGATCAATCAGCGTCGCATGCTCGTCAACTCCCGAGCCGAGATGCTCTCGGAGGGGGTGGGCCCGCAGCACCGAGATGTGATCCGAATTCAATCGATGATCGATTCGAAGCAGACACAGATCGACGCACGGATCGAGGAACTTGAGAACGGCGGGTCGGCATCGGTGCTCGTTGATGATGACGGGGATCCGATCCCATCCAAGGAGATCCTCGCATTCAGGATCGAACGCCTACAACGAGAGATGGAACTGGCCAAAGAAGAGTCGGATGATCTCTACAGAGCAGCCATGGACATGGAGACTCTGCGTGAGGATCGCGCAGACATCCAGTCGTCTATCGCCGAAGTCAGTCGTCGGCTCGATCAGATCAATACCGAATCGCTCGTTGAGGATATAGGCTCGATCTCAGGGAAGATCAGCATCGTCGCCAACCCTGTACGGGCTTCGCAGCCGACATCCGATCCCCGGATCAAGATGGCCGCCGCCGGCTTTGTTGGTGTCGGGGCGATCCCCGCGATGGCGATTCTTGCAATCGGATTCTTTAGCCATCGGGTGCAGTATTCTGATGATGGGATTCTTGCTGGCGCAGACTCGGGCATCATCGGGATGCTCCCGGATCTGGGGAGCTCGCTCTCAGACAATGAGCTCGCGGCGGCGTCGGCCTTTGCGGTCCATCAGATCCGATCGCAGCTCCAGATCAAGAACGAGGACGGCGAGTCTCGTGTCTACGGCGTGACCAGTCCAGCCCCGCAGGACGGCAAGACCAGCTTGATCATCGCCCTCGGGCTGTCGTTCGCAGAGAGCGGCGACAAGACCCTGCTCGTCGATCTCGACTTCATCGGGCGCGGTCTGAGTCTGCACTTTGGGTATCCGGACTCGATGAGCCTGGCCGATGCCCTTGATTCTCCCGACCAGCTCGACGAGTTGGTCTGCGCTACCGAGTTCCCCGGATTGAGCATCCTGCCCGCGGGTTATGGAGATGATGATCGGGTCAGCAAGCTCTCGCCAAGATCAATCACCGGGCTGCTCGCGCACATCCGCGAAGAGTATGACACGGTGCTGATCGATACGGGACCGATTTTGGGCAGTGTTGAAGCCGCTTTCGTCACCCCGCAAGCCGACGGCGTGATCCTCGTCGTTGGACGCGGGCAACATAAAGCGCTGGTGAAGAAGGCGATCGATCAGCTCGTCTCGATGGGCGGGAATATCGCCGCGACGATCTTCAACCGGGCATTGATCCAGGAGCTGCGTCAATCATCGAGCAGCATGTCGGTGCACTTCTCGCGTCAGATGTCACGCCAGCAGGATGCGATGTCACAGAAAGTACCCCAGTGGGGTGGGCCCGTCGCCGGTGCGTTGTTCAAATCAAAGGAACACAAGCAGCAGGCGACCGCAGATATGGCTCGAGAGAAGAGCGTGAAGCCATGATCTCGTCAAAGCTCGACCCTGATGTCCACACGATCTGGGGGTTGACTCCGGAACAGATCCATGCGCGGTACTGGAAATCACGCGGGATCCAGGTCGTCCCGACCGGTTCGCCCGGCATCCAGATCGATCCTCACGCCGAGCTCTACCTGCTCGTGGACCAGGCACATCTGGTGATTATGCCGTTGGCCGAGCTGATCGAGATCATGTCTTGGATGAATCCGGACTTGTTGATGATTCGGCTTGCCGAGCGGAGCGGGCTCGAGTATCGCGAGATCGTTGATGCTCGCCCGGACGGGCATTTTCTCAGATTTAGAAGAGAGTACGACGCGGATAAGAGCCAGCGCCAATCGCGCGTCGGGCTCACCACTAATCCGGATCTGGCGCTCGACTGGGCGAGTGTGGATCCCAGCGTGTCAGCGTGGATCAAGCTGCGGACCATCGTGCCCCGTGACCTGATCGCGGGCACCCGCGCCAAGGGGCGGGTGTACTCAAGCCGGTCCGACCTGCAGTGCGCGGGCTTTGTACGCGATCTGGCTCAGGCATGGAAGCACCCGCTCTCGACGATCTCGCGTGTCAAACGCATCGGGCGTGAGAGCTGGGGCGATATCGAGGCGATGGAATCCGATCCTCAGTCACTTTCGGGCCCGATCTGGATCGGTGCCGGGCGTGCGATCCCGAGGGGCAAGTCCGCGGTGGGGCCGGCCGTGCTCTGGGACGACCCGAGCATGCGACCCGATACCGAAGAGGTCGATTGGAAGGACATCGAAGCCGTCCAAGACCGACCAGAGCGTCGGATCGAGGAAGCCGCGACCTATACATCAAGTTTTACGAAGCGTGCGTTTGATATTGTCTTTGCGCTCATTGCGCTGGCGATCACGCTGCCTTTGTACCCGTTTATCATCATCGCGATCTGGATCGAGGACCGCTCACCGATCACCTTCACGCACGATCGTGAATCAACCAACGGCAAGGTCTTTGGTTGTCTCAAGTTCCGCACGATGTATCGCAACGCCGAGGAGATGAAGGCTGAGCTGCAATCGCAGAATATGGCCGACGGCCCGCAGTTTTTCATGGAGAAAGACCCGCGGATCACCAAGGTCGGGGGCGTGCTCCGCAAGCTTCAGCTCGATGAGCTCCCGCAGTTCTGGAATGTGCTCATGGGGCATATGTCCGTTGTGGGGCCACGGCCGAGCCCGTTTTCTGAGAATCAGTACTGCCCCGGATGGCGCGAAGCTCGATTGAGCGTGCGTCCGGGCGTCACGGGGCTCTGGCAGATCCGTAGGACCCGCTCGGACGGTGCGGATTTCCAAGAATGGATCCGATATGACATTGAGTATGTCGAGAAGGCGACCCTCTTCCTTGATGTCTATATTATCTGGAAGACCGTCGTCATGATTTTCTCCGCACTCACACGCCGCTGAGTCCACTCCCGAAAGGCCGACATGGCTCTCAAACCACGCACATTCCGTCGAGTGATCCTTCTTGGATCATTCGTGAGCATCATCCTGATCCTGGCGTTTGGCTACTTCGTGGTCCGCCCGTGGCAGTCGAACCGGAAGATCGATTCCATGCTCAGCAAAGGGATCGCCGCGCTCGAGGAAGAAGATCATATAGGCGTGGTCGAAAACCTCGGACGCTACCTGCGATCCGGGAATCCGGACCCAGAGTATTACCTGCCCTACGCGCGCTCGCATCTCCATTACCAGGCGAGCGACGGCGGGCATATCCGTGTCTCGATCGCGGGCTACCGATCCTATCTCAAGGCCTTCCCTGATGATCTCGAAGCATCCAAGGAGCTCTTGCCACTGTTCAACACTGCGGGGATGCATATCGAGGCTGTTGCCCTAGGCGAACGCATCCGGACCAAGCTCAATGATTCATCGCTCGAAGTGCTCCGCGAAGAAGCTTCAGCGCGGATGGAGCTCGATGATCAGGACCCGATGCTCGGCGAACTCTTTGCGGGTGCGGTTGCCTTCGAGGACGCGAGCTTCGGCGACCTTTTTATCTACACCCAGTGGCAGTTGAACAACGATCAGGGCCAGCAGGCCCTGGAGTTCCTGCGATCCCGGATCAGCGATGGTGATGATTCTGTATCGACTCGGCTTGTGTACTTCTGGTTCGATGATTCCCGCCAAGGCGCCAGCGATGCCGAAGCGGCGCTCGAGCTTGCCTCGATCATCGGGCTCGATCCCGAAACCGGCGAGTGGTCCGACGAGCCCGATTTTCTCGCGCCCGATATGGTGCGATTCATTGATCTGGTGTTCAATCGGACGCGCAGGGCGGATCTTTCGCTGGCGGTCCGTCTGGCATCGGCACGGATCAACAAGGATCCGGTTTCGATGACATGGGCCGCTCGTCGGCTCTATTGGCAGGACGACTACGCCCAGCTCGCCGATCTGGGCACGACTGATGATGAGGGCTTCGAGGTTGGTGATGTGGTTGGGTACCAGATGATGGCCCAGCGTGACCAGGGCAACAAGGAAGCCGCTGAGCTGTTGCTGGCGGATCTCGCGGACATCAAGCTCGACTTCCGGGCCTCGTCTTGGAGAAAATTCGCCGGTGCACTCGACCTGCTTGACGAGGATAAGGTGGTCGAGGCACGAGTAGAGCTCAAAGAAGCCATCAAGACCCACTCCGTCGATCCGACCTTTCATCTCAATATGGGGAAGGTGCACGCTCGCCAGGGCCGCTTGAACCTCGCCGTCGAGGAATGGCTTACTGCCAGCGCTCTGGCGAACGGTTCGTTGGAGGACCGCAACAACCCATTGCGTAGCGTCAACTGGCTCGAGCCTTACGCGGCGATCGTCAACGCTTACATTGAATCAGGTCGCCTGCTCGAGGGGGTCAAGTATGTCGATGGGCTCGTCGCGATCAATCCCCGGAGCTCCGTTGCCACGGCGCTCTGGCTGCGTTCCTACGCCTCGCTTGCGCGCAGCAACGCGATCGAGCGCGCCAAGATTCGGCAGGTGCTCACGATTTACCAGCAGATTTTCGGGGAGATGCCCAGCGAGACTCAGGCCCTCTTCGCGGCTCAGGTCGCGACGCTCTATATGGCCATTGATCAGCCCGAGGATGCCAAGCGAACACTCGCACAGGGCATGGCGATGAATCCGGAGCCGCAGATTATGCGCGAGATGCTCGAGGTCGATCAACGCTACGCCCTTGGGGTCGCCCAGGGGGCGGGTATCGACGCACGCTCGATGGCACTCTCGACACCCGAAGGCACGATGCAGTATGCGCTCAACGAGTACACCGGCACAAATGAAGTCGAGCAGGGGCTTGCGATTATCCAAGAGGGCAAGCAGCGGGCGGGCGATGGGGATCTCTTTCTGTGGGATCTCACCCATGCCCGGTTCCTCGACATTGTCGAAGATGAGCGTGCGCGGGCCGCCTTCGATGCCCTGCGAGCACAGCACCCAGAGAATATCGATCTGCTCTACACCATTGCTGAGTCCAACGCGCTGCGTAAGGATCCTGAGGCCGTCGATGCGGTGATCGAAGAGATCGTGGCCAAGACGATGACCGCCGAGCAAACGCTCCCATCTCGTTTGCGTTTGGCGCAGGCTGAGTCTCTCGTCAACGCCGAGAAGCCAACAAAGGCCATGAGGCAGCGGGCGATCGATATCGTGCGCGGCGTTACCGCCAGCGAGGTCAAGAATGTGCAAGCCCGCGTGCTCAACGCGCAGATCCTGGCGATGCGACCGGACCCGGGGCTCAGCGAGAACGACAAGTTCGCCCCCGATATCCCGGGCGCGATCAAAGAATACATCGACTTATCACGATTGATCACGGGCTCAGGCGGCCAGCAGTACATGCTCAAGGCCATCGATCTGAGCTACTCGATCAACGAGGATGACCAGGCCCAGCGATACCTGGTCGAGTTCACTGATCGATACGCCTATGACCACAGCGCGATGTTCGCCATCGCTCGTCGATTTGAGAGTATCAATGACTTCGATACCGCGGGATCGATCTACACCAGCATCTACCAAGGCACCGAGACCCAAGCCCAGGCCATCGACGCCGGGCTCGCGTTGGTCAATGTGTACATCACGCAGCGTGACGGGCGTCAGATCGAGTCATTGCTTGCGGATCTCCGCGATCAAGACTCGATGAACGCCGATCAGCTCGTGGCGCTCGCGTCGCTACACACCAAGTCAGGGCAGAAGGACATCGGTGATCAGCTCGCCGGCAGCGGCGCCGACTACGGGCTCGGCGAGGCCGAGTCCAAGTTGGTCTACGCTCAGTACGCGGCGCTCTATATTTCTCCAGAGGCCTTCGAGGCCACGATCGCCCAGGTGCTCGAGCTTGATCCAAAGAACGAGGACGCGTGGGTCTTGCTGCTCCGCAGGCTCGTCTTCGAGAAACGATTTGAAGAGGCTCAAGATTTTGCATCCAGAGCCCACGAGCAGCTCCCCGAGAGCGACGCGATTGATTCGCTCGTGTTGCTCGCGCAGGGCGAGATCGAATCCGCATCGGATCTGCTCGAGCGCGGCGTGATCGATACGAGCGACGAACTGATGGTCCGCGCGGTCCAGAGCGTTGACGACTACAACACGGCCAAAGAGGCCCAGACCCCGCCCACACAGCTTGTCAATATGCTCGTGTCGATGCTCGACGAGTTCATGGGCTATGACCCCGTCCAGAAGTATGCGATCAGCGAGCTCTCGATCATGCCGATCCCGGCGGCGATGCTTGCCGAGCAGGCGGCGCGGGTCGTCCGCTATATGCCCGGTGATCCCTCAGTGATGCGCATCGCGATCAATGCCAATGTGCAATCCAATAACCCGATCGAAGCGATCCGGCTCGCCAAGGTCTGGCGTGCCAATATCAACGGCTCACCCATCGAGCCCGATTACATGCACGCACAGGCATTGGTCCAGCTCAAGAAGTACGACGAAGCCATCGATACACTCAGCCCGTATCTCCGAGGTTCGATCGAGAAGCCGGACCTGTTGATCAGTCGCCAGGTCATCTTCCAGTATGCCCAGGCCGAGCTCCTCGACGGACGCGACCCTGCACCGGTCGCCGCCCGGATCGAGCCCCTGCTCGCGGGCGACACGGACATGCAGCTTCAGGTCTGGCTGAATCTCGCCGCGAGCACGGTTCAATCGTACGATGAAGCCGCCCGATGGATTGATCTCGTGACGCCGATGATCGATGCAGAGCAGGGGCCCACCCTCGCCAACGCGTGGGTTTCGACAATGGAACGCTTGGGCGAGTGGAATACAAGCTCGGCCCAGACCGCGATCGATCTGCTCGACACCGCGATAGCCAAGGAGCCGGAGAATGTTTTCTATCTCGGGCTCCTCGCCCGAGCCAATGTCGCGATGGCGCGGAGCCTCGAACAAGACCCCGCGAAGGCCTCGGCTGCTTACCTCCGGGCGATGGCCAACGCGGATGCGTCCGCCAAGGTTGAGCCTGCGAACCTCTCGCACCTGGCGATGGCTGCCCGCTACGCGACCCTCGCCAACGCGTACGATCAGGCCGAGATCCGGTATCGAACCCTGCTCGAAAGCGAGACCCAGCCTACGCCGTTCTTCGCATCCATCCGGAATAACCTCGGGATGGTCATCGAGGGCCAGGATTCGAACGAGCAGCAGCTCAACGAGGCCTTGGCGTTTGTGAGCCAAGCGACAGAGATGGTTGAGGTGCCCCAGTTCTGGGGTACCCGCGGCTGGATCGAGTTGGCACTGTCCAATCCGGAAGCCGCCGAACAATCATTCCTCAAAGTACTGAGTCTCGACGCTTCGAGCGCTGAAGGCCAAGTCGGGCTCGCGATCGCACAGTCCAAGCTCGGCGAGGACCGAGCAGCCGATGCCCAAGCATCGTTCGCCCGAGTGCTCACGCTCTACCAAGCCGACGGCCTGAGCGACGAGCTTATCGATCGGCTCAAAGCCCAAGGCGACCCGGGCTGGGCATCCCAGCTCAACTAACTCAGTTTTCAATCATCCAAGGAATCGAGCACTCGTCCGAGTGCTTTTTTCCAATGGATAGGTTCACCGATCAGGGCCGACGAAGCGGAGATATCGAGCGTGGAGTACGCCGGACGAGCCGCTGGCCTTGGGTACTGATCCGAAGAGCACGGCTTGACCGTGCAATCGAGCCTGTCGTGTTCAATGATGGCCGACGCAAAGTCGAACCAGGTGCACTCGCCGCCGTCGCTCATGTGCCAGACGCCGCGTGCGCCGTGGAGATACAGATCAAGCGATGAATTGGCGAGCCCCTGGGCGCTCGTCGGGCGTCCACGCTGGTCGTTGACCACGCTGAGTTCATCGCGATTCTGGGCGAGCCCATGGATCGTGCGCACAAAGTTAGATCCCCACGGGGCGTACACCCAGCTCGTGCGGATCAGTATGTGCTCGCACTCAGAGTTTGCGAGCAATGCTTCGCCGGCGGCTTTGGATCTGCCGTACGCATTGATTGGATTGATGGGCGCATCCACCGGGTACGGCGAGTCCGCATCCCCGGAGAACACATAGTCCGTCGAATAAGTCATCAGCGTCGCGCTGATGGCATTGCAGCGACGAGCGATCTCATCGACCGCGTGGGCGTTGGCCCGGGTCGCGCCCGCCTCGTCGGCTTCCGCCCCATCGACATCCGTCCACGCCGCGGCGTTGACGACCAGATCATATTGATCCGTAATGCAGTGTTCGATTGTGTCCGGGTCCATCAAGTCGAACTCAGGACGCGATAATCCATCGCACGCAATGCCCTGCGATTCGAGCAGTTCCATCCACGATCGCCCGACCATGCCGGTGCATCCAAGCACGAGCACCCGCTTGGGTGTGTTTCGTTGGCTCATTTGTGCTCAACCGCCCACGGGAACCCGGCGAACGCGTCATGGGCGGCCCGTTCTTCGTCGGGCTGCTGCGGGTTGTAGCTGTGGGTCACATAGTACAGCAGCCCCGCCTGCGTCGGGCCAACTGTCGCGGCCCCGTGCCAGAGCGTCGGCGGGATGATCACCGTGCCCGGACGCTTCTCGCCGATCACGATCGACCAGCCTTGGTCGTTCTCCTGGTCATAGATCCCGACCTTGAGATGCCCGATGAGCCCCATCCAGAAATCGGTTTGCAACTTGTGACGGTGCCACGCTTTGATCACGCCCGGATACTGCACCGAGAAGTTCACCTGCCCCTGCGGCCCCATGATCCCCTGCAGCTGGTTCATCAGCGACCACCCGCGATCATCGGTGAAATGACTCGTCGGCACAAAGATCGGGGTCCGCTGCGATTTGGCGGTCTCGAACGCTTCTTCGAGCGGGATGCTGAGCACTTGGGGAGCAAGGATCTTCATGCGATGGCCTCAATGATTGAATCTCTGATGATCTGAGTGATGCAGACCCAATGGTAGGGCCACATAAAGTATCGGCCAGCGGGCCCAGAAGGCTTGGAGATCTTGTCTGGTTGCCAGTTCGGAGACCTGATCAGGCCAAGATTTCGCTCGGATTGGCTCGCCGACGGGTCGCACAGAGACCGATATCCATATGGACGATACGATTGACGGCGATGCCCTGATCGCGGTTTGACCAACACCCCCGATCGGGTCGATACAGAGCCAAGAAGCCGCCGAAACTACCCGGTTTTGTCCGACAGAGCCTGCAACAACCCATTGACCATGACGCACGAATCGACAACCCGCTCAGCCCCGCTCCAACTCGCGGTGGTGGTGCTCAACTACAAGACGCCGGAGTTGGTGGTCGATTGCCTGCGCTCACTCGACGGGCAGATCGACGCGGGCACGCAAGAAGTCGTCATCGTGGATAACTGCTCGGGCGATGACTCTCCTGATCTGATCGAGCAAGCGATCGAATCCAACGGCTGGGGCAGCTGGGCACGCCTGATCCGCTCGCCGATCAACGGCGGGTTCGCCGCGGGCAACAATGTGGGGATCAAAGCGAGCGATGCCCAGCTCTACATCCTGCTCAACTCCGATACGCTTGTTCGCCCCGGCGCGATCCAGAGCATGCTCGACACGCTCGATGCCCATCCAGACATCGCGATGCTCGGGCCTCGCCTCGAATGGGCCGACGGCGAGCAACAGGTCTCGACATTCCGCTACCGCAACCCGATCACCGAGCTGCTCTACGCGTCGAACTTGGGCCTGATCTGGAAGCTCTTCCCCAACAGCGTCGTCGCCCGCCCGATGGACGAGTTCGCCAAGGGGCTCGACTGGGTGTCCTACGCCTGCGTCGCGATCCGCAAAGAGGTCTTCGATCGCGCGGGGCTCCTCGACGAGTCGTACTTCATGTACTTCGAGGACATGGCGCACTGCCGAGCCGCGACCAAAGCCGGGTTCAAGATCGCGTTCGATCCCCGCGCTCGCGTGGCTCACCTCCAGGGCGGAAGCTCAACGGTCCCAGAGCAGACCAAGCAACGCAAACGCCGACCCGCGTACTACTACGCGGCCCGCGCCCACTACTTCCAAACCTTCTACGGCCTACCCGGGCGATGGCTCGCCAACGCCTTCTGGATCCTCGGCTGGACCATCGGCAAGCTCCGCGGCAAGACCGGCGCGGTCGAGCACGAGTTCTCCGATATCTGGGCATCACCCGTCCACAAGGTGGAGGGTGCACGCAAGCAATGAGCAGCACGGATGCACAAGTTGGCAAGGTTGACAATGTCGGCATGGTCGCCATCGGGCGCAATGAGGGCGAACGGCTCAAGGTCTGCCTGCGCTCGCTTATCGCCCAGTCCGATCGAGTGATCTATGTCGATTCAGGATCGAGCGATGACTCGGTCAGCTTTGCCAAGTCCATCGGTGTCGAGGTCGTGAACCTCGACACCTCGATTCAGTTCACCGCCGCCCGCGCACGCAACGAGGGCATCGCCCGCCTGATCGAACTCCACCCAGACACCGCGATGGTGCAGGTTGTCGATGGCGATTGCGAACTCCAGCCCGGATGGATCGAGACCGCCCGCGCGTTCTTGGAAGCGAACCCATCGGCCGCCATCGCCTGCGGGCGCACCCGCGAGCGCCACCCGGAGCACTCGATCTACAACCAGCTCTGCGATCTCGAATGGGACACCCCGATCGGCGAAGCTAAATCCTGCGGCGGCATCGCCATGATCCGCCCAAACATATTCAACGAGGTCGGCGGGTACAACCCCGGGCTCATCGCCGGCGAAGAGCCCGAGCTGTGCGTCCGCCTGCGTGCAAAGGGCTACTCGATCCACCGCATCGATCACGAGATGGTCCTCCACGACGCAGCGATGACCAGGCTGAGCCAGTACTGGAAACGCGCCAAGCGGGCCGGGCACGCCTACGCCCAGGGCGCTGATCTGCACGGCCAGCCCCCCGAACGCTACGGCGTCAAGCAAGTCCGCTCCGCCATCCTCTGGGGCTTGGTCTTCCCGCTCGTCGCACTCATCTTCGCGTGGTGGACCTTCGGCCTCTCAGTACTCGTCTACCTGCTGCTCGTCGGCGTGCAGTGCTGGCGGATCAGCAAAGGGCAACGCAAGCGTGGACGATCAGCCGAGCATGCCTGGCTCATCGCCCGATTCATCATGCTCGCTAAGCACCCCCAAGCCATCGGTGTCATGCTCTACTGGCGACGAAAACTGCTCAAGAAGCAATCCGTGCTCATCGAATACAAAGAACCAAGCGTCCAGCACACAACGAGCGAGGGGGCCGATGTCAACGCCTAAACCGCATCAATCAAAGCCCAAGGTCCTCTACATCTCGGGCACCTTGCCCGTTCGCTCGGAGACCTTCGTCTACCGCGAGATCCTCGCGCTCCGCGATCTGGGGCTGGATGTCGCCACGGCTTCGGTGCACCAATCTGCACTGGATCTCGACGACGGCGAACTCGCCGAGATGGCCCGGACCACCACCCAGCTCTACGCCACCGGCCCGGTTTCGTTGGCAAAGGACGCGATGATCGAGTTCTTCACGCACCCGGTCGAGTCCGCGATGACGATTATGCACTGCAAGATCGATGCGTTCTTTTCGCCCGATGTGAAGATGAGCCGACGCCTCAAGGTGCTTTGGCAGGGGCTCGCCGGTCTCGCCCTCGCCCGGCGCGTGCGAAAGCTCGGCATCACCCACATCCACGCCCACATGGCCCATGTCCCGACCACTATCGCCATGTACGCGGCCATGCAGCTCGACATCCCGTTCAGCTTCACCGGCCACGCCAACGACATCTTCCCCAACCGCACGCTGCTCAAGGAAAAGCTC
>Ga0209344_10003094_pt1 | contig 16981 bp, 13 predicted proteins | sample Cruoilmetagenom6_FD_187293 | JGI IMG/M metagenome (GOLD analysis project Ga0209344, IMG submission 187293) | Oil polluted marine microbial communities from Coal Oil Point, Santa Barbara, California, USA - Santa Barbara Oil Seep Sample 6 (SPAdes)... | ecosystem: Environmental > Aquatic > Marine... | reverse complement strand
TGGTGTTGTTGCCATCCGGGCATTAACAGAAGAGGGTGGAGGATTAGGTACTGGTTTTGTTTGGGATAAACAAGGACATATTGTCACGAATTTCCACGTTGTAGAATCATCGACTGATCTGGAAGTTGATTTCCCTTCTGGATTCAAAACCAGAGCAGAAATTTTGGGTGCAGATCCTGATACAGATTTGGCGGTTTTGGAATTGGATCAACTGCCGCCTGAATTTGTGGTCCTAACTTTGGGGAGCAGTCATGATCTGGATGTCGGTCAATCAGTGATCGCTATCGGCAATCCTCAGGGATTGAACGGAACTATGACCCAGGGGATAATTTCAGCATTGGGCAGAACATTGGATTCAATGCATTTTGCTCCTGGAGGTGGTGCGTTTGCTACCGGTAATATTATCCAGACCGACGCAGCAATTAATCCCGGCAACTCCGGCGGACCATTGATCAACCTTAACGGCGAAGTTATTGGTATCAATTCCGCTATCAGCACCAATAGTATCGATATGAGTGGGCAGCCGGTAAATTCTGGTTTAGGGTTTGCGATATCTATCGATACAGCCAAGAATGTTATCCCCGACCTCATTGAATTTGGCTCTCACGAAACTCCATTTGTCGGCATTCAAGTCCTGAGTGAGGTGAGTTTATTCGTCCAGGAAGAACTTGGTTTGCCACAATCTACAGGTGTTTACATCCTGGAAGTTACACCGGGGAGTCCAGCAGACCTGGCCGGACTGAGAGGCGCCAGAAGAGAAGAAGGTGAATTACCTCTAGGCGGGGATTTGATCATAACCATTGATGACCTGGAGGTTAAGAATTTCGAGGAATTCATGGGATATTTGCTTACCTACAAGAATCCCGGCGATGTAGTTATTATTAGCGCCATTAGGGAAGGAAAAGTATTGGAATTTGAGGTTAGGCTTGCTGAACGTCCCTGAAGCTTGACTTTTGCAGTGGATGGGAAGAAGATCAGATCATTGGGTCCGGGAGTAGATTCTGCGGTAGATGGCGAAAATCTCTGAAATATTCTTGATATAGGTTTTCGTTTCAGTAAACCTGATGATCTCTACAAATAGATCAGGATCTCCCCCGGCTTCTTCCAACCAGAAGGCAGAATTACCTGGTCCAGCGTTATATCCTGCCAGCGACGCGTATAGATCTCCATCAAAATAGGATCTTAAAAAACTCAAATAAGCAGTTCCCAATTTCACACTGACGATTGGACGGTAAAGGTCATCATCACTGTAATCAGGCGGCCAGCCTTCTTTATCGGCTCTCTCCGCACCAGTACTGGGTATGATCTGCATTAATCCCCTTGCTCCTGCTGTGGATCGGACAAAACCTTCGAAGAGCGATTCCTGGCGCATGACACTGAATATCAAGAATGGATGGAATCCATGTTCCTGTGCAGCCGGAATCACCAGATCACTGTAGTATGTTCCGAAACGGATATGATTGAAATAAACTGGCGCGTTCATCGTCTCTGCATCATCCATTCCGACTGTGTTTAAGACCTGACGCGAGGCAAAGATGGCAGGGCGATACAAACCCAGATTCAGATAATAATTTGCCAGCCGATAACTGCTGACAGGATCAAAGCTGACCTCATTCCGGAGAGCTTCAAATTCAGCCCTGGCCTCCGTATAAAGGTCAAGCTCCCAGAATTCTGTGCCACGTATGATCCTTGGATCTTCGGCTAATAATCCGAGACTATCAAGATTCGTCTCCGGAGGTATAGAAAAAGTATCCTTGATCCATGCCTGTGCTTCTTCTTTTTCAACCAGAACATCAATGCCGATATCATAATCCTGAGGGGGCGTAAATGGCTCCCGGCCCTGGAGTAGATCCCTGGCTCGTTCACTATAATAACCCGTTGGATCTGCGTTGGCTCCTTCTCTCCAGGCTGCTTCAGCTGCTGCTGTATTTCCCTGGATTTGATATACTTTTCCAATCCAGAATAAGGCCTGGGAAAGCTCTTCGAAATCCCGTGATGCGTCCCGATATGTTGAGAGCCTAGATAATGCAGAATTATAGGAAGATAATCTGACCTGACAGATAGCGCTTTTGAATAAACTCAAATTGCCATAAGCAGAAGTCGGATATTCATCAAAAACACGTTTCCAAATAGCGGATGCAGTTTCCAGGTCTCCAGTCAGTTCTTCAACCCGGCCGGCGTCATATAGAAATTCTGCAGCCCGGGGTTGATATGGATTATTCTGGACAAAATTCTGTAGTACCTGGCTGGCTTCTCCGTAACGACCTAAATAAAACCAAAGCGAATAAGCTTTGAACTCCCAAGCCTGGACCCAATAGGCATGTTCAGGATATTTTTCGATCAATTCATTCCAGGAGTTAAGGGCTTCTTCGTGCCTACCCATAGCCCGAAGTGAAAAACCCCTGAAATAAAGTGCTGTCCCGCGATCACTGGCTTCAGGATTTGCCAGATAGCGATCAAATGCTTCCACGGCATAACTGTATTGCCTGGCATAATAATCTACCAGACCGCGATCCAGGTCATTAATTGAAAATCCATTATTGACGATCTCAATCAATCCCAAATAAGAATCGTAGCTCAGTGGATATTGGAGAACTGCGTCCCTAAAGGCTGCCTCAGCCAGATCGTTTTGGCCTATTTCCAGATAGGCAAGTCCCAGCAAATAATCTGCCCGGGCTTTGGAATAATCATTACCCGTTTGAGTGTAGACATCGTTGTAGATCACGATTGAAGTGTTGTAATCCTTCAACTCCGCATATTCCTGCCCGATTTTTAACTGCAGGGTATACAGATCATCTCCACTTCCGGCAGCTATGGCCGCTTGATAGGCTTCAATGGCTTTGAGGGATTCCCCGGCAGCAGATAGGGCGTTACCCTTTTTATGCTGCATGTAGGCATCAAGAATCCCCGGTCGCCGGTTCAAATAAAGTGTGTAGGCATCAGCAGCTTCCAAATGCCGGTCCAGGGCGGTATAAGTTTCAGCCAGGGAATAATAAGCTTTGTGGATGATATCCGATTCCGGATAACTGGCTACCAGTAAGCGCAGGTAATCCAAAGCCTTCTGATAATCGCTTTTCTGGATAAAAACTTTACCCAGGCCTAATAAAGCCGCACTGCCTTCTTCGGGCGTTTGAGCATGGGCCAGTGTATCTTCGTAACTCGTTATCGCTGATTCCCAATCGCCGTAAAAATAATGGATATCGCCAGATATTGAACTTTCTAATGGCGGGAGAATAGGGGTTGATGTGGGAACTGGTGTAAATATGGGAAGATCCTGAACTTCTATCTGTTCTGTTTCAATGGGATCTTCAGCCGGGGATTGCGCAGATTTCCGCGTAGATAGGATATACCACCCGGCAAGAGAGACCGTGCCGATCAAAATGATCAATGTTGATACTTGATAGAATCTTCTTCTCATATTTTTTTAGTAAATGACTGAAATCATATGGTCCATTCCCCGTGGATAATGGCGGTCAGATACCATTGATCGTTTTCTTGCAGGAATACTAGGCGCAGACTCCGCCAATCCATCCCGGCGTACCGGGGGTCGATTCCGGGGAAATAATATTCAATCATAATACCATCCGGGTAGATTTCCTGGATATTATTGATGGAGTTCCCTGAGCTTACCTCAGTATTGAAGCCTACGATAGAGGGCTTTTGATAATCCTGGTCATAAACAAATTGCTGATGGTATTCGTTGAATGTTAGATGGATCGGTTTCCCTGTTCCATCAAAATGGCCCCAGGTAAGAGGTTCTTTCGCGCTGTTGTAGGTATCCAATTCTGGAGGACATATGATCAGGTTGTCACTATTCAAGTACTGGTAAGGAGAAAAACGTAGGCATGACTCCGGATGGATAAGTGGGATTAATGGGTTGTACTGTCCAGCTCTTAGCGACTCAATAACTTGTTGTCCCTGTTTGATAATTTCCTGAGGTAAAGTACCATGTTGCTCGGCTAGAAATTCCATTTTTACCCAACCTGATATCTCATGGAGACTGATAAACAACCAGGTAGCATCGCCTTCCCGATGGACTTCCCCTGTGGGTAAGATATCAGTTCCATAAGAAGGGATCTGGTTCAGGATAGGGGATTCAGTTGAGGGTTTTTCATGGACGTTCAGGACTGAGCCCTGGGCAAGTCCAACAACGGCGTATTTTTCAAAGAGATCAACTGTCACAGTCGGACTTGCTTCTGTGGTTTGGGTTTGAGCAGGCAGCGTTTTTGGATCTTGATCAGCGGTCTCTGAGCAACTGGACATGGCCAGAACGATAAGGGAAAGAATGATTCCTACTTTGAAAAATGGTTTGTTATTTATTGTTGGCATAATACACACAAATTTGAGTTAATGGGCAATCCTCACAGTGGGGTTTTCGGGCTTTACAGATTTCCCGCCCTAGCCGGATGATATTTAGATGAACAGGGTAATAGGTATCGGGTTCAAATTGTTCCGCGAGGTAAGTATGGGATTTGGCGGCGTTCATTTTCTCAGGCCGGATTCCCAGTCTCCCGGTGATGCGGTGTACATGTGTGTCAACAGGAAAGGCTGGCATATCAAGTGAGAAAAGCAGGACGATTGCAGCGGTCTTCGGTCCAACCCCTTTTAACTTGATCAGCCACTTTGAGGCTTCCTCGCTGGTCATTTCTTTCAGGAATTCCAGCTCAATTTGCCCTCTTTCTTTTGTGATCTCTTTTAAAGCATTCTGGATTGCCGGACCTTTCTGATTGGCTAATCCTGCAGTTTTGATCAATGGTAAGATCAGTTTTTCTTCGGCATCCCTGATTTCTTCCCAGGTAGGAAATCTCTCCAGGAGTGTATCATAGGCGATATCCCGGTTTACGTCGTTCGTGTTCTGCGAGAGGATAGTAGATACCAATTCCCCTACAGGAGAAAGGTGAGGACGCCAGGTTGGAGGGCCATATTTATCCACCAGGAGCTGGTGAATCTCAGCCGCAAACTGTTTTTTGTTCATAGATTAGCTGTATTGTAATTGAAAACAGGGTTTTCCTTCACCAATCGGAGTCTTGCATTGATTGAGATATTTATCTTCGGCCCCCAGATCAGATAATCCCTTCAAATCCTCTGGTGAGAGGAGTCCTAGTTGGCGGAGAACCTCGATCATCACTGCCTCAAGGGCCCGTTTCCCTTGATCTCCGCCAGCGATTTTTAGAGTGATGCCTAATGCCGGAGATCCTGGAGAGATTGCATTCTCGAAAATGCCAGCCGCCTGATATGCCTCAGCTCCTGCTTTTGAAATGATTTTCCCTTCGGCAATCTCCATTAATCTTGTATCCAGCCTACCGGGTCCTGCTACGAAAAATGGATGATTCCTCATAGCGGCTGAGATCTCTTTACATGCTCGGGAACGGCTTTCCGGGAATCGATCTGGTTTTACCAATCGGGCCCATCCCAGGGCTCCGTTGTAAAGAGGAACAGCGAATGTTGGAACTGAACAGCCATCCCTACCAGTTTGAATTTGATTTGGCTCGAGGCTGCAAAAATCTGAAAATGTTTTCAGGATCTGCTGCTGAACAGGATGTTCTATCTCTGTATATCTCTCTTTAGGGACATCCATTAGAATAGCCTGTCCTAGCATGCCGGTATGTTTTCCAGAACAATTATGATGGTTTTGTGTTGGGGATAATCCCTGATCTTTGAGTTTCATCCGGCTGGCTTTATCAAAAGGTTGGTGTGTACAGCAAAGCAAGTCATCTACTGTGATGCCAATTTTGTTCTGTAGAGCGAATACAGTTTTTAAATGGGTGTCAGTGCTGGAATGTGAAGCGCATGTGATAGCCAATTCTTCACCAGTCATCTGAAATCTATCCAGACCTCCCATCTCTACCAGTGGAATTGCCTGAAATGGTTTTGCGGAGGAGCGCATGTAAGTCACAATATTCGGATCACCGGCTCTGGCAAATAGATTTCCATCAGCTGCAACTACTGCAATAGCGCCGTAATAGATAGATTCAACGACATCTCCGCGGTGAATCTGAAAAAGGGGAATATAGCCCGGATTGTTTTGGTCGGGGTCTTTCATGATTGATATCCTGGACAGGATGATCCAGTTAGTTATAGGCTAGGGAATCTTCTTTCCATTCTCATCCATCCGGGGAAAGTAATTCTTCAAGTAGTACTGTGATAATCCATGTTGGAGTCGTTGAAGGAAGAATTCCCGATCTCGTTTCAGAAAATTAAAATCATCCAGAAATTTCTCAGCTTGATCTTTGATATCCTCGGCTGATGCTTTTCTGCTTGCGAGTTTGTCAATTCGTCGGAAGATCTTCCGGAAGTTCTTTTTTAGCTCCTTAATATGATCCGGGGTGACAGCGCCACCACGGCCGCTGATCATAACGTAATCCCGGAATCGAGCTCTGAGCAAATAGTCCAGGGTGTCTATCCATGTTGGCAGGTGGGCTTTGCCCAGAAAGGGAGGACCTTTGTCCACAACTGCGTCTCCGATGAACATCACTTTCTGAGAGGGGATAATCACCCAGCTGGAGCCGGGCCGTGGTCCAGGATGATGTTCAACCACCACTTCATCATCCCCCCAGTGGAACTGGATCTTTTCAGTGAAAGTTATATCCGGAGCCATCCATTGAATTCCTGATGTCTCGGGGTATTTTTCCCATTGGGAGCCGCTTTCCGTATACTGAGGTCGATAAAGCGAGTTTGGCTCCTGTAAACCGGTGGCGGCATCTTTATGGGTCAGGATCGGACAATCCAGGCTTTTAGCACCAATGGTCCGGTCCGGATGGTCATCCAAACACACAGCTAACTTATGGATGGTGCCCTGGCTGCGATTCAGTAAAGTGGTTTTCCAGCGATGACCATCTTCTGGTCGAAGGGGCGCATCAATGAATATCATTCCCCGGGAGAGCAGGATTGCACCAATGGTTGGACCAGAGTAACTATCTTCGTAATAAATCCCGGGTTTAATCTCGTGCATTTATTCTCCTTCAAGGTTTTTCGACGATGCATGATCCTGTATTATGCGGACGGGATCGTAAAAGTGAATTTCGCTCCACCATCCGGTAAATTTTCCACCCAGATCCGGCCTTTGTGGCCTTCAACTGCTAATCTGCAAAATGCTAATCCCAGACCGATACCTTTTATTCTCTCGTCAGGATTGATACGCGTGTATTTGTCGAATATCCGGTCAATATACTCGGGATCCACTCCAGGTCCTGAATCCTGGACCAAGAAGCGAATTATTTGACCGTCAGTCTCGACACCAAATTCAATATGTCCTTTAGAAGGTGTGAATTTGATAGCATTCTGGAATAGATTGATCAATACTCTTTCAAGCATATCCCTATCGGCATTGATCAGGGGAAGATCAGGGGGGATATTCAAGGATACGGTTTGTTTTTTTGCATCCGATTGAGTAATCAGGGCTTCTTTGGCATAGAGGATCAGCTCGTCTGGTTTTACTTCTTTCAAATTAGTAATTGCTATTCCGCTTTCCAGTTTGTTGATATCCAGAAGAGATTTAGTCAGCCGTTGAATTCTCACAGTTGATCGATTGGCGATATCAAATAAGTCCTGGATTTCTTGTTCTTTTGCGCCCGGGAGAGATGCCTGGATCACGTCCAGACTTGAGATCACATTGGATAATGGAGAACGCAAATCATGGAAGATCATGGAAGTCAGGTCTTCCCGGAGCTGATCCAGTTTTTTCCTTTCCGAGATATCCCGCAAGATCCATTGCAACCGGTTGATATTGGCAATTTGGATTTGATGAACGTTGACATGGATAGGAATATCATCAGAGTTCTTGGTTTTTAAATTGGATTCATATGAATGCGATGTCACCTTCGGCAAATTCGAAAATTCTTCTCCAACACCGTCCCAGTCGATATCGTGAATTTCGCTGATGGTTAGATTTGCTAATTCTTCAGCAGAGTATTTACTGGTTTCAAGGGTGCGGTTGTTAGTTTCGATGACCTTGCCCTGGAAATCTGTAATGATAATGGGGTCAATGCTGTTTTCAAACAGATCATGATAACGGCTGTTTGTATATTGTAGGTCCTCATAAAGCTGAGCGTTTTGGATTGATGAGCCTGCCAGACTCCCGATGCCGGACATTACCTGGAGAGCATCACCTTGGAATTTTCCAGCGAGGGGGTTTACGGCTTCCAGGACGCCGAGTATCTTTCCCGGAATGAAGATTGGTGCTGCGACGATCGCAAATGGTGATATCTCAGGGAAGAGTTGATTCGTTTGTGAGAAGCGGGGATCATTCTTTGTGTCCGGGATGATCTCCCCTTTACCAGTTTCTGCAACCCATCCAGCAAATCCCTGACCGATCCTGATCTTCCTCCCGACCAATGATTGTTGGAGATCAATTGTGTTGTGGTACGCGGCTTTATAAACGAGATAGCCTTCTTCCCTATCAATTAGTGATAAGGTGACTGCTTCTACCTGTAGAGCAGTTTGGATTTCCTTGAGAATATTCTCCAAAACTGTTTCCAATTCCAGGGTTGATGACATTGCTGTAGCGCTGTTAGCCAGGGCAGTCATAACTCTCGCCCGCCGTTCACTTTCACCGTAAAGCTGGGCATTAAGGATTGCAACACCCGCTTGGTCAGCGATGGCATGAACCAGGGCAAGATGGTACTTTTGCAGATAGTGGGGTTTGGGATGGGCCAAAGTGATCACACCCATCAAATCATTCCGCACCATGATAGGAACAGCGACCACTGATTTTGCGCCAGACACTTCGTCGTCCGGTCGTCGTAGCCAGCGCTCATCCTGACTGGTATCCGTGATATTTACTGCGTCCCGGTTCTTTACTACCCAACCTGCCAGACCTTCTTCTAGTGTTTCCTTCAACTGTTCGTTCGTATGGGAGAGAACCTGTTCATTCACGATCATAGCGGACTCAAGAGGTTGTCCGTTTTCGTCCAAGACAATAATACTGGCGCTGATCGCTCCAATGGTTTTCAGGGACAGTGACAGAACTCGCTCAAGAACAGTCGATAGATCCAGAGTAGTCGCAATTTCGCGGCTTATGCGATAGAGCAACTCCAAGGATGCTTTTTGATTTCCCTTTTTTTGATCGATACCGTTTTTATTATTTGTTGTCATACTAAGAATCCTGCTAGCATTATTCTAACTCAAATCCTGAAAAAGGTTTTGATAATTGATTGGAATACCCTTTAAAGCCCTCAAAAACCCCAAAAAGGGTTTGAGTGAGTCCATTATTGCTCTTTCCCCTATTAAAAAGGATTAATCCGCCTCTGGAGAATGAATTTACTCTCAATTTTGTATGGGCATTATCCCTGGAGAGCCCCGCATATATTCCTGAGAATTGGCTCGCCAGTTATCTCAAGGAGATCACGCAGTCAGGATTCGAAATGGTGATGAATTTGAAAAGGGAGAAAATCCTAATTGTGAATGTTTGGGAGCTGGATTAGCAGATCTTCAACGGTAAGTTTCAGGTTGGCATTTTTCTGAAGCAAACTGTGAGCCCGTCGAAATAGATTGACAGCTGTTTTTGCTTCTTGAAGATCAATTGATTTTATGATGGTCTGGATCTCCCCTTCACGATCAATATTGCGGATGGGGGTGTCAGATTTCCCTACTTTCAATAAAATATCATGCCAGATGGAACTCCAGGTGTTAATCATTTCCAGAACCAGGGATTGATCCTTAACGAGTTGATTCGCATACGCAAATCTTGCAATGGAATCCCCGTACAGGATATCAAAGTGCTGATCAAGAAGCGTGGTCCTTCTCTCAAGGATCTCTGGGTCCTGGTAGTATGCCAGGGCAAGTTCCGGTTTTCCAGCAGATATATGGGCCAGGAAATCTGCTTGATCTTCAGGGATCTGGTGTAATTCTTTCAGACCCTGCTGGGTTGTTTGAATAGGCACGGGATTGAGTTTGATCTCTTCACATCGGGAAGCGACTGTCTCAAATAGAGAACTTGCAGAAACTGCAGTGAGGATTATGATGACGGATCCAGGTGGTTCTTCCAGTGTTTTTAAGAGTGAATTCTGGGAATTCCTGTTCGCTTGTTCAAAGTCGATCAACAACCCGAATCGTCTTGAGGCTTCATAGGGAGAGAGGGATAGATTGTGAACCAATTCCCTGACCTGATCGATCTTTATTTGTTTGCTTCCTTCTTCAACTGCGATTGGAAAGATATCCGGATGTTCAAGGCGTTGGAGCCTGGAGCATGTTGGGCATACCAGGCAAGGAATGCCAGGCCCTTCAGTGTTTGGACAGCAAATTGCCTGGATGAATCGGATTGCCAGGTTCTTCTTCCCGATATCGCTTGGCCCAGTAATTAAATATGCGTGGCGCAGCGTGTCATTCTCTATGTGTCCCTGCAGCAATTGGACTGCCCATTCGTGTCCGATCATATCCCAAGTCATGGATGAATTCTACAACGGGGTAGTTATTTGTGCAATGTTGTTGACACCTATCTGGCAACCCATTAGAATGAGCCCAGTATGGATATCTTGAATTCACTTAACGAACAACAGATCAAAGCAGTCAAAGCGGACCCTGGACCTGTATTGATCCTGGCTGGGCCTGGTTCTGGTAAAACGCGAGTGCTGACGCATCGGGCTGCTTATCTGATCGGTGAGCTAGGGATCCAACCGTCACATATGATGGCTGTGACATTTACGAATAAAGCGGCCAAGGAAATGGGTCTTCGCATCGCGGACCTGCTTGGTCAGCAAACTCACGGAATGACTCTGGGAACGTTCCATGCTACATGTGCTCGAACTCTGCGTATCGAAGCGGAACATTTGCCAGTGGATAGGAATTATGTGATTTTCGATGCAGATGATCAGACCAAGATAGTCCGCCAGGTTCTCAAGGAACAAAACCTTGATGAAAAGAGATATCGCCCCGTGAGTATCCACGCATCAATTTCTGCTGCCAAGAATGAATTATTCTTGCCTGAGAACTTTCCCATTCAAACTTATCGTGACGAAATTGTTGCCCGAGTCTACGAACAGTATCAGAAGATCCTGCTGATGAGTAATGCCCTGGATTTTGATGATCTATTGTTATGGATGGCTATACTTTTGAACGATAATGACAAGATCAGGGAGAAATATTCCAGACGCTATCAGCAGATCCTGGTGGATGAATTCCAGGATACCAATATGGCGCAATACACGTTGCTAAAACACCTGGCATCCTATCATAAGAATATTTTCGTAGTGGGTGATTCTGATCAATCTATCTACCGCTGGCGCGGGGCAGATTATCGAAACGTTCAGAGATTCGAACAGGACTTCCCGGATGCCAAAGTGATCCTGTTGGAGCAGAACTACCGCTCAACACAAAATATACTCGATACAGCGATGTCTGTTATCAATCGCAACAGTAATCGAACACCTAAGAAACTTTTTACGGAACGTGGAGCGGGGGAAAAGATATTCATCCGGGAAACCTATGATGAACGGGAACAAGGGCTCTTTGTTGTGGATCAAATTATCCAGCAAATTGCTGAGAAGAAAGCATCCCCAGGGGATTTTGCTGTCATGTACAGGACCAACGCTCAATCCCGCCAGGTAGAAGAAGCTTTCTTATCTGCCAATCTACCGTATAAATTGGTCGGTGCTCAGCGATTTTATGGCCGCCGCGAAGTCAAGGATGTTATCGCTTACCTGCGGTTGGTGGCAAATCCAGATGATGGATTCAGCCTCGCGAGGGTCATTAATACGCCCAGCCGCATGATCGGCGCAAAAACATTTGCCGAATTAATAACAATTGCCGGTCAGCGGGACATCACACCCGGTAAATTACTATTGGATCTCGGACAGGAAGAGATTCCTGATTTGGATTCTTTTTCCACAGCAGCTGGAAAAAGATTGACTGGTTTTGGGCGTTTATTCAACAAGTGGCGTCTATCGTATGAAACTCTGCCCCCTGTAGAAACCGTGGATATGATCCTTTCTGAAATCGATTTTCGTAATTATATTGAGGATGGCAGTGAGGAAGGGTATGAGAGGTGGGAAAATGTCACCGAGCTTCGTCGCTTAGCATCTGAATATCAAACAGTTGGCTTATTATCTTTCCTGGAGGATATTGCTCTGGTTTCAGACCAGGACACGCTGGATCCAGCTCAGGAAGTTCCTACATTATTAACCCTCCATGCTGCAAAAGGTTTGGAATTCAAGCAGGTGATGATCATTGGTATGAATGATGGCTTGTTACCACATCAGCGTTCATTTGATGAGCCAGAAGCGATGGAGGAAGAGCGCCGATTGCTATACGTCGGCATTACCAGGGCGATGGACCAGTTGTATTTGTTTCATTCACTTAATAGGTACAACTACGGTTATTTCGAGCCCATGGAAGCCTCCAGATATTACCGCGATATTCCCCCGGAATTACGTGCGGAAAACGGATCTCCTATTATCAGAACAACCAGCTCATCTTCTACTGGATCTGTCCGTCCCTGGAAGGAAATCCAAAAAGAATCCAGCCGACCGGTCAGTCAGGAGATCCAGTATCACCCTGGAGAGAAAGTCGATCATCCCAAATGGGGACAAGGATTGGTATTAAATAGTGTCCTTCAGGATGATGATGAAATTGTGGATATCTTTTTTGAAGGTGTGGGAAAGAAAAAACTGATAGCATCACTGGCGGATCTGAAAAAGATCAGCTGATTGGCAATGGTAAAATACAATCAGTTCTCCCATCTTCTGGCAATAAGGGAAACCTTTTATGGCCGTTATTGAAAAAGGCTCTTTTGAAGTGATCAGCCGCAGTCCCACTCAAACCCGTCGGGTTGGGATGCGCTTGGGCGAGCTGCTTCTTCCGGGAGATGTTGTATGTCTGGAAGGAAATCTCGGAGCAGGGAAAACCACATTGGTGCAGGGAATTGCCTCCGGTTGGGGTTCCTATGACTCTGTGACCAGCCCATCCTATGTGCTCGTGAATGTTTATCGCCGCCTTGATCAAAAAAAACTTTTTCACCTTGACGCCTATCGATTATCTGGACCGGAAGAAGCTCTTGATCTCGACTTGGATGCCATGCTGGGCCAGGGCCCACTATTGGTAGAATGGGCAGACCGAATTCAAGAAGCTCTGCCTGATGAATATTTATCTATTAAGATGCGCCTGATCAATGACGAACAGAGAGATTTTATAGTCAATGCCAAAGGCGAACGACATAAAGAGATCCTGGATAAATTCAGGGGAGATGTATACGGAGCATAGATGTTATTAGGCATAGATACCTCAACTCAATCCGTTGGGATTGCCATTTACGATGGTCATCAGATCTTATGTGAAGAAAGCTGGATATCCCGCCGATATCACACAGTAGAACTTGCTGGAGCTGTGGATACTAATCTCAAAAGAGCTGGAATTGACCCCAAAGACCTGGATGTGCTCGCAGTGGCGACCGGACCGGGATCGTTTACGGGGTTGCGGATTGGGATGGCGCTCGTAAAAGGTCTTGCATATACTCACCAGATTCCGGTGATTGGAATACCAACTCTCGATATCACGGCCAGGGCAATACCTCCTAGCGATAAGCGTTTAGCGGCGGTACTGCAAGCTGGCCGAAGCCGGCTGGCTGTGGGCTGGTATAGCATGGATAAAGATCAATGGATCTCAGAAGAGCTAATTGAAAATCTTTCACTCGATGAATTGCTTGGAAAAATTGACCAACCATGTATTCTGACAGGTGAATTGACCAAAGAGATCCGAGAAGTTGTTGCAGAAAATGACCTACTCAGTATTGCTGATCCTACATTGGCCATGCGAAGCCCAAAATATTTAGCGGAAATGGCCTGGGAAAGATGGCAATCTGGTGATGTTGACGACGTTTTGACCCTGAAACCTTTTTATCTGCACAAGGGAGACCCGATCCCGGGATAACCCAGTTCCTTCCAAGGAGTGAAAAAGTTCATGGACCAAGGTCTGGAGCTAAAAAAAATAGCGGATGCTGTTTCCACATGTAAAAAATGTGAACTCTGTCACTCCCGCGAAAAAGGGGTTCCGGGGGAAGGACCACCCAACGCAGAGATCATGTTCATTGGAGAAGGTCCTGGATTCCATGAAAATATGCAGGGAAGGCCATTCGTGGGAGCGGCCGGTGATTTACTGGTAGAACTGCTTGATGGGATAGGTATAACGAGGGAGCAGGTATTTATTACCAATGTGGTCAAGTGTAGACCTCCAGGAAATCGTGATCCTTATCCAGAGGAATTAGCATCATGCAATCCTTATTTGGATAGACAACTTCAGATCATTAATCCAAAAGTAATTGTGACTCTGGGGCGGTTTTCTATGGCTCGGTTCATTGAGCAAACCAAGATCAGTGAGATACATGGGCAACCGGTAAAAGTTAAAGGAATGTTGGTTGTGCCATTCTTCCATCCTGCAGCTGCACTTCACAGACCTTCATTACGTCCGGTTGTGGAAGAGGACTTTGCTAAATTACCTGGTCTGATCAAAAACGCTCAACAGGTACCGGTATATAAACCCGCGGATCAAATTGAGGATGATATCAAAGCTGAACAATTGAGTTTGTTTTGATCAACCAGAATATTATGGAATATCCAACTATGAAGAATAATGCTCTTTATCAAAAACTAACAGACAGGACAGCTCATGTAGTGATACTTGGGTTGGGATATGTGGGTTTGCCCCTGGCAACCGTGCTTGCAAACGCCGGCTATCGAGTGACTGGTGTGGATCTGGATGAGAAGAAAGTCAAACTTCTCAATCAAGGCAAAAGCTATATTGATGATGTCGAAACTGGTCTTGTCAAAAAACTCGTTGACGCAAATAAACTTAAGGCTACAACGGATTTCTCTGTTGTATCTGAAGCGGATGCTGTGAGTATTTGTGTACCAACTCCACTCAGGAAAACACGGGATCCAGATCTATCTTATATCGTTGCAGTTTCTGAATCGATAGCTGATTATGTTCACCCCGACATGGTGGTTGTGCTGGAATCTACTACCTATCCTGGTACGACCAGGGAATTGTTGTTACCGATGCTGACCGAGAAAAGTGGATTGGAAGTTGGTGTAAATTTCTACCTGGCTTTTTCTCCTGAGAGAGTGGATCCTGGGCGTGAGGACTGGACCACAATAAATACTCCAAAAGTTGTCGGTGGGATCACCCCAGCTTGTACCGAGGTGGCCTCTGTCTATTACGAAGGAGCGATGGAAAATGTTGTCCGGGTAACCACAACAGAAGTGGCAGAGATGACCAAGCTGCTTGAGAATACATTCCGAATGGTGAATATCGGACTTGTAAACGAAATGGCGATCATGTGTGACCGGATGGGTATTGATGTTTGGGAAGTGATTGACGCGGCATCTACCAAGCCTTTTGGATTCATGAAGTTCACCCCTGGACCGGGACTGGGGGGCCATTGCATACCAATCGATCCCTTATTCCTATCCTGGAAGTTGAAGTCACTGGACTATACTGCAAGATTCATCGATCTTGCATCAGAAATAAATATCGGTATGCCACGTTATGTAGTTGGGAAGGTTCAGGAAGCTTTGAATAAACATAATAAGGCGATTAATAACAGCAAAATCCTGGTGCTGGGCGCTGCATATAAGCCGGATATTGACGATGTTAGGGAATCCCCGGCGTTAGATGTGATCCAATTGCTAGAGCAGAGCGGTTCTCAAGTTTCCTATCATGATCCTTTTATTCCGGAATTGCACCACGAGAATATCAATCTCTCCAGTGTCCCGGATCTGATGAAGGCGGTTGAGAGTGTTGATTGTGTTGCAATAATCACGAATCACAGTCAATATGATTACGAGGAGATCCTAAAAAAAGCCAAGTGTGTAATGGATGCCCGTAATGCGCTAGGAAAATTGGGAAAGGATGATGCTAAAGTAACAAGTTTATAAATATTGTGAATTGGGTAGGTTAAATGGACAGATATCTTGTGACGGGTGCCGCGGGTTTTATCGCGTCTGTCGTTTCTCAAAAATTGCTTGATAGTGGTGCAGAAGTTGTGGGCATTGACAATATGAATCATGCCTATGACGTGCGCATGAAAGAATACCGATTAGATAAGTTGAGGGATACCAAGAATTTTAAATTCCTTCAACTAGATGTCAGTGATCGGTCTGTTTTAGATGATAACCAGCTAAAAGGGCAAAACTTTTCTGCAGTTATCAACCTTGCTGCCCGTGCGGGTGTGAGGGACAGCCTTCTGGACCCCTGGGTCTATCTGGAAACAAATGCGACCGGTACTCTAAATATGCTGGAACTTTGTAAACGAGAAGGGATAAAAAAATTCCTTCTTGCATCCACAGCTGGATTATATGGAGAGGAAGCAGAGCGTCCTACACCTGAATCTGAGGGTACTGATCGCCCTCTCCAGGTATATGCTGCCAGTAAGAAAGCCGCCGAATCATTGGCTCACGCCTATCATTACCTCTTTAATATCGATGTGACCATTATGCGTTACTTTAACGTATATGGGCCAGCAGGAAGGCCGGACAGCGTCATGTTTAGATTTGTGAAATGGATCGAGGAAGGTATGCAGGTCCATCTAAATGGAGATGGTACCCAATCTCGAGGGTTCACTTATGTGGATGATATTGCCCGGGGAACAATCGCCGCCCTTAAACCCATGGGGTATGAGATCATCAATCTCGGCGGCCATGAATTGATGCCGATTAACGACCTGATTGCTACCCTGGAGGGGATCATCGGGAAAAAGGCTGATATTGTTCAACATGCTCGCCATCCAGCTGATATTTTGACAAGCCAGGCAGATGTGAGTTATGCCAGGCAAGTTCTCGGTTGGGAACCGCAAGTCTCATTGGAATCGGGTATCCAGAAAGTGGTTGAGTGGTACCTTAAGGAAAGGGATTGGGCAAAAGATATTGAAACTGGGTAAACCGTTGAGTATAGCCTTTCTGGAATAGAAGTGATCGCTAAATTCCCCCTGAAGCGACCCAAAAATTCTTGACATATACAGAAATACATTTATAATTCAACTATTGAATTATAAATG
>Ga0209344_10003093_pt1 | contig 16989 bp, 13 predicted proteins | sample Cruoilmetagenom6_FD_187293 | JGI IMG/M metagenome (GOLD analysis project Ga0209344, IMG submission 187293) | Oil polluted marine microbial communities from Coal Oil Point, Santa Barbara, California, USA - Santa Barbara Oil Seep Sample 6 (SPAdes)... | ecosystem: Environmental > Aquatic > Marine... | reverse complement strand
CTGGATATGTGTAACGAGTTGGGAAACCAGAAACAGCATCAGTTGGCTGAGTTAAGATTGGATAGTCCAAACGACGTATAGATAGGTAACTTGCAAAAGTTCTATTGTAAAGTCCTAAATATGCTTGTACACCAACCACTTGTTTCCAAGCAGGAGTAGAAGTACTAGTGGCAAGCGCACTAGCGTAATCTACTTCTGGTTTTGCCAAATATGAAGCTACATCAGGAGCTCCCCAATAATCAAAAGAAGCTGTAATAGCAGCAGCATAATGAGTAGCAGCGTCTCCACCAACAGAATAACCTCTTGCAGCAGCTTCAGCCAATAAGAATCTAACTTCTACGTAAGAAAGTAAAACTCCAGGAGCTGTAGGATCTACTAAAGCATCTGCTACGTGGGAATAATCTGGGTAAGCAGAAATTTCACCAATTTCTCCACCGATATATTCAACATATGTTAAATTGGCGCCAACAACAGGAGCATTAACAATGTTGGTAATTTCAATAGTACTTGAACTAAAACCAGTGACTACACCAACCGGTGTTGGATCATCAGGATCATTTGTTTCAATAAATGCATAATTTCCAATAATTGGTTCATTAGCAAGAGCAGAAGCAAAAGTGATTGTAGTAACATTTCCAGTAGTAGAAATATTGGTTACTTCTCCTAAAGCATTTCTAAGGTTGGGAGAATAATAACTCAATCTTCTTGGGTCTTCCAAATCATTCATTATATCAATTATAGTTACAGCAGCAACATAATCGTTACGTCCACTAAGAACTAAGTTGTCGTTCATAGGGTTATTGTTTGGAGCAGCAGCAGAATATTGGTAACTACCATTGTCAGCATTGCTTGTAAATACACCGCTAGAAAAAGCAGATTCAACCGTAGACTTTGACAAACCAGCATCTACATCTGAAAGCATAATACCCATTCTTAATTTCAAAGAGTTAGCAAACTTCTTCCATTGTGCAACATCACCACCATATATAAGGTCGGTTGACCCATCAAAGCTACCTACAGAAGTATTCATACTTCCAATAGCTGCATTCAAACGAGAAATCAAATCTTTATAAACAGTTAAACCATCGTCGTAAACAGGTAGTAGGTTATCAATATCCAATGCTTCAGAGTAAGGAATATCGCCATAAGTTTCTACCAAGTTACTAAATGCGTAAACATTTAATACCTCAATAATAGCCAATTTGTTAGGCTTAAGATTATTGGTAAGGTCATTATCTGTAGCTTCAATAACTCTTGCAGATTCTTTAAGATCTTTTAAAACATCTCTATAAATCTCTCTCCAGTGGTTATCAGGAATGGCACGAGTTATTTGATCGTATTGACTCTCATCGGTATAAGTAGTCTCCTGCAATTGTTGTGTCCATAAACGTAAGTTGTTTAGGTTTACGTTAGGAGTAACAATTTGATCCGCAAGTTGCTTTTGGGCAGATGCGAACAAACTCTCACCACTAACCGTAGTAGGGTCTTTTATATTTTGGTTCAGGTCCTCAAGGTTATCTGAACACGACACGGCAAATACAGCCGCAGTTAAAATTAAAATCAGTTTCTTCATTTTTCTATGTATTAAAATTGTGCTTTAATGTTAAACCCATAATCCTGGGTAGTTGGCAATGAACCTGTAACATATCCTTGAAGGTTACCAGAACTCAAACCTGCTTCTGGATCTGCGTAAGGTAAATTCTTATCAATAATCCACAAGTTAGATCCAGTAACACTGAAAGACAAACCAGTCATAAAAGTATTATCAAGGAACTTTGAAGGTAAATTATAAGTAAGTGAAACCTGACGAAGTTTTATGTAGCTTGCATCGTATACAAACTCAGCAGCAGGAAGTGCGGCATAACCAAAAGCACTAAATCCATTTGCATCAGTTCTAGTTGTGTTTGTAGAACCATCAGGGTTTACACCGGGGTTGATAAATCCACCACCTTCATCTAAAGGATTTCTAACAGGGTTACCAAGATCGTTTGTAAAGGCAGTATTGGCATAAATACCAGTAGCTTGACCATAGTATTGATCTAATGAGAATAGGCTTCCACCTTCTTGTATATCAATAAGGAAACTAAAAGAAAGATCCTTATAAGTCAAGGTATTCGAAATACCCATTAACCAATCTGGGTTTGTATCTCCAAGAATATTATTTGAAGTTGGAGTCTTAAGATATCTTCCGTTATCAGGATTTACAACTTTTTCACCATTTAAGTAAACATAGTCTTGACCATAGATTACTCCATAAGGCTCACCTTTTACAGCATTAATTGTAACACCTCCCTGAAAGCTACCTAACTGTAAGGTTTCAATACCGTCAGGTAACTCAACAACTTCGTTGTCATTTTGAGACCAGTTAACATTTAAGCCCCAGCTAAAATTATCAGTTTTAACAGGCATTGCATTTAAGGAAACCTCAATACCAGTGTTTTCAATTTCACCAGCGTTCAATAATTTTCCTGTATAACCAGTAGCAGCAGAAATTGGCACTGTTACAATTTGGTCAATAGAGTTTGACTTGTAGTAAGCCACATCAAAACCTAAACGGTTATTTGCAAAACGCATTTCTAAACCTGCTTCGTAACTTTTTGTAGTTTCAGGCTTAAGGTTTGGATTATTTGATACGTTTGGAATAGAAGTTCCTATATCATTATTAATGGTATAAGTATCAACCAATCTATCAAACGGAGCTCCGTTACCTACCTCAGCATAGTTCAAACGTAATTTACCAAAAGAAATAGCATTTACATTCAGCAATTTACTGAACACAAAACTTGTAGATACAGATGGGTAGTAGAATGCACTCTCATCCTCAGGCAATGTAGAGAAACGGTCTCTTCTGATGGTACCATCCAAGAATACAACATTTCCAAAACCAAAAGATGCACTTGCATAAACACCATCAACTCCAATTTTTTCAGCTCTTTCAACTGGATTTGGAAGCGGTGATGCACTGTTCTGCAATGAATATAAACCTGGAACTACCAATCCACCGGCTGTAGAAGATGTTATTGAATTAAATTCATTTCTACGAATATTTGTCCCTAAGATACCTGCAAAGCTGATGCTCTCAGAAAAATCGGCATCAAAATTAAACATCAAATCATAGTTTGTTTCTGTAGCGGTAATATCTCTTCTTAAATACCCTGAATCCACGTTTCCACGGGCTACACCAAATGAAGTTGCTACAGAACCAACTGCTCTGCGCTCTTCTTGGTTTTCATTATATGTATCTGTAGAAACTCTACCTGTTACATTTACCCATTCAGCTAACTCATAGTTTAGCTCAAAGTTACCAATAAAACGACTTCTTCCGTCATTTTGATAGTTCTCATATCGAGTCCAATATGGGTTATCCCAATATATCGGGGCTGCTCCAGGCTCAGAAGTACCTGGGTTCCAGCTTACGTTTCTGCGGGTTGCAAAATAAATATCTCTTTGCTGTTTAATATCTGTACTAACTGCCCACCATTGCTTAAAGTTACCTACAACGTTGTCGGTATAACCGGTAGAGTTACGACCCAAAGCATCAGTTTTAATATAGTTGGCAAATCCACTAGCTGTCAATTTTTCAGAAACATCATATGTTCCGCTAAAGATAAAGTTGTGTCTGTCTAAAGTACTATTTGGCAATAATCCAGATTGATCTAGTTTAGTATACGACAAACGGTATGAACCATTTTCAAGTCCATTTGAAATAGAAATGGAGTTGGTTAATGTAATAGGAGTTTCGAAGAATGTCAATGGCCCATTCTCAGCAGCTACGTACGGAGATTTTTTTAAGTAATTGGGCGACGAAGGATCAAATGAATCCCACTGGTATATAAATAGATTAGGATCAAATGCAGGACCGTAAGATGCATCATCAACATAGTTTTCTACTTGATCATCAATACCGTCTCCATTAATATCTTCAAAGGTGAAGTAATCACCATAACCAGGACCGTATTGATTTTGATACTCAGCAAAGGTGCTCTTATCTACAAAACCAACAGTAGCATTAGAGTTAATAGTTACTCCTAAGCCTTTCGCTTTTTTACCTTTTTTGGTAGTAATGATAATTACACCGTTAGCAGCACGTGAACCGTAAAGTGCAGATGCAGCCGCACCTTTAAGCACGTTAATAGACTCAATATCGTCCGGGTTAATATCCGCAGCAGCATTACCATAATCGTAGTAATTACCCCTTGCCTGAGTTTGTGCAGCGTCGTTAGTATTTCTGTTACTAATTGGCACACCATCAACCACAAACAATGCTTGGTTATCACCAGTTAAAGAGGTGTTACCTCTAATAACTACGTTGGTAGAACCACCAAGGTTGTTGTTTCTTCTAATTTGAAGACCGGAAACTTTTCCTGAAAGTGCATTTGTAAAGTTGTTACCCTTTACTGTAGAGATATCTTCTCCTTCTACTTGCTGCGTTGAGTAACCCAATGATTGTTTTTCACGGGAAACACCAAGTGCAGTTACAACTACCTCGTCCAAAACTGAACCAGCCTGCATTGTAACGTCAATTTTATTTGAAGCCCCAACAGCAATCTCCTGGGTCTCAAAACCTACATAACTATAAACAAGCGTTTGTCCCACTGCAGCCTCAATGGTATAATTACCATCAAAGTCCGACTGCGTTCCGGTACTTGTACCTTTTATAATTATGTTAACTCCTGGAAGCGGCAGACCCGTGTCATCGGTCACCATTCCGGAAATTGTTTTTTCCTGTGCAAAAGCGAGCTGCACAACCAACACTAATAATAGTGTTAAAATTCCACTAAACTTTGTTTTCATTTTTTTGTTTGTTTGAATTAGCACTCCAAAAGTGCCAATAAAATCTTACAATTCCAACTTTTATAGGAAGTAGATTATGAAAATTTTATCAAAAAGTTATTTTAAAAACACTCTCACAATTTAATTTTTAACATAAAATTTTGCAAAGCATTGATTTTCTTGCGTTTTCGGAAGACTTCAAAAAAAGTGAATTTAAAAAAAAGTGTTTGAAAATATTTTAAAATATTTTCAAACACTTTATGAACAATTGCCCCAATAATGCAAACTAAGGAGATTTACGACATTTTAACACAATCTTTAAAATTGTAAAAATAATGTTAAACTAATATTTCAATTTATACTCAAAAAGATAGTGAATTTTCTATGGAAATCATAGATAAAAAAGATTACTTACCAGCGCTTTCTCCTTTAAATTGTTGCGAATTATTCTTAAACAAAACATTAAACGTAGTTAAGCTACCATAGCACCGTGTTATGTATTGCTGCAAATCTATTTTATCCTGTTCTGCCAATTCTTTACTAGAATTGATTTTTTGTTCCATAACCCGCAATCTATCGCGGAGCATCACTATTTTGTGAAAAAAAGTATCGATAGGAATTTCCTTTGAAGCCAAATTTGAATCTGCTGGCTTTAAAACCATAGTCCCGCCTTTCCATTTATCGGCTATGGGTACAATTTCACTGAATCCATTCCATTTTTTTAAAATATCGCGCAGGCTTTTTTCAATCTCGTAAAAACTTACGGTGTCCACCTCGTCCTCGGCGGCATCAATGATCTCAAAATCTTCGTCTGTGGAGATTGTTTCAAGGCCGTTTTCAATAAAGGTTACCCAATACATTTTTGCAGTAACGTTTGTTACAACCCCTTTTCCGTATTTTGGATGGTTAATTCTGGAACCTATTCCTAAAATCTGTTTCATTCTTTATAATTTTAGCCAGTAAAAATAATTAAAATGATTTTATGCCTTAGTCCACAAAAGCTGTATTTCATAAAAAAACCATCCAGATTTAAAAATCGGGATGGTTCTTTGGGTCTAATATGACCGGCCATAAACTACTTCTTCTTTGGAGCAGCTTGTGAAGCCTTTTTGTTATCCTGCTTTTTGGCCTGTGGACCTTTTGCGGGTTGCGGCTTTTTGTTTTGCTGTTGTTGTGGCATAACAATTACTTTTTTTTGAATTAACTATATAAAGGTAAAAGGAGCCACTGTTAAATTATTCTCTTCTTAGCTAAACTTTAACAGCCTGTTTAAGCTAAGTAATTACGACACTCTTCGGCACATTTTCTACAGGCTTCTGCACAATCTTGGCAATGTTTTGCTTTGTGCTTTGAACATTCATCTGCGCAAGCGTCGCATATTTTTGCACAATATCGCACAAGATCGTCAACATCGTTAAAGTTCATTGCCAGCAACTGGTTGAGCGTACTACAAACTTCCGCACAGACTCTGTCCGTTCGGATGCAGTTTACCATCATTTTTACATTTTCTTCGTCCAAACATGCATCTGCGCAATAATTGCAATGGTTAATGCAATTGCCCAAAGCGTGAATTAATTTTTCATTTTTCATAATTTGAATTTTTTTATAAAATCAAATTACCAAAATCAATGCTTACTCACTATTAAAAAAATTATAAAATCCTGCTAAAATTACTCCGCGCCTTGCTTATGATCGTCAATAACTTGCTGGTCGCGATATCTGCAGCAAGGATCTATTTTTTCATAAACCTCATCTTTCGCCTTTATATCTTGGGTATCGTGCCCGGTATCAGCAATACTTTGTTGAATTTTTGTCAAATCGGTTTTCCCTTCGTTATAAATCAAATTCAATTGATGGGTTTGAACATCCCAAGTAGCAGACTTCACTCCTTTTGCTTGAATAGAGGCTTTTTCAATGCGTTCTTTACACATACCACAAACACCGTCCACTTCAATCGTAGCTTTGGCATTTTTGTTTTGGGCGAAGCCGGTCGCACTAATTAAAAATATTCCTAAAATTGCAATTATACTTTTCATGATTTTCAGTTTATTGATTATTATTTAAATTAATTGATACTATACCTTAAGCCTGCGTAATACGAGCTTCCAAAAATGGGGCCGTAAACATAGGTAGTGTCAAAAGTTGTTCCAAACGGGCTGTCACTGCCCACAATTGGATTTTCCTGCGTAACATTCGTTATGTTTTCACCGCCTACGTAAATTTCAAAATTAGTTGAAAAAACTTTTGTAATCTGCGCATTCAAGGTGGAAACCGAAGGTGAAAATTCTGAAAGTCCAATGGTATTCAAATAGCTTTCGGTGGAAGCAAACCGTTGCTCGCCCAAATAGTTGAACGTAGCATCAAACTTCCAATTGCCGCCATTTGCCCCTTGCCCGGTTTCATACGAAGCGTTCGCAAAAAAGCGATGGTTTGGCGTCAATGGCGTTTGCTTTTTACCGCTTAAATAAGTTGTTTCCACGTCGTAATATTTATAGGCCAATCGCATGTCAAAATGGGTAAAGGGATTATAATTGAATTCTACTTGAAAATTATTCGAAAAACTTTCACCTTCCAAATTATAAAAATTAATTTCATTCGGGTTTTCCCAGTCCACGACAATTTGGTTTACAAAATCAGTCCTGTAAAAATCAAAAGTAATATCCGCCTTTCTGCTAAAAAGATTGAAACCCTGTAAATATGAAAATCCATAATTCCAAGCTATCTCTGGGTCCAGCCCGTAAATTTTCCCACCGTTGCCCAAAATATTCAAGCTGCGCGATGTGGCAAAAAGACTTTGGTTTTCAGTGAAAATATTTGCGCTTCGCTTTCCTCTGCCCGCAGAAACTCTAAAAGCCGATTTATCCCAAGGTGTGTAACGCAAATGGAACCGCGGCGTTAGGAAAGTTCCCAATCTGTTGTGCACATCAGCGCGAATTCCCGCAGAAAAATTAAGATCGCCCAAATTGTCGAAATTATATTCAAAAAACGCCCCAACGGAATTTTCAACCCTGCTGAAATTTTCAGTCAAAACCAATTCGTCATACCCATCATAAGTAGCGCTCAGCCCGGTTTTAATTTTATGGCGCGAATCGCTGATTATGGAATTGTAAAGCAAATTGGCGTACAAACTGTTGTGCTGAATATTGTAATCATTCAACCCAAAATAAGATTCTTGCTCGTGGTGGCTATATGCTATTTGCAAGCCACCAGTGCGCCAAGGAATATCAGGATTTACATACCCAAACTTTCCAGATACATCAAACCGCTGGGTTTTTATTTCACTTCCCCAAGCGTTGGTGGTTCCACGGTCTTTATCTGGGTTAAAGAACGTTTGGCCTGTCTGTTTTTCATCATTCAAATACCTAAAATTGAAAAAACCAACATAACCGTTTTCGGTATCGGTGTATTGCCAACGGTTCATCACATTTACTTGCTGCATCAAGGGTGCATCGAGAAAAGAATCATCATTTTTATCAAACTCCGTTTCACGCAAATTTCCGTGAATATACAGCCCCGTGCTCCAACGGTCAGTAATTTTTGTGTTGAGATGTGTATTCAGCTCAAAACGGCCATTCCCTGCGCCATAAGCGTTAACAAAAAGTTTATCGTCTGTGGTAGGTTTTTGCAATTCGGCATTTATTTGCCCTGCAATGCTTTCATAACCATTTGTAACACTACCTGCGCCTTTGGTTATTTGGATGCTTTCCACCCAGGTTCCCGGAATAAAACTCAGTCCATAAGCCTGCGAAGCCCCGCGAATGCTTGGAACGTTTTCAGTGGTTATCAAAATATACGGACTGGTAAGCCCAAGCATTTTAATTTGTCGCGTTCCCGAAATGGCATCGGCAAAGTTCACATCAATGGAAGGATTTGTTTCAAAACTTTCCGCCAAATTACAGCAAGCAGCCTTCAAAAGTTCGGCGCTGCTTACGTTCAAAACATTTGTAGCTTGAATGAAAGAACGTGAAGTAGCTTTCTGTCGCGCCGTAACCGTAACCTCGTCAAGATTGGCTGTGGACTTTAACGAATGTGTAATTCGCTTCGGAGAATTTATTGAAATAGTATCGGTTTTATAACCCACAAAACTGATGACCAATTTCTTGTATTCGGGTTTATAATCCAATTCAAAATTACCGTCAAAATCGGTAACCGTTCCCACTTGGGTATTCAGCCAATACACGTTTGCGCCCCCAAGCGGAACTTCTTTGTTATCAACATTTTCAGTGATAGTCCCTGTTACTTTTTCCTGTGAAAAAATGCAAAGTGGAAGTATAAAAAATAAGTATAATAGATTTTTCATTGTTTAATTTATTTTAGCGGTTCGTAATCGAAGCGCATTAGTAATAACTGAAACCGAGCTGAAACTCATAGCCAGCGCGGCGATCATTGGTGATAATAATATTCCGAAAACCGGAAAGAGCACCCCTGCGGCAATAGGCACGCCGAGTACGTTATAAATTAAAGCGAAAAAGAGGTTCTGTTTAATATTGCCCATCACTTTTTCACTTAGATGAAACGCTTTTACAATACCGTGCAAATCGCCTTTTACCAAGGTAATTCCAGCACTTTCAATGGCCACATCAGTTCCTGTTCCCATCGCGATGCCCACATCGCTTTTTGCCAACGCTGGCGCATCGTTTATCCCATCGCCGGCCATTGCAACTATTTTGCCTTCGGCGTGCAGTTTTTCAACAATTTCCAATTTATCCTGCGGCAGCATTTCAGCTTGGAAATCGGCAAGATTTAATTCGGAAGCAACAGCTTTTGCGGTGTCGTGGTTATCGCCCGTGAGCATTATAACCTGAATTCCCTTTTTCTGAAGTTCGTTGATTGCTTTTTTACTGGTTTCCTTTATTTTATCGGCAATCACAACGAAGCCAACCACTTTTCCATCAACGGAAAGCATTGGCACTGTTTTGCCTTTTTTCTGTTCTTCTGAAACTTGCTTTTGAAGTGCTTCGGAAATATCCGCGCCAGCTTCCTGCATCATTTTTTCGTTCCCGAGGGCAATCTTTTTGCCGTTTATAGTTCCAGTTACCCCTTTTCCGGTAACCGAATTAAAATCGATAGTTTTTAAAACTTCGGAATTCTTTTCCTTTCCGTATTTAACAGTAGCATCTGCCAGTGGATGTTCGCTGTTTTGATTGAGCGAAACGATATATTGAAGCACTTCCTCTTCCGAAAAATCTTCCGAAAAACCTACTTTTTCAACAGACGGTTTTCCTTCGGTAATCGTTCCGGTTTTATCAATTATCAAAACGTCAATTTTATTTAGCGTTTCAAGTGCTTCGGCGTTTTTGATCAGTACGCCATTTTGGGCGCCCTTCCCTACTCCAACCATAACGGACATTGGCGTGGCGAGACCAAGCGCGCACGGACAGGCGATTATCAAAACCGCAATCGCGTTCACTAAAGCATATACATATTTTGGTTCGGGCCCGAAAACTGCCCAAACGATAAAGGTGATGATTGAAACCAAAACCACAATAGGCACAAACCAGCCCGAAATTTTATCGGCCAGTTTTTGGATGGGCGCACGGCTTCTGCTGGCTTTGTTCACCATTTCGATTATTTGCGAAAGCAGGGTGTCGCTACCTACTTTTTCGGCTTTCATTACAAAAGTCTGTTTCCCGTTGATGGTGCCCGAACTTACTTTATCCCCCTCGGCTTTTGAAACGGGCACGGGTTCGCCCGTAATCATCGACTCGTCAACGGAGCTTTCGCCTTCTAAAATACTTCCGTCAACGGGAATTTTTTCGCCCGGTTTTACGCGGAGTTTGTCGCCAACTCCAATTTTATCGATTGCGATGGTTTCCTCTTTTCCGTCAACAATTCTCACGGCTTTGTTTGGCGCCAGTTTCAATAATTCCTTTACTGCGGAATTGGTGCGGTTGTGTGCGCGCGCTTCCAAAACCTGTCCCATTAAAACCAAGGTGAGAATTACCGTTGCCGCTTCAAAATATACATGCACCGTCCCCATTTCGGTTTTGAATTGGTCTGGAAAAAAATCTGGAAACAACATCCCGAAAACACTGAAAAGCCAAGCCACCCCAGCACCAATCCCGATGAGGGTAAACATATTGAGATTCCAGGTTTTGATGGAGCGATAGGCCCGTTCAAAAAACATCCAAGTGGCGTAAAAAACCACGGGAATTGAAAGGCCGAGTTGTATCCAATTCCAAGTGCTCATTGGCATCCAATCGTACAACGGATTGTTTGGAATCATTTCGGACATTGCGATTATGAATATGGGAAGCGTAAAGGCTACGGCAATCCAAAACTTTTTCAGCAAATTTTTATACGATTTGTTTTCGGCAGATTCGTCGGCTTCTTTTGGCACCAAATCCATTCCGCAGATGGGGCAGGAACCCGGTTCGTCGCGAATTACTTCGGGATGCATTGGGCAGGTGTATTCTGTAGCAGTATTGGCCGAAGTTTTTACTTCTTCCACCAAATCCATTCCGCAGACTGGGCAATCGCCGGGTTTGTCGTAGGTTTTATCGCCTTCGCAATGCATCGGGCAATAAAAAATTGCTCCTTCGGCAGGCTGTTTCGCCCGTATAGCTTCCTTTTTCTTTTGATGCCTTTGCGCCGCGTCAACATCTTCGGGAAGGGAAATGCTGTACCTCCCACCTTCGTCTTCCAAAGCTTTTTCAAAAATTTTCAATGGAATATGTTTTTCCATTTCAATAACAGCTTCGGCTTTTTCAAGGTTTACCGATGCGTTGGTAACGCCTTCAACCTCACTCAATGTCTGCTCTACGTGACCTCGGCAGCCATTGCAGGTCATTCCGTGTATTTTATATGTGCTTTTCAATTGAATTTTAATTTTAATCGTTTTTTCAGTGAAACTATGCGCCTTTCAACTATGGCCATAGCAGTTTCCGTTTCAGACAGTGAAACGTACATTTAAAAAAACGATTAAAATCAAATCAGGAAAGTCTCGTACAGAATATTTAAATCCTGTTCGAGGGGTGGCGGACTGTAATCCGCAAAGAAGATTTTTTCAGTGGAAGGAATTTCAACTTCCTGCAATACAAAGACTGAAACGAAGGTAGCTACAAAGGTTTTGTTCAACTTTAAATCGAACGAGGCCTTTGCAAAATTATCGTCAGTCTGTATTTTGGTAATATGCTTTTTGCAGCAATCGTGGGCTTCGGGAGCAATATCCTCATCGGCACAATCTGAAACCGGGGCAGCCTCGTTCATTCCACAGGAAAGTTGTTTTTCGCCCAGAATAACTTCTGCCATCATTTCCATCCCACCGCAAAAATGCTGCGCATAGGCAATTCCCGAGCTGCTGGCAAGCATCAGTACGGATAAAAATATGGAAATGGTTTTTTTCATGCTTTCGCAAAAATACAAAAAGCCTCCCAAATTAATTGGAAGGCTTTGTTAAAATCATTTTATCTCAGAATCTACCCTACCACATTTCAGCATCTTATCGCCAAAATAAGGGTTCAAAATATCTTTGCTGCTGCTTATCCAGTAAGCACCTTTATTGTTAAATGCCATCGGGCAGTATTGCTTATATAGCGTTCCGGATTTTAGGCTTCCCTGGAGCATTTTTTCAATACTGCTGCTTAAGGTTTCAAAATTTTTTCTTTGAACAGCAATATCTTCGGAAGTAGCCATTGCAGAAACTGCGGTTTGTGTGGCCTCATCTGCCTCTGCATCTTTAAGGAGCGTTTCAAGTTTTGTGGCTTCGGTGGCTGTTTTAGCGGCATCGGTGTTTACCAAGGCTGCTTCAACCTGTATGTATTGTTCAAAAATGGCCTCAACTTTTGGGTCGTTGAATTCTACTGCTACTGGTGGAATTTCATAAACCTTAACAGTTGAATTGTCTACGGTTACAACCTCGGGGGCATCTTGTTTTGTATTGTCTTTACAGGAAAAAACCGCCAAAGAAATTAGTGAGAAGAAAATCAGGGATCTATTTTTCATTTTAAAAAATTTTAGAACAACAAAGGTATTAAAAAATCAGCGTGATTTGTACTTCTGAAAGTAAAAAGCAGGGAGTAAAATAAGTAGAAACAATGGCTGAATCAGGAATCTTCTTACGTAAAACAATACAAAATGTCCGCTCGATTCCTCCGAAGTAAAAATCATAAAACTGAAAGCCAAAAAAAGTATTGAAAAAAGAAAACTGTAAAGTATAAGAGAAAGTTTGATGATTTGTCTATCCTTAAAAACCAACCATAGTATTGCCAAAGAAATGATTGTATTCAGCAAAAACCGCAGTGCCACTCCCGTTTGGAGCGCAAAGGTGTCCATTTTCGGCAAGGGCATAGATTTGTAATCTATTTCAAAAAAATGAAGCAATGGGTCGTAGAAAAGTATATCTTCAAAAGCGCGAATCAACACCAGCAAACTTGCGAGAATTATAACGCCAAATATTTTTAGAATCCTTTTCATTTAGCCGAATTCGGTTTCAGCATCCGCACCCAAATCATCCACAAAATAAAAACCATACTATAAATAATACCCGGAAAAACCACGGAATGCAAGACATTTTCATATTGTGGATATTTATAAAGTGCTACGGTAAGTATCGCAATGCGAAATAAATTCACAATGTAAATCAATACCACTCCAGCAAAAAGAAACAGCAGGGTTTTTTTGAAGTCTTCCGCGAAAGCGATAACAAAAGCCATAAACAAAATGATTACGCTAATGGAATTGCAGCCTTCCACAATACTCACGGTGTAGTTGTTATCAATGGTCAACAACATTCCCTGCCCTAAGGTGTCGGGCAATAAAATTGAATTATACCCAAAGGCGTCCAATACCGCACTGCTTTGTTTTGCAACAAGATTGGTTACAAAATCAGGAAAGTAACTTCCGTTTTCCGAAGCTTTCAAATACAGTCCATACACTACACTCATCAAAAGATACGTGCCCATAAAAAGCACCACAAAGCGAATGACGGTTTTGTATTTATTAAAAAGTTCCTTCAAAAATTATAGTTTGATGTTGTGCTTTATTGCAATTTAAACTGTAATTGGGATTTGAAAATTTCAAGCTTTCGTATTTAACAAAAATACAGGATTTGTTTTTGGTGTTTGTTATGGTTTTGAAATACTTTTACCGAAGTAATCAAGATTTAAAAACTTATGCCTTTTACTCACTTAAAACCAAAAATAACGACCATACTTTCCAACGAACGCGAGAGTGCCGAACAACGCTTAAAAGAGGTTTGCGAACTTTTGCAAACTTCCGTAGGTTATTACGATTGGGTTGGGTTCTATTTCGCCAATGAGGCCGAACGAACGCTCCATTTAAAAGCTTTTGCGGGTGAACCTACGGACCATACGGTTATTCCCTTCGGAAAGGGCATTTGTGGGCAAGTGGCCGTGAGCAATAAAAATTTTGTAGTACCCGATGTAAAGGCGCAGGACAATTATATTGCATGCAGCATCACTGTCAAGTCTGAAATTGTAATCCCGCTTTTTAAAGATGGAAAAAACATTGGTCAAATCGATATCGATTCACACGTAGAAGATCCTTTTTCTGCGGAAGACGAGCGGTTTTTGGAATGGGTAAACGAAGAAGTTGCGAAGATACTTTAGGCTTTTTAATCTAAAATTTTTGCGCAACTTCTTCGAAAATTCCAAATTCCAAATTCCAAAAAAATCTCAAAAAACAAAATTCAAAAAAAATAGACTTTTCTCCCTCCCTTGGTGAGAGCCGGGGTGTGGGTTTTGGAATTTGGAATTTAAGGCTTGTTGCTTTTTTAGAATTTGGGATTTAAAAAATTTTGGAATTTGCGCAGCTTACATTCCCGTCCTGATTGCCTCCACCGGATCCAATTTTGAGGCCGAAATAGCCGGAAGAATTCCTGATATCAAACCAATTGCGGCAGAAATTGCGGTACCGACAAACATATTCCACGGCGAGAGTACAAATTCAAAATCGCCCGTAAAACTAGAAGCAATTATTGAAACGATAAATACCAAAAACAACCCTATCAATCCTCCAATTACGGAAAGAATAACCGCTTCAAATAAAAATTGGAAAAGAATGAATTTGTTTTTTGCCCCCAAGGATTTTTGGATTCCAATTAAATTGGTCCTTTCTTTTACACTAACAAACATAATATTGGCAATCCCAAAGCCACCCACGAGCAGTGAAAACCCACTGATAACGAGCCCGATTACGTTCATGGTTCCCGTAATCTCATCAATGAAATCTGTGACCCCTTGAAGCTGATTCACGAAAAAATTACTTATTTCATCTGGTTTCAATCCTCGTTTTAAACGAAGTTTCTGTTCAAGCAACGCCTTAAATTCAGCTTCATCAATATTTTGCTGGGGTTTTATTACAATTTGCGGAAAAGTTTTTTTGTTGTTGTCACCATAAATTCTCCGTACTACATTTACAGGTATCCACACAGAGGTATCTTTTGAATTCCCAAAAAGCCCTGCCCCTTCTTTATTCAAAACTCCAACTACATTGAATTTTCGACCGTAAATACGCACCTCTTTGCCAATAGCGCTCGCTACATTACCAAATAATTTATTTGCAATCTCATAGCCCAAAACCACGACCCTAGCGCCGCTGTTTGATTCGGAACCATTAAAAAATCTGCCTTCAATAAGGTTTAAAGCTTCAATATCATAATAACTATCGGTCACCGCGCCAATTGGAACATTATCAACTTGATTATTATCATATTTTACGCTTTCATTCGGTACGTTCAGGGTAAAGGTTGCAGCTTCAATGTTTGGAGTATTTCTTTCAAGATATTGGTATTCGTCAAAAGTTACATCTGGGAATTGTTGCCATTTCCAACGCGGAATATCCGTTGGTCCAAAATTAACGCGCATAATAATAATCGTACTGTTATCCAGCCCGCTGATGCTGCCCTCAATTTCACGTTTCAGGGAATCAACCGCCGCCAAAACCGCGATAATGGAAAAGATCCCAATGGTTACGCCCACCAATGAGAGGAAGGTCCGCAATTTGTTGTTCCGAAGCGCATTGAGCGCAAAATTGAAACTTTCCTTTAAAACGCGAAGATATATTAGCATTTACGATTTTAGATTTACGATTGACGAATTATGAATTTTGAATTCTTTAAAAAGGGTTAATAAAATTATGAAAAGTAAGACGTTTTCTCTTTGCTTATGTTACAAATTTACTATGCAATTATGTACTTTTGCACCTTAATTTTCAATAATGAACAATTCCAAAAAAATTACATCCGCTTTAATTTCCGTTTTCAGCAAGGACGGCCTCGCCCCAATTGTTAAAAAACTACACGAACAAAACGTAAAAATATACTCTACCGGAGGCACCGAAAAATTCATCAACGATCTTGGTATCGAGGTGATTGCGGTGGAAGATATAACCGATTACCCTTCCATTTTGGGCGGTCGCGTAAAGACTCTTCATCCAAAGGTTTTTGGTGGAATTTTAAACCGTCAGGACCACGAAGGCGATGTTGCCGAAATGGAGCAATACAACATTCCGCAGATTGATGCGGTGATTGTGGATTTGTACCCTTTTGAAAAAACGGTTGCTTCGGGCGCCTCGGAAGCGGATATTATTGAAAAAATCGACATCGGTGGAATTTCGTTAATTCGCGCAGCAGCGAAGAATTTTAAGGATACCATTTGTGTTTCCTCGGTTGACGATTACGCTGAATTTTTGGAATTGATTTCAGCAAACAATGGCGAAATTTCATTGAAAGACCGCAAGCGTTTTGCAGCAAAATCTTTCAACGTTTCCTCAAATTACGATACCGCGATATTTAACTATTTCAACAAAGAAGAAAAATTGCCTGCTTTTAAATTGAGCGAAACCAACGGGCAGGAACTTCGATACGGCGAAAACCCGCACCAAAAAGGGTATTTCTTCGGAAATTTTGATGAAATGTTCACCAAGCTCCACGGTAAGGAATTGAGCTACAACAACCTTTTGGATGTTGACGCAGCCGTAAATTTGATGAACGAATTTAAGGGCGAAGCGCCAACGTTCGCAATTTTAAAACACAACAATGCCTGCGGAATTGCACAACGCGAGACCGTGCAGCAAGCCTATATGGCTGCATTGGCAGGTGATCCAGTTTCAGCTTTCGGCGGAATTTTGATAAGCAATGTGGAAATTGACGAAGCTACCGCCAATGAAATCCACGACCTTTTCTGCGAAGTGGTCATCGCTCCTTCCTTTTCAGCAAAAGCACAGGAAATTTTGGAAGGAAAAAAGAACCGAATC
>Ga0209344_10003092_pt1 | contig 16990 bp, 15 predicted proteins | sample Cruoilmetagenom6_FD_187293 | JGI IMG/M metagenome (GOLD analysis project Ga0209344, IMG submission 187293) | Oil polluted marine microbial communities from Coal Oil Point, Santa Barbara, California, USA - Santa Barbara Oil Seep Sample 6 (SPAdes)... | ecosystem: Environmental > Aquatic > Marine... | reverse complement strand
AATTCCCAGCGGCGAACATTCGTCATTGGTCAGCGCTGTCGACGCGGAGCCGGCAGCGATTGTCATGACGCCCTTCTCCTTGCCGATATTCTGAATTGCGATGGCGGCCGCGGAATCGGTGGATTCGATGATCATGTCGACCCCCTCCCGGTCGATCCATTCACGCGCCAGGTTCGAGGCCACATCGACGCGGTTCTGATAATTGGCCGAGATCACTTCGATCTGCTTGCCGGCGACCTTGCCACCGAAATCCTCGACTGCCATCTGCGCGCCGAGCACGGCGCCCGTCCCGCCATTGGCGGAATACACACCCGTCATGTCGACCATTGCGCCAATCTTGACGGTATCGTTGGAAATTTCCTGGGCCATGGCGGTACTCGCCCAGAGCATCATCGTCGCGGTAAAACCAGTTACGAGCTTCATATTCTCTTACCCTCCCACAAAAGTAGTGCTTATGACCGCGTCAATGCGGCAGCAACAGATCCTACGCAAGCAGCGTGCCATTTGCTGAAAGCCGGCATCACTGATCCACCAGTCGCGCAGACCAATTCCTCCCAGCACGCCCGGCAGGCCGAGCGTGCTGGCTAAGTTGCAACAGTACCAAGCGAGCCCGAAAATTCAGGATGGACTGAATCTGGCGCCGCCCTTTTGGCAAAGTGTGTTGTCGTCACGGTCAATTCATCATAGGCGTGTCTTATTCGCGGACAAAATGACATCCAGTGACCGCAGAACCGACAATCATGGGGCCCGGAATGCCAGACAATGCCACTGCCAGCATAAAAGCACTCGTCGTCACCGATGACACCGGGCAGCGCCTGTTTCAACTGGGTGGCGACGACCCTCGCCTGAAAGCTTTGCTGAGCGATCCAAAATGGATTGCTGAAGCCGTCCAGCGGCGGATCATGCCGGTCCTCCTCAGCGATGCAAGCTATATCGCATTGGCCACATCCATCGAGGGTGGACGGCTTGTCCTCTTCTTCGACAGTGTATCTGAAACTGTAATGCGCTTTTTCACCCAGGTTGAGTTTGCATTCGACATCATCGAGCACATTCTTAGCGACCCCTATGATGCAATGGCAGTGATTGATGCAAAAACCCAGCTGGTCTTTGTCTCACCGATTCACGAGAAGTTTTTCGGCCTTGGCACAGGCGAATCCCTTGGCCGGAATGTGCGTGATGTGATCCAGAACACCCGGCTGCATCATGTGGTCCGAACGGGGGTTGCTGAAGTCGGCCAGATCCAGAAAATGGAAGGCAGCCAGCGTGTCGTTTCGCGCCATCCAATCCGCAAGAACGGCACTGTTGTCGGTGCAATCGGGCGCGTGATGTTCAAAGGTCCGCAACAGGTCGACGCTCTAGCCCGGCAGATCAAAGTGCTCGAAAAGGAAGTTGCCACCTATCAGACGCAAACCAAGGAAGCGATGCGCGGCGAGACTTTTCTCAATGCGATTGTCGGACAAAGTCCAGCCATCCAGACGTTGCGCGACCAGATCCGCAAGGTGGCTCCGCTCGATATTCCCGTACTCATTCAGGGGGAATCGGGCACCGGCAAGGAACTCGTAGCCAAAGCGCTGCACATGTTGAGTCCGCGCAGTCACGGGCGGCTGATCACCGTCAACGCCGCGGCTTTGCCGGCCTCTTTGGTGGAAAGTGAATTGTTCGGCTACGAGGCCGGGTCGTTCACAGGCGCAGATCAAAAGGGACGGCCTGGCAAATTCGAACAGGCCGACAAAGGCACCATATTTCTGGACGAAATCGGCGACATGCCGCTTGAGGTCCAGTCCAAATTGCTTCGTGTCCTGCAGGACAGGATTGTCGAACGTGTTGGTGGCGACAAGCCGCGCCACATTGATTTTAGGCTCTGCAGCGCGACAAACAGGGATCTTGAGAGATTTATCGACGAAAACAAGTTCAGGCTCGATCTGTTCTACCGTATCAGCCCGGTGATATTAAAACTGCCGAGCCTTTCCGAGCGGCTTGAGGATATACCGCTGCTGGTCGAGAGCTTTCTGACAGAACTGTCCGCGCAATACGGCCGGCCGGTGCCCGAGGTGGACGAGGCGGTCTTTGATTTCCTCAGGGAACGGCCATGGTCCGGCAATGTGCGCGAGTTGCGCCATGTCATTGAACGCACCTTTGTCTTTCTTGAAAGCAGCAGACTTGTGGTTGCCGACTTTCACCAAGCGGGCGAACAGGCATCGCTCTCTCCAACCAGTGAACATCGCTCCGCTTCACTGGGCGAATCCGGTCAGGCCGCGACGCTTAAAACCGCAATGAACCAATTGGAACGCGAGATGATTGCCGATGCGATGGCGCGGTTCGAAGGCAACAAGAAAAAGGTCGCCGAGTTTCTTGGTATCTCCCGATCCTATCTTTATACAAAACTCGGCGAAGAGTGATCCGGCCTATCGAATGTACGCAACGGCGACAATTTTTTTGGACGTGTCCATGGTGAGGACACATAAAATTCCCCCATCGCCGTTCAGTTCGGCCCCACCTCTGCCGCCGCGGAAAAGCAGCCGCCCGCGGTAAGTGGCATGCAATTTGCGTAAACCTTTTCGAACCGAACGGAAGGGCTATTGAATGAGTATGAACACTCCGCCGTCAGCGACACAAGAGTCCGAACTGCCTTGCGCGTCGCTGCCGGTCTGGCCATTGGGAGGAAGTTTCGGGTTTTTGTCGGGACTGCGTGTCGTCGATCTGACCACGTCGATCGCAGGTCCCTATGCAACAATGCTTCTTTCCGATTTTGGTGCGGAAGTTATCAAGATCGAGCGACCGGAAGGCGATGACGCCCGGCAATGGGGGCCCCCGTTTCTGAACGGACACTCACTTTGGTTTAATGCCGTCAATCGCAACAAGAAGAGCGTCACGCTCGATTTGCAGACGGAAGACGACTTCAAAAAACTGATGACGCTGGTTGCTTCGGCAGATGTTGTCGTGACGAACCAACCGCCCAATGTGCAGCGCAAGCTCAAGCTGGATCATGACAGCCTGAAAGCAGTGCGGGAGGGTCTGATCTTTGTCTCCATCACCGGATTTGGATTGACCGGCGAGCGCGCGGATTTCACCTGCTACGATCTGGTTGCGGAAGGGTATTCCGGAATCATGGATGTCACCGGCACGGAAAATGGTCCGGCGCAAAAGGTCGGCGCACCGGCAGCAGATATGCTGGCAGGCCAGGACGCGGCCATGGCCACTCTGGCGGCCTTGTTTGACCGAACAAGAACCGGCAAGGGACGCAAGATCGACATCAGTCTTGTCGAAAGCATGACCCGGTTTCTCACCTGCCGCATTTCGACCTATCTCGGCTCCGGCGAAGTGCCCCAGCGCTCCGGCGGCACCGACAGCGTCATTGCCGTTTATCAGGCCTTCGAAACCGCCGACCGGCCGATCAATCTCGCACTGGGGACAAATGCCATCTGGGCCCGCTTCTGGAAAGCGGTGGGTGATCCGGATTTTGGAGCTCAGCGGGAATTTTCCGGCAATTCGGAGCGCCGCGGGCATCGCGCCACGATCGTTGCAAAAATTCAGGGCATCCTTGTTGCCGAGTCCCGCTCCTATTGGCTGGACCTCTTTGCCAAGATGCGTGTTCCCGCCGGACCGATCAATCGGATCGACGAGGTCGCAGGCGATGCTCAATTGCAGCAACGCGGCATGTTTTTCAATCTCGAGAATGGCGAAGATGGCCCGATGCCCCAGATCGGGTTGGGTATCCACATCGACGGGAAACCAAACGTCCCGCGGTCGGCGCCTCCACGGCTGGGAGAACACAATGCGGAATTCGCGCGATTGTTCTCTGCGGTACCGGCAGAATGACGCATAAGCGCATTCAAGAAATCAAATGATGATCAGGAAAGAATCAATGACATTCACACAGATTACCTATGAGGAAGCTGGTCCGGTTGGCACAATCACACTGAACCGCCCGGACGACGGCAACATGTTCACCGAAACGATGTGCCATGAAATTCGGGACTGTATCGAGTTGATCCGCCGTGAAACCAGAACGCGGGTGATCGTGCTGACCGGCGCAGGCGACAAGTTTTTCTGCATCGGCGGACAGAAGGACGGCATGGAGAAAACCAAACTCTATGCAGGCACCCTTCCCACACTGGAAATGTATGAGGCCATCGACAAACTGCAAAAGCCGGTTATCGCCAGCGTCAACGGCTTTGCCGTGGGCGGCGGCAACGTTTTGCAAATGGTGTGCGATGTCACGATCGCCAAGGAAAGCGCCATATTCCGCCAGGTGGGTCCGATGATGGGATCGTTCGATGCGGGTTATGGAACATGGTATCTCGAAGACATTGTCGGGAAAAAACGCGCCAAGGAAATCTGGTATGCCAATCCCAAGATCACGGCCGCCTATGCCAAGGAAATCGGCCTGATCAACCGCGTCGTCCCCGATGCGGAGCTAAAAGAGAAAACGCTGGAATTCGCGCTCGAGATAGCCGATCGGGGCGCCTTCGCCCTGGCCTCGATCAAGGCTGCATTCAATGCACGTCATGGCGGCGTCGGCGGCCTCTCGCGCGTGACCCACGATCTGTTGCTTGGCCAGTATCTCGGCACGGAAGAAGCCGATGAGCTGAAAAACAGCTTCAGCGAACGCCGCAAACCTGATGCATCGAAATTTGGCCATTGAGGCGCGAGATGAGACCTTTCCTGACCTTGCATGATCCGGCCGCGGCGCGCTCTTTCTACTCCAAAGGACTTTGGACAGAGGATACGTTTTATACCCTCATGGCGCGCCACGCCAAAAAACGTCCGGAGGCCATGGCGCTGCGCGATGGACGCGCCCGGCTGGACTGGCAGACGCTGAAAGCACGCGTCGATGCGATGGCTGACGACATGTATGAACGTGGCATCACCGCCGGAGACCGCGTATCGATCTGGATGGGCAACCGGGTGGAAACGATCATCGCGTTTCTGGCCTGTTCGCGAGAAGGTATTGTCTGCAACCCTTCACTGCACCGGACCTATACCTGCGCCGAGATTGTCGATCTGCTCAGTCAACTTCAATCCAGGGTGCTGATCACCGAACCCGGCTGGGGGGCTGACCGGAAGTCGAGCGACCTCGAGGCGATGCTCGCGCACCTCCCCTTCCTCAAGAAAATCTACAAACCCGCAACTTTCCCGATGCATATCACGCAGCTCTCCCGTGAGCCGCACGCCAACCCCGACAGCATCGCCTACCTCGCCTTTACATCCGGCACGACGGGTAAGCCGAAATGCGTCATGCATTCGTGCAACACGCTTCTGGCCAATGCGCGCGACCTCGTCCGCGACTGGAAGATCGGCCCGGACGATACAATGCTGACGCTGAGCCCGCTGTCCCACCACATTGCTTGGGTTGCCGTCGGTCAGTGGCTGGTTTGCGGTTGCGAACTGGTGACCGACGATCCTCCCAAGGACATGAGCCGGCTGGATTGGATCATCGAGACAGGCACAGTCTATGTCATGGGGGTGCCAACCCATGCGATGGATATTCTGGCCGAACAGCGCAAGCGCGGCCTCGAGAGGCTGGGGGATGTCCGCATATTCTATATGGCCGGGTCGCCCATTCCCGAAGTGGTGGCGAAGGCATTTGTCGATCAGGGCATCACGCCGCAAAACATTTACGGCATGACGGAATCGTCCTCACATCAATACACCCATCCCGATGATCCCGAGAACATATGGATCTCGACTTGCGGACGCGGCGGTCCCGCCTATGAAGTCAGGATCTGGGATCGCGACAATCGCGATGAGGAAGCCCCTGCTGGCACAACCGGCGAGATAGGTGGACGCGGTGCGGCTTTGATGCTGGGCTATTACGCCAACCAGTCTGCCACTGAGAATACCTTCAACCGGCATGGCTATCTGATGTCGGGCGATCTGGGTTCTTTCGACGCGGCCGGGAATCTCAAGATTGAAGGCCGCGTCAAGGATCTCATCATTCGCGGCGGACACAATATCTATCCCTCGCAGATCGAGGCGCGGGCGCTGACCCATCCGGCTGTCAGCAGGGCGGCCGCCTTTCCGGTTCCAGACGAACGTTTGGGCGAAAAAGTCTGTCTCGCCATTATTGGCACTGTGACGGCAGAAGACATGCTGGCGCATCTGGGCCGCGAAGGTCTGTCGAAATTCGACATGCCCGAATGGTATCTGACGCTTGACGAATTGCCGCTGACAGCCAGTGGCAAAATCCTCAAGCGTGAACTGACCGAAATGGCCAAGCGCGGCGAGATCACGCCGGCGATGGTGCGCTACGCCGAGAAGAAGGACCCGGCATCATGACCATCGACCTGGAGAAACGGAACGGGTGCGCACTTCTTACGCTCAACTGGCCCGAAGCGCTCAATGCACTTTCCTTCGATATCCTGCGTGAGATCGCTGACGCCTTTGACGAGGTTACCGGCTGGAAGGATGTCCGCGCTCTTTTGATCACCGGCGCCGGCGAGAAGGCCTTCTGCGCCGGCGCCGACATCAAGGAGTTGCGCAACCGCACGCTGACAGAGCAAAAGCGCGGTTCGGAATTTGGCCAGTCCGTCTTCGGCAAGCTTGATCGGCTGCCGATCGCCTCCATCGCGCTGGTCAATGGCTATGCCTTTGGCGGCGGGGCCGAGTTGGCTCTGGCTTCGACATTCCGGCTGGCCGGTGGCAATGCCGTTTTCGGCCTTCCGGAAATCAAGCTCGGACTTATTCCCGGCTATGGCGGTACGCAGCGCCTGCCGCGTCTGATCGGCGAAGGCCGGGCTTTGGAAATCATCATGACCGGCCGCAGCGTCAAGGCCGAAGAGGCCGAGCGGATTGGCCTCGTCAACATGATCGCCGACGGCGATTTGATTGAGGCAGGGCTGGAATTTGCCGGGCGCTTTACGCGTTACAGCCTGCCGGCGCTCGAATTCGCACGCCGGGCGGTGCAGCGGTCCGGCGATGGTCCGTTGCACGAAGGACTGCAACTGGAAGCCGACCTGTCAACGCTCGCTTATCAAACCAGCGATGCAGAAGAAGGCATGGCCGCATTTGAAGATAAACGCAAACCGGAGTTCGGTGATGATTGAGGGACAAATTATTGTAACCGGGGCCTCCAAAGGGATCGGACTTGCAATAGCTGAAGAGCTGGCGCGCCGCGGCTTTCAAGTCGTCAGCCTTTCCCGGTCAGGGGGAGGCGTTGGCAAGCAGATCATTTGTGACATGACCGATGAGGACGCCGTCCGCCAGGCATTCGAAGAGATCGCTTCTGCAGGACCCGTGATAGGACTGGTCAACAATGCCGGCATCCATATCGGCGGCTCGATCGCGACACTTCCAACTGCCGACTTCAACAAGACCATGGCGTTGAATGCGACTGCGGTGATGGTCGCTGCCCGCGAGGCATATCCCTTTCTGAAAGAGCACAACGGCACCATCATCAATATCGGCTCGTTCTTCGACAAGTTGGGCGTACCGGACAACCTGGCCTACTGCGCTTCCAAGGCCGCCGTTGCCGCCATGACACGCTGCATGGCAGTGGAGTGGGCGCGTGATGGCATCAAGGTCATGAATGTCGCACCGGGCTACATCGAGACAGATCTTAACCGGGACTTTCTCGCCCGCGAAAAAGTACGGGCCTGGATGAAAAACCGGATACCGGCTGGTGGCGCCGGCAAGCCGGAAGATGTCGCGCGACTGGTGGCGGCCATCTTCTCCGAGAATATCGATTTCCTCACGGGTGAGACGATCTACATCGATGGCGCGCAAGGGATGAATCACTAATGAAGCTGTTTGAAAAAGTTCTCGCTGCGCGCAACTGGAACGACGAGGAGCGTCAAATCCTCGATCAGGTCCAGCGCATGGTCAATGAAGTCGTTGCAGACAATGCGGCGCACATCGACCGCACGAGCGAATTTCCATGGAAAAATGTCGAAGCCATCAATGCTTTGGGACTGAACACCATCTTCATTCCCGAGAAATTCGGCGGCATGCCGATGACCTCCAAGCTCTACCTGGAGATTGTCTCCATCATCGCCGAAGCATGTGCTTCAACCGGGATCATCTACGCCACCAATTACCATGCGATGAAGCCGCTTATTGACTTCGGCAATGATGAGCAGCGTGCCCGGCTGTTGCCGCGCATTGCAGAGGGTGGCCTCGCCGCCCTGGCAATCACCGAGACCACTGCAGGCTCGGATGCAACCGGCATGAAAACCACATTCACCCCCGATGGTGACGACATCATCATCAAGGGATCAAAAATCTTCATCACCAATGGCGATATGGCTGATCTGTATCTGGTCTTTGGAAAATGGTCGGAGATCGAAGATCCCAAGAAGTCAATTTCAGTTCTGGTTCTCGAAAAAGGAACCGAGGGTTTCAATGTCATTTCGAAGGAACGCAAGATGGGGCACAATGGCTCCTCCACCTGCGGCCTCTCCTTCGAAAGCGCGCGGGTGCCGCGCGCCAATCTGTTGTGTGATCCGGGCGATGGTCTGAAAATTCTGCTCGCGTCACTCAACAAATCCAGGCCATCCGTTGCGGCCCATGCGCGCGGAATTGCGCGGGCTGCGTTCCGCGACATGGTCGACTACGGCAATGAGCGGGTACAATCGGGCAAGACTGTCCTCGACTTCCAGGCAAACCAGTTCACACTCGCGGATCTGGCGAGCGAGCTCTTGATGCTTGAGCGCTGGCTGGACTACCTCGCCGATTTGATTGACAGCGGAGACATTGATTTCGGGCTGGAAGCCTCGATCGCCAAGCTGCGCGCGTCCGACCTGGCCATGAAGATGACCACTGAATGCGTCCAGTTCCACGGCGGCTATGGCTACTGCCAGGACTATCGTGCGGAACGGCTGATGAGGGATGCAAAAATCACACAGATCTGGGAAGGCACCAATCAGGTTCATCGCCAGCTCATCGGACGGAGTTTCAGGAATAAATGACCAACATCGAGAAAATAGCCGTCTGTGGCGCAGGCGGCACCATGGGCGCAGGTATTGCGCTGGTGGCTGCCCGTGGCGGGTTCGAGACCGTTTGCTTTGACCGGTCTGCAGAAGGTCTGGCACGATCGCGCAAGGCGGCGGAAAAGTTCCTGGCCAAGTCGGTTGAGCGCGGACGCATGTCGCAAGACGATTGCCAGGCCACACTTGCCCGCATGTCTGATGAAACAGAACTTTCAGCCTTGGCCGATTGTGATCTGATCATCGAAGCCATCTTTGAAAATCTCGAAGTCAAACAGGCGCTGTTTGGGGAGCTTGACCGCATCTGCAAGCCCGAAACCATCTTCGCGTCCAACACCTCAACCTTGTCGATCACCCAGATTGCCAGCGGCTGCGGCCGTGAAGACCGCGTGGTCGGCATGCATTTTTGCCTGCCCGCGCAAATGATGAAACTGATTGAAATGTCGCGCGGACTGAACACCTCTGACGCTACATTCCAGGTGGCATGGAACTGGACCAAGACCGCTGGCCAACTGCCGGTCGAAACACAGGACAAGCCCGGCTTCATTCTCAACGCACTTCTGGTGCCGTTCAACAACGACGTGATCCGTGCGATCGAGGCGGGACTGGCAAGCGCCGAAGATATTGACACTGCGATCAGGAGCGGCCTCGGATACAAGATGGGCCCATGTACGCTGATTGATCTGATCGGCCTGGATACCCAGATCCTTCTCGGTGAAGCCTTCTACCCGATCACCCTTGATCGCCGCGCCTCGGTGCCGCCGTTGCTGAGGCGCATGGTGGCTGCCGGCAAACTTGGAAATAAATCCGGCCAGGGACTGCTGACCGGTCCGTCTGTCGAGCGCGCTCAGACAGCGTCGGATTTTCAGATTCACCAATCGGGTGAAAGCCGGTCGTTCCCCTCCGGCGACCCGTTCCTTTCCAGCGCTTCAGAAGCGGGGCCAGTCTCCATCTATCTGGGCGGGAGCTTTATGCTCGACACTTCCAAAACCGCTGTCCTCGTGGAACTCGATACCGAATGCCTCGGGGTTCACACCGGTGAGGATATGGGTCGGGAAGGCTCGAATGTGATCGGCTTCGCCCGCTATCGAAACGGCAATGACGCACCCTCCAATCTGATCGAACTGGTTCGCCAGCCACGCACCGCCCCCGAGGCATTGGCCGCCGCGCGCGCCCTTTTCGAAGCTGCCGGTTTTGACGTGGCAGTCTGTGCTGATCAGTCCGGCAGGATCGTGGATCGGCTCGTGCGTCCCAAATACAACGACGCCTTGCGCTTCCTTGATGAAGGCCTTGCCTCGGCGGAAGACATGGACCAGACCTGCCGCATGGGACTTGGCTATCCCGATGGCCTGATCGAGCGTGTGACGCGCGGCGGCCTTGAGCGCCATTACGACATATCCAGCGCCATTTACGAGATGACCGGCCAGCAAGGCTATGCGCCGGCGCGCCGGTCCGTGGTCGCAAAGTCACGGGAAAAACAGGGAAAGTAATTCATGACAGTCCTCGACAAATCAAAAATCGTGGCTGTCGTCGGTGCAGGCACCATGGGTGCAGGAATTGCACAAGTCGCCGCGACCGCAGGCCATCGGGTTCTGCTCTTCGATGTCGCTGATGGTGCAGCGCGTGCTGGCATTGGCACTATTGGCAAAGGGCTGGACAGACTGGTCACGCGAGGCAAGATCACCCGTGCTGCCGCGGATGCCATAGTCGGACGCATCGTTCCAGCCAATGGTCTGGAGGCGCTGACGGGGGCAGCCTTGGTGATCGAAGCGATCATCGAGAACCTCGAAATCAAGCAGGCGCTTTTCGCAAAGCTCGAGGACATTGTAGCTGCCGACACCATACTGGCGACAAATACCTCGTCAATCTCGGTTACGTCGATTGCATGCGACCTGGACGCACCAGGGCGTGTCGCCGGGCTTCATTTCTTCAATCCTGCACCGGTCATGAAACTGGTTGAAATCGTGTCTGGCCGGATGACCGATCCAGCGATTGCCAAAACGCTTTTCGATACGGCAAAGACATGGGGAAAGATTGCGGTGCATACCCGCTCGACCCCCGGTTTCATCGTCAATCGCGTCGCCCGGCCTTTTTACGCCGAGGCGCTTCGTCTTTGTGAGGAACAGGTGGCCGATCCGGTCACACTTGATGCCTTGATGAAAGGCGGCGGCGGCTTTCCGATGGGACCATTCGAATTGATGGACCTGATCGGAAACGACGTGAACTATGCGGTCTCGCTTTCGGTTTTCAACGCCTATTATCAGGATCCACGCTTCCGCCCTTCGCTCCTGCAGTTGGAGATGGTGAATGCTGGCCATCTTGGCCGCAAATCGGGCCGAGGATATTTCAACTATACGGAAGGCGCCAAAAGACCGCGGCCGCGTCTCGAAAAACCTCAGGTGGGAACAACCCCTCTTGGAATTTTGAACATAGGTACTGACACGGAACTGGAAGGTGTACACATCGCAATGAGTGATGGCCGCATGGCCTGCGAAGTGGCCCGGGAACTGCGCCGTCCGGTCATTCTTCATGACTTTATGAGTGATGGTGCAACTATGCTGGGCTTTACCGTTTCTGCTGACTTGCCGGATTCCATTGTCTCGCGTTTTGTGGCGAGCCTCTCCCAAGGAGGAATTGATGCTGTCCGACTGCCGGATTGGCCAGGATTGGTGGTTCTAAGAACACTCTCGATGCTCGCCAACGAAGGCTTCGAAGCCTCTCTGCAGGGTGTTGCAGATCAGTCCGACATCGATTTGGCTATGCGCTATGGCCTCAACCATCCGCAAGGACCTATCACCAGGGCAAAGGAAATAGGCCTTGTACGTGTTCTTTCGGTTCTGGACTCGCTCTTCAGGCTGACTGGAGATCCCCGTTATCGCGCTTCATTGTCTTTGCGGACGATCGTGTCCCAGCACGTGGTGTAGCTGGGTTTCATAGCCATCGGTGTTTTCCGGTAGGGTCGGGTTGCTTAAGACCAACCTGAAAGACGCCACCGATGACCGACGAGATGATGAACCTGCGCTCGCTTGTTGAGAAGAGCGCTGATGCGGATTTGCTCCGCGAGATGATCGGCTTTGCCGGCGAGAAGCTGATGACGCTGAAAGTGAGCGCAGCGACCGGCGCCGGTTATGGCGAGAAGAACGCATTGCGGCTTGCTCAGCGCAATGGCTATCGCGACCGCGATTGGGAAACGCGGGCAGGCACTGTGGAGCTACGCATTCCAAGGCTTCGGACCGGCAGCTATTTCCCAAGCTTCCTGGAGCCGCGCCGCATGGCGGAGAAGGCTCTGACGGCGGTCATTCAAGAGGCTTACATTCAAGGCATCTCGACCCGTTCGGTCGACGACCTGGTCAAGGCAATGGGCATGTCGGGCATCTCCAAGAGCCAGGTGTCCCAGCTGTGCGAGGAAATCGATATCAAGGTCAAACCTTCCTCGACCGACCCATTGAGTGCGAATGGCCCTACATCTGGATCGATGCCACCTACCTCAAGGTGAGACGCGGCAGCCGCATCGTATCGGTCGCGTCCATCATAGCCATCGGCGTCAATGCGGATCGACGCCGTGAAGTGCTTGGGCTTGAGATCGGCACGTCCGAGGCTGAGCCGATCTGGACGAAGTTTCTGTGCAAGCTGACCCGCCGGGGCATAAGAGGGGTAAAACTCGTCGTCTCGGACGCACATGAGAGCATCAAGACCGGCGTTGTTGCACAGATCACCCGGCGACTGATATTGATCGGTGGTTTTCAGTTTCCTGATCCGGATTTCGTCGATGCCGCACAAGTTCAATTCCGACCGGCGGGACAAGATAGCCAAGCAGAAGTTTCAGGTCACGAATTGGCCGGCATATAATGAAAGCCTGCGTCAACGTGGTGATTTGACCGTGTGGGTTAGTGATGAGGCGCTTTGCTTGTGGGTGGCGCCGAGGCGGACATCGCGGGGCGGTCAGCCGAAATACTCGGATCTGGCGATTACGTTGTGCTTGACCCTGCGCGTCGTTTACGGGCTGGCGCTGCGCCAGACCCAAGGTCTGATGCGCAGTGTCGCGGCGCTGATGGGGTTTGATATTGCCGTACCTGACTTTTCCACCTTGTCACGCCGGAGCAACGGGCTGGCGTTGCCGTCGACAAAGTCCCGAACCAAAACTTCAAGTCCGATCCATCTTGTGGTCGACAGCACCGGATTGAAGATCTTCGGAGAGGGCGAGTGGCTGGAAAACAAACACAAAACCAAGCCCAAACGTAAAGGATGGCGCAAGCTCCACCTTGGTCTCGATCTTGTTAGCGGGGAGATTGTTTGCTCCGATCTAACCACCGATGATGTCGGCGATCCGACAGCATTACCAGGGCTTCTGGACCAAATCGGTGGGGCTCCCAACAAGTTTATTGCCGATGGCGCCTATGATGGAGCGCCTACCCGTGATCTTCTGGCGGAACGCTTTGGCGAGATCGTGGAGGTCATTATCCCGCCTCCCAAGACAGCGGTTCCCAGCTCTCAATCGGTGCTGGCCCCATCTGTTCGCGACCGCCATATCGCGGAAATCCAGACCAAAGGGCGGATGGCATGGCAGAAATCCAGCGGCTACAATCAGCGCAGTCGAGTGGAGACCCAGATGGGCCGATGGAAGGCTCTGATAGCGCCGAAACTCAAAGCGCGACAATTCGACAATCAGAAAACAGAAGCCAAGATCGGCGTCCATGTTCTCAACCGGATGACCGAACTCGGCCGGCCGGAATGCAAGCGCGTTGCATGAACAATGCCGTGGGTAGGGTTATATCGCACCCAATTTGATCCATGCAACATCGCCCTTTCAATCCATGATTGGCGACGGCCAAAGAAATACGATCAAACTGGAACACCTCCGTCAGCTCAAGTCGAAGCGGAGAATTATCGAGCAGGGAGCGTCCGGGATGCTTGATAAGTCCCGGAAACAAAGAGGCGCCAAAATAAAGCGCTGCCGTCCGCGCCAGCTTCCAGGTTCCCGTACGGAAGACCCGGTCCGAACGCAAGCCTCTCCAGAGCTGTTCTATGAGTGTCGCTGATTCCAAGAAGTTGTAATAATTGGAGGCCAGTCCGACAGTATTGAGTGCGCCAACAGAAACGCCTGTTAGAACGGGAAAAGGCACCGGCCCCGGATTGGCAATCTCGGCAAGAGCTTTCAAAACACCGGCCTGATAGGCGCCCCGGGCACCACCGCCGGTCAAAACAAGGCCAAGACAGCTGTTCTGCCGGTGTTGTTTTACCCGATGGTTAGTCACGCTCGGCGGCTCCTGTCAAATATGCTGCATTCTATCGAACTCACCCACTCAGACGGGCAGGGAGTCTACCAATTACTCAGCTACAAAGGTGATGTCGATCTCGTGGCTGAACTGGGCGAATGGGAGCGCCTCTACAATCCTGCTTCATGATACGCATCTCTCTATGCTATTGATGTAAATATATTTTTTTCTCGTTAGTGACCCTGTGGAGCGTTTGCGCCTGTTCATGATTAGCTCTCTTAACTAAAGAGCTTCGCTGCTTTGGATTACAAGGAACTAACGTGGCCATTGAAAGCTGAATTGCCGTTTGGCCGACCTATACGGATTAGGATATTCGGCGAAGCTCAGCCTCTCGTCTGACGCTGAGGAACAACACAGCAATGCTGCCGAACAAAAGGAACAGTCCGCCATACAATGAATTGAGATTCATCCCAATGATCATCAGTGCCGCGACCGCGACCAGCGCCAGTATAGCCGCAGTCAGCCGAGCATCGGCGACAAACATGCTAAACAATTCCGTCAGAACGTCTTTGAGAATATTCATGTGGGCACCTCGCTAATTGGCTGCCGGACCATCTTCGCGGCAATAAGACCCGCCAAGAGAAACAGTCCGGCAATGAAAAATAGAGCGAGGTCATGACCGGGCCACTCCACCCCGAGACCCTCGCCGGTCCAGAACACGCCAAAGGCTGACAACATGACACCGACGCAGAACTTGAGTGTGTTTTCCGGCACCCGCGCCAGTGGACGATGGACAAGAGCCCCGACGGAAAGCACTAGAACACAAGCCGCAATCGCACCCAAACTGGCTGGCCACAACAACCCGCGACCCGCGCCAACGGCGATCACGATGAAGATCACTTCGAGCCCTTCCAAAAGCACTGCCTTGAACGCGGCGATGGCAGCGATCCAGTCCTGCGATGTGTTTTGTCGGTGAACTTCTGCGCTCAATTCTGCCGTTTCCCGTGCGAAAATCGCGGTTTCATCATGCAGCGGTATGACGCCGCCCGCGCGCAGTGAAGCCTTACGCAGCCAGCCGATGCCGAACAGCAGCAGCAGCACACCGATCAGCAGCTGGAGCACATTGAGCGGCACCTGGTCCAACAATGGGCCGAGAACAACGACGATTGCCGTCAATACGAAAAGGGCGGCCGCCGTTCCTGTGACGGCAGGTTTCCATCCCCTTAAGGTGGTGACCACCAGTACGATGGTGAACGCCTCGACGACTTCAACGATCGAGGCGAGAAAGGCGGCGCCGACGGCGGGGCCTGCAGTGGACCATTCAAGCATTTTGGTACTCCTCTTTTCCATTCCGGCGTCTCAATCCATCTACGGATTTCCGTGCCGATCAGGCCATTGGGTAAAAAGACTTCGCCCAGTTGATTGTCAAAGCTACGGTGCGTAACGGCCCGAAGACGGCCACTGAACTGACAGTGTTTTCGCCTACTTGTTTTCATCATGCGCATCGAAAACCTTGCGCGCGTAATCGTCGAGAATTGCAACGCAGCCTTTGAGCCGCTCTTGGGCTTCGGAGGCGCGGTCGGCTCCGTAAAAGTCGAGCTTCTGGATTTTTTCCAGCCAGCCTTGGAGTTTTTTTAGATCAACGTCGTTCTCTTCCAGTTCTGCATAAGTGAAATGGTTGGCAGTCACCTCTTTGGCTACTTCGGCCTCGAAGTCGTCGCACTTGTCGATGAATTCCTCGTAGGCTTCATCCCGTTCTGCCTTAAACCGCCCCAGAACCTTTGCTTCTTGAGTTGTGTCAAGGCCAACGGTTTCAAGAATGACAGACTCACCCTCCGCCTTAGAGATATCGTTCTCAAGCATCTTGAGGCGGCGTACATGATCGTCCGTCTTAGGCAGGAGGCAGACACCATTCTGAAGATAAACGGCCCCCATCCCCTTGAGTTTCCGCCAAAGAGAGACTCGCTTCGCGGCGGGCTCCGGGGGGACTTTGTAGGTCAGAAGTAGCCATGGAATGTTTTTCATGACTCATGTATAATGTAACGACCGTAACATGTAAATGGTATTGTTCAACGGCCATCGAAGATGCCGACCGATCGTTATTTCCTGCTAAACCTCAATAGACCAGCAACTGGCTAGCATTTGCGCTGCTGACAGAGGTTACAGAGCGGCCAAGAGAATTGGCGATCTCCAGACTCAACACATCGTTCTCGACGGCGGACAACTGGGAAGGCTCTGCGATAGCGAAGCCAAACCCGACCGGATCAGCAATCTCGGCAGTCACGGATATCAGGAGCAACGGCATTTTCTTTCCGTCCTGAGAAATGGACGTGCTTGATGTCCATACCCGCAGTATTTGCCGTGACGTCGCCGATTTGGGCTCAGCATGAGTGAAAACCGCATCTGGCGGATGGCCACGATTGGTCAACGGCAATACAGACATTTGATCGAGCGGCCGGCGCGTTGGCAGGACCGAGTCAACCAGACTTGCAATTTGCCCGGAATTCCTCAAAATCCAACCGGATTTGACCAGGCTGTTAGCTACGTTCGACATGCCGATGTTGGTTTGAACAAGGATCGGTTCGCCATAATCTCCATTGAGCAAGACCCGTCGAGTGGGAACACCAATCCAGCCATCGGCAAGCCATTGCGCACGACTGATGACCGTTTGATCCACTCGCAAAGCGTAGTTCGGTGAAGCTGTTGGGTAGTTCATATAGAGGTGCAGAGGGTAGGCCAGCATGAGCGCGACGAGTGCGCCGGTGGCTGCATGGTTGGATACCGGTGCGAGTGAGCGGCCATGGAGAAGCCAAGCGAGACCGAAGACCAATGAACCTCCAAACAACAGAC
>Ga0209344_10003090_pt1 | contig 17005 bp, 16 predicted proteins | sample Cruoilmetagenom6_FD_187293 | JGI IMG/M metagenome (GOLD analysis project Ga0209344, IMG submission 187293) | Oil polluted marine microbial communities from Coal Oil Point, Santa Barbara, California, USA - Santa Barbara Oil Seep Sample 6 (SPAdes)... | ecosystem: Environmental > Aquatic > Marine... | reverse complement strand
CCAACTGCGGCTGCTGTTCGGCGTGGATCGAGATTCTGGAGAACGAGGGTTTCGCCGTGACAACCGAACGCAGCATGGGAACGCTTTTAATCAAATACAAGCAAGACAACGGCATCCCGCAGGACATGGCCTCTTGTCACACCGGAAAGATCGACGGCTATATGATCGAAGGTCACGTCCCGCCCGCCGACATCCGCAAACTGCTGGCCGAGCGCCCGGATGCCATCGGTCTTGCCGTGCCGGGGATGCCCTATGGCTCGCCGGGGATGGGGCCGGAGAGTGAGCGCGACGCCTATGACGTCTATCTGATTGCCCGCGATGGCAGCAGCGAGGTGTTCTCAAGCTACGAGGCTGCATAGGGCCATGCGCTGAGAGTTGCTTGGCGTCGTGCCCCCGGAACTCGCATTTCGGCCTTCGGGTTTTGATCCTGTTACCCAATCAAGGAGTAAGATCATGCAAGTTCAAGAAATCATGACGAGCAACCCCACCTGCTGCGGCCCCGACGCCTCGGTTCAGGAGGCAGCGAAGCTGATGGATGACAAGTCGGTCGGTTCTATTCCGGTGGTGAATGAGGCCGGTGAGCCGGTTGGCATAGTGACGGACCGAGACATCTGCTGCGGTGCGGTTGCGCAGGAAAAAGGCGCCGATACACGCGTGTCTGACGTTATGTCGAGAGACGTGCTGACCGCGTCCCCCGACGAAGATGTCGAAAATTGCTGCAACAAGATGGAAGAAAAGCAGGTGCGGCGTGCCGTGGTGACCGACGACACTGGGAAATGTTGCGGGATCGTCGCACAGGCCGATGTAGCGCGGGAAGCCGACGGCAAAGAAACAGCAGAATTGGTGCAGAAGGTTTCACGCGCCGAAAAACGCTCGGGCTGCTGTTGATCCGGCTTGAACCGAAGCTGGCAACGCCTGCGGAAGAAGTGTCTTTTTAAGGCGCGGATACGACTTCAAAACGCGGTGCGCGCCGCGTTTTGATCCTCAGAGGACAATAGGGACACCCCAATGGCACATGATCACGCCCATATTGACCCCGAAAGCGGGGACCGCAGAGTATCACTGGCCATCTGGGCGAATGCCATTCTGACGGTGGCGCAGATCGTGGGCGGGGTCTTTGCGGGGTCGCTCGCCCTTATCGCCGATGCGCTTCACAACTTTTCGGACATGGCCTCATTGGTCATCGCCTTTGTCGCCCGCAAGATCGCACGGCGCCCGGCAGATGCGCGGATGACCTTTGGCTATGGCCGGATCGAAATCGTTGCCGCCCTGATCAACTACACCACGCTTATTCTCGTCGGGGTCTATTTGATCTACGAGGGCGGAATGCGCATGATTGATCCGCCTCAGGTGGCGGGTTGGACGGTGGTCATTCTGGGCGCTGTCGCGCTGGTGGTCGATACGCTGACGGCGCTGCTGACCTATTCGATGCAAAAGGGTAGCGTGAACATCAGGGCACTGTTCTTGCATAACCTGTCAGATGCGCTGGCCTCGGTCGCGGTGATTATCGGCGGCACGCTCATCATCCTTTACGACCTGCGTTGGGTGGATCCCGCGATCACCATCGGTATCGCGCTTTATATCCTCTATCTGGCACTTACTGAAATCGGCGGCCCGATCCGTATGCTGATGCTGGGCAGCCCGCCTGACCTGGATGCAGGGGCGGTTGTAAAGGCGATGACCGATATCGATGGCGTGAGGGATGTGCATCACGTGCACCTTTGGCAAATGCAGGAGCATGACGTGGCGCTTGATTGCCATGTGGTGTTGGCTGGGCAAGATTGGGCGGACCTTGAAACCGTTAAACAAGCACTCAAGAAAAAGCTCGCTGACGACTTCGACATCACCCATTCAAGCCTTGAGTTTGAAACTTCTGCAAATGCCCATGAGGATGCCGAGTTGTTCGGGCATGGGGATCAGTCGACAGCAAAGGACTGAAAACTGTAGCTTGCCGCCATCCGCTGTCGACCTCAGGGCGGGCGATCGCGTTGCGGACAGACCTTTTGATAGCGGTGTCAATTTAGAATGGTCTTCGTAACTAAGCGGCGGCCTCTCATGGCCGCCGTTAGCAATAAGGCGCTGTGTTGCGGATGATGTTAGCATCCGTGGCCTATTTTGTTCGACTTATCGTCGCGCCAAACTGCTCATTTGCCGCTGTTTAAGGCCGCTCTCTGTATGGAGAGCTAACCTAGCCGCGGGCCTTCTTAACGGCTTCTCGCAGAGCTTTCGCGTCCATCGCTCCGGGGTAGATCGTCGTGCCGATGATGAACGCTGGGGTGCCTTGCAGGCCAAGCACAGAGGCTTGCTCGCTATTGCGGCTCATCAATCCGTCCCATTTGTCCCGCGCATCGCGGTAGGCGCTGTCCAGTTTCGCGACATCGAATCCGGCAAGCTCAAGCGTTTGGTTGATCAGGGTCTCATCCAGCTTGCCTTCGGTTTCCATCAGCGCCGTGTTGGCGGCTTCATAGCCGTCCAAAGATGCCGCCCCGAGGGCAAGCTGGCTGGCTCGGATCGAAGGCGCGCCAAAGATTGGCCAGTCTTTCATGACCAGACGGATGTTCCCATCGGCCTCGACCACTTCGGTTAGGGCCGGGTGGTTGGCTTTGCAATAGGGGCATTGGTAGTCGAAAAATTCAACGATGGTCACGTCGCCGTCGGGATTGCCCAGAATTGGGTTTGCGGGATCAAAGAGCACATCTTCGACGGTCAACTCCTTGGCAAAGGCTGACGTGCCAAAAAGCGACAGCATGCTGATGCCAGCGGTAGCAGTCAGGCCGTCTTTGATGAAGGTTCTACGGGTTGTATTAAGCATGGGGTTACTCCTTTTGCTGTGTCAGGTGTTTGTGGGTGTGGTGCCGGGGGGCTGGGTGCCCTTGCCGCTTTGATCTTCCGGCAGGACGATGACGCGCGCGCCGCCGCGTACCCGCTCGTGCAGGTCCAGAATATCTTGGTTAAACAGACGGATGCAGCCGGACGAAACCGCTTTGCCGATAGAAAACGGGTTGTTGGTACCGTGGATGCGGTAAAGCGTGTCGCGCCCGTCTTGGAACAGATAAAGCGCCCGCGCGCCGAGGGGGTTTTCCAGCCCGCCTTCCATGCCGCCTCTGACCGGACCGTAAAGCTCCGGGTCGCGGCGCAGCATATTGGCGGTGGGTGTCCAGCGCGGCCATTCGCGTTTGAACGGGATCGTCGCCTCGCCCGAAAAACCGCGACCCTGTTCGCCAACCGCCACACCGTAGCGCATGGCGCGGTTGTCTTCGCCCACGAGGTAGAGGAACCGCGCATAGGGGTCGACGATGATCGTGCCGGGGGGCTGGTCTGTCCAATAGTCGACTTCCTGCCGTTGGTTCCGCTCGCTCAAAGCGGCCTCCGGGACGGCTGGGATCACGCGGCCATTGTCCTCGACCGCACCATAGACCCCTTTGGGGGCAGGGGGCGCAGCTTCGGGCTGAGGGGGCGTCTGCGCGCAGGCGGTCAGCAGCGCAAGACCACCGAAGGCGGCAAGAAGGGTGGGCAATCTGGGTCTCATGGGGTCTCCTGAGTGAGGTCATTCATTTGATTGGTGAGGGCCGCACGCGAGATTTCCCCGGTGTGCACGGAGACAAGTCGGCCATCGGGCGCAAAGAACAGCGTGCTGGGCAGGCCGAGCAGGTCGAAGTCTGCCATCAGGCGGCTGTCGATATCTTGCACCACTGCCGCCGCGCTAAGCTGTTGGCTGTCGAGGTAGCGTTGGATGGCGCTGCGGTCCTCGCCTTGATTGGCAAAGCGCAGCACAACGTCATCGCGGCTCTCGGCTAAATCCATCATCATCGGCATTTCGCGACGGCAGGGCGGGCACCAACTGGCCCAAAGGTTGACGACCACAGGTCGCCCTGCCGCATCGGCCAGCGGCACCCGCGTGCCATCAAGCGCCGGCAAGGCGATTGGGGGCAATTGCCCGCGCACCTCCGCCGGAAGCGCCCACCCGGCAGCGGCATAGGCTCCGCCAGAGAGGACGACGGCGAGGGCCACAGGCCGCAACGCAGCCGTGCGCTGCCAGAGCGCCACGGCCGCCAAAAGGGCCAGCCCCAAGACACCTGCGGCCAGTGAGAAGCCCCCTTGCCAGATCGCGAATACGGTGAGCGGATCAGCGGCATAGGCTTCTAGATTGATCAGCACAAAGCCCGCTCGCGCCGCCACGATCCAGCCGATTAAGACGATCAGCGACCAAGAGCGTGCCGTCCCTGCGCGGGCAGGCCGAAGCCTGTCGCCCAGCTCAATCATGGCAAGGAAAACGGCGAGGGCAATCACCGCGTGCAAACGCTCGTTGGAGAACACCAGCGGACCAAGGGAGATAGCGTTCATTGCACCGCCCCAGCCGAGGCGATCACCTCTTCCGGTCCCGGCTCCCCGATCAGCCGCGTGCCTGCGGCTTCGCGGCCCTTAGCGTCAAGAAAGATCATCGTGGGCGGGCCGACAGAGCGCAGCTTGTCAAGCAGCCCTTGCGCATCGGCGTTGAAGTCGCTTAAGTCCGCAGCGATCAGCCGCATGTTCGAAAGCGCCGCTTTGACCCCTGCGTCAGGCCAGACGCGCCGTTCGATCACGCGGCAGGTCACGCACCAATCGGCGGTGAAATAGATCATCGCCGGTTGGTCCGTCGCGTTGAGGGCGGCATCAAGCTCCGGCACCGAGCGTACGGTGGTAAAGTCGACATCCTTCGTGGGGGCTGCGGCATCGGCAGGGGCGCGTAACATCGCTAAGGGGCGCAAGGGATCCCCCCCACCGCTGGCCGCCCCAAGCCCAAGGAAAGCTGCCGCGAGGAGCACGATCACCCCCGCCGCCTTGCGCAGGCGCATGGCCGGAGAGGCGGTAGCTTCCAACCGATCAAACCCGCCAAGGAAAACACCCGCGACGACAAGCACAGCCGCCCAAAGCGCCAGCCCCGCAGCAGGCGGCACAACACGTGCCGCGAGCCAGGCTGCCATGCCAAGAAAGACAAAACCGAAGACGCGGTTAACCACCTGCATCCACTGCCCCGCCCGTGGCAGGGCGCTGGCACCAAAGGCTCCCATTAGCAAGAGGGGCACGCCCTCGCCCAAACCAAGTGAGAATAGGGCGGCGGCACCGAGGGCGGTGTCCCCCGTCTGCGCGATATACAGCAACGCGCCGGCCAGCGGCGCGGTTACGCAGGGCCCCATGATCAGCGCTGAGGTAAAGCCGAGCGCGGCTGCCCCGCCGAATGTGCCGCGCCCTCCGGTGCCTGTGGCAGAGAGCCGCGCGTTCCACGCCTGTGGCAAACGCAACTCAAACAGACCGAACATCGACAGCGACAGTACCGCGAAAAGCACCGCCACGCCGCCCACGGCCCAAGGCGATTGCAACACGATCTGGAGGTTCTGGCCGGACCACGCAGCGGCCACGCCCAGCAGCGCCAGAGCCGAGGACATGGCGACCACATAGGTGCCGCTAAGCGCAAGCCCGCGCCGCGCCGTCAGCGTCGCGCCCTGACCCGCCAGCAGCCCCCCAAGGATCGGGATCATGGGGAGAACGCAGGGCGTAAACGCAAGCAGCAAGCCGAAGCCAAAGAACCCCAGCAGGACCAAGCCAGTGCCACCGCGCCCCATCAGACCGGCCACCAAGCCTTCGTCGTCGGCCAGCATTACAGAAGAGTCGGTATCGCTTTCAGGCAGTTCAGGGGCAGGTGCCGATGACGCGTTGTCGCGGTCGGCGAGAGGGGGGGGAGGGGCATCTGAAGCAACATTCGCCACCGCCAGCGCGGGGAGGGTATCGGTTACGGGCGGGTAGCAAATGCCATCTTCTTGGCAGCCCTGATAGGTGACTTGAACTTCACCTGCTGCGGGCGCGCTTCGGGCTTCGGCTTGGCCGTAGTACACCTCGACCGAGCCAAAGGTGGGGTCTTCCTTCACCACACCCGCATCACTGTCGAGCGGCACCTCGGCCCCGTTGGCAGTCTCGACCTTGAGGTAGTCGCGGTATAGGTAGTACCCGTCGGCGATGTCCCACCGCAGCACCCTACCACCATCCGGCAAGGGCTCGACCGAGAGTACGAATGCTGCGCGTGGGGTCATGGGGGCATTAGATGCAAAAAGGCTGGTCTGCGCCACGGCCTGACCTGCCAGCGCGACAAGCAGGATAAGGGTCTGAAGGCCAGCGCATAAAAGCCGAAGTGGGCGGGATGAGTCGGAGGTATATCGTTTCATGCGGCCCGGATCGGCTGCCAACCTTAACACTGCCTTAATGTTTGCAGCGAAAACGACGGCTGTGAAAAGGAGCCGATTATGCGGATATTGGTGATAGAAGACGATGCCTCCCTTGCCGATGGGTTGTCTACGGGATTGCGTCTGCATGGTTTCATGCCCGAAGTGGTTGGAACCTGTGCCGATGCGCGGGCGGCTTGGGATCAGGCCGATTTCTCTGCTGCCGTGCTCGACATCATGCTGCCCGACGGCTCGGGAGTTGACCTGCTGGCCGAGATGCGGGCCAAAGGCGACCGCCTGCCGGTGTTGCTGCTCACCGCATTGGATCAGGTCGGTGACCGCATTGCGGGGCTGGACGCCGGGGCGGATGACTATCTGGCCAAACCATTCGATCTTGAGGAACTCGGCGCGCGGCTGCGGGCGATCACGCGGCGCGCACAGGGGCAGGCCAGCGGCACGGTCCAGTGGAATGGGCTGGCCTTTGATCCGGCGCGGATGGCCGGGCGCTTGGCCGGGCGTGACATCCGTTTTTCCCGGCGTGAGTTTGCGCTGTTGCAAGCCTTGCTTGAACGTCCCGGCGTGATTGTCGCGAAGGACCGTTTGGAAGAGCGGTTGTATGGGTGGCAAGACGGTGTCGAAAGCAACACTGTTGAGGTCCATGTCCACAAACTGCGCGCCAAACTGGGGCCGGAGTTCATCGAAACCGTGCGTGGGGTCGGCTATCGCTTGGCGGAGGAGAAACCATGACGTCCATACGCGCGCGGCTTTTTGTCATTCTGCTGATCGCGACCGGGCTGATCTGGTTCTCCGCCGTATGGTGGATTCAGCATTCAACCCGGACCGAGGTTGAAGGTGTTTTGGATGCGCGCCTGGCCGAAGCCGCGCAGATGGTCTCGTCGCTGATGTCCGATCAGCGGGTGGAATTCTCCAGCGCGGCAGAGGCTGTCGTAGCGCTCAAGGACGCATCCGCCCCTGAATATTCGCGCCAACTGTCCTGTCAGATCTGGTCTGTTGATGGCCAGATGGTTGGTGCCTCGGGCAGCGCACCGGAAGGGCGTCTGGCGGACGCCCAAAGTGGCTACTCCGACAGCGTGGTCGACGGCGAGCGCTGGCGGGTCTATACCGAGGTAAATCAGGAGCTTGGCCTGCGCGTGATGGTAGGAGACCGGCTTGCCGTGCGCGAACGACTGGTGGCAGATGTAACACGCGGCTTGCTGGTGCCCGCCTTGGCGATTTTGCCGGTGTTGGCGGGTCTGATCTGGCTCAGCGTGGGGCGTGGGCTCGCCCCGCTTGACCGGATGGCACAGACTTTGGCCGAGCGTTCCGCCGACAATTTGGAGCCGGTACAAGCCGGGCCACTGCCGCGAGAGTTGCGCCCGATGGGGGCCGCGCTGGATGCCCTGTTTGACCGTGTCGCCGCAGCCCGCGAACGGGAACGCAACTTTTCCGCCTATGCTGCGCATGAGTTGAAGACTCCGTTGTCAGGTATCAAGACTCAGGCGCAGATTGCTGCGATGGCCCCTGACGAAGAGACCCGCCGCCATGCACTGTCCCAAATTGAGCGGGGGGTTGCCCGTACCGACCGAATGGTGCGCCAACTTTTGGAACTGGCGGCGGTCGATGGTGCATCCGCCGAAAGCGAAGGCGTCTTTGAAGTTGCAGACGTCCTTGCGCATGTACGCGACATGCTGGGCCGTGCGGCCACAGCCAAAGGCGTGAAGATCCGACTGGATCATCCGAATGCCCCTGCGATGGCTTCTGGCAATGCCACATTGGCCGCGATGGCGCTGCGCAATGTCGTAGAGAATGCGATTGTGGCGAGCCCGCCGGGAAAGGTTGTGGAGATAGCTGTCACCGTGGCTCAAGACGTGTCCATCGTTGTCTCTGACGAAGGGGCGGGAATTGACGACGCCGACCGCGGTCGCATCACCGAACGTTTCTTCCGCGGCTCCGGCGCGCCGGACGGTGGCAGCGGATTGGGGCTGTCTATCGCAAAAGCCGCCCTAGTTCAGATCGGCGCTGATTTGCATTTCCAACGCAGGGCAGGCGGGGGTGAGCAGGTGACGGTGAAACTTGCAAGAGTCCGTGGTTAGACCGGCACCGCTAAGGGGCAAACCGTGCGCTATCTACGCAGCTGCCTTGGTTTATTTCGAAAAGCGCAATTTTGCATGACCTAAGTGCAGACTAAGAATTCGGCAATGGCTGCAGGAGCGCTGGGCGGGAATGCTGTCGGTTCAACTAGATAAACCGCCAGTCCAAGCAGATGGGCCGTCAGACTCCGAAGTCATGATGCGAGGATCAGGCCGTGATGAGTGGTCCAAACGACAGGAGGCCATCGGATGTCCCGCTCACACGGGCTGCACCTGTTTGCAGTGCTTTAGGACGGATAGGATATGTCCGTTCTTCAGGCATCACCGCCGCTTACCTCTACCGTCCGCCACCGCGCCTTCTGCTGGCCTTGGGGATGCGGCTTTCTGTGACGGAATGCGGCGTTTCGGCACGCAGCGTGCCACCGCGTGGTGTCATGGCGCGCAGGGCTGCGACGCGGTTTTCGGTTGCGGGGTGGGTTGCGAACAGATTGTCGCGCTTGTGGGCATGAAGCGGATTGATAATAAACATATGTGCCGTGGCGGGGTTGCGCTCGGCGGCGTGATTATCGATCCGGGCGGCGCCCATTGCGATTTTTTCCAAGGCCGTTGCGAGCCAGAGCGGCTCTCCACAAATCTCCGCACCGGCCTTGTCAGCGGCATATTCGCGGGTCCGGCTTATCGCCATTTGGACCAAGGCTGCTGCCATCGGGGCGAGGAACATCATCATCAGCGTTCCCACAATCCCCAACCGCTCGCGCGAGCCGCCAAAGAACAGTGCAAAGTTCGCCAGCATGGAAATCGCCCCGGCAAAAGTCGCCGTAACGGTCATGATCGCTGTGTCATGGTTGCGGATATGGGCAAGCTCATGGGCGATGACACCTGAAAGCTCTTCGCGGCTCAGGCTTTGCAACAGCCCAGCTGTCACTGCCACAGCCGCATTCGCCGGGTTGCGTCCGGTGGCAAAGGCGTTGGGCTGGGGCGTATTAATCAAGTAGACCTTCGGTTCGGGCAGCCCTGCATTTCGAGCAAGTTCAGCAGTTAAGGCATACAGCCCGGCGCTGTCGCCCGGAGCGAGCGGCTGCGCATTATGCATCCGCAAAACCATCCGGTCGGAGTTCCACCAAGTAAATACATTCATTCCCGCAGCAACAATCAGCGCGATCAGCGCGCCGCCAGACCCGCCGAGCAGATAACCCACACCCATGAAAAGCGCGGTCATCGCCGCCATCAGCATCGCTGTCTTTACATAGCCCATCTTGGTTTTCCGCAGTGATTGAGGTCTGCGAAAAATATGGGGCGCATTTTCAGCGTTGCAAGGTAGCACCGCCTAAGGTCACTGGCTTGCCATACCCGCCAGCATCGCGGCCAGCGCCACCAAATGGACCAAGGTGATCGCCCTGTCTTGCCAAAGCAGGCCGACCATCAGCCACCCCAAAACCCCAACGACAAAGAGGTAGAGGTTCCAAGGTGTCCATCCGAAGGCAGTCGCGGCATAGCCAAGTATCTGGATGATCGAGGCGGCCCATTTGACCCAGAACACCAAAGCGCCACGTTCGGGCAAGTTTACCGTTTCAGACGCCACGGGTTAGCCCCCCATCGATGCGCCAGTTTTGCCCGGTCACATAGGCGCCATCCTCCGAGGCCAGCCAGCCAATCAGGGACGACACTTCATCCTCCCGTCCATAGCGCCCCATCGGGATACGTGCGCGACGGTCTTCGGTTTCGGGCAGGCTGTCGATAAACCCGGGCAGCACATTGTTCATACGCATGTTCTGGCCTGCGTATCTGTCAGCGTAAAGTTTGGCGAAACCGGCAAGCCCGGCGCGAAAGATGCCTGAAGTGGGGAACAGCGGATCTGGCTCGAAGGTGGCAAAGGTTGAGATGTTGATGATCCCGCCCCCGCCCTGTGCCGCCATGATCGGGGTGACCAGACGGGTGGGGCGGATCACGTTCATCAGGTAAACATCCAGTCCTGCGTGCCAGTCCGCGTCTGTCATCTCAAGGATGTCCCCCTTGGGGCCATGCCCGGCGGAATTGACCAGCACGTCAACGCGGCCCCAGCGGTCCATCGCGCCGTCGACAAGCTGGGTGAGATCCTCAACCGACTGGTTCGACCCGGTGATACCAAATCCACCCAATTCGCTGCCCAAAAACTCGCCTTTGCCTGAGGAAGACAGCACGCCAACCTGAAAGCCATCCGCCGCCAGACGCCGCGCCGCAGCTGCGCCCATGCCGCTGCCACCTGCTGTGATAAGAGCCACTTTTTCTGCTGACATGATACGACCTCTGAAAATTTCGTTTCTGCTGTTACCTTTATAAATAGTTGGACAATGTGCGGCTCACTAGCCAGACATGCTGTTACTTGCCAGTAGGATTTCTATTGTGTCCGATGATGCCAACTTGCCACCCCTCAACGGGCTGCGTGCCTTTTCGGCCGCAGGCCGGTATCTAAACTTCCGTGCCGCGGCGGAAGAGTTGGGCGTGACACAGGGTGCTGTGGCGCAACAGGTGCGGGGGCTTGAGGACCATTTGGGCCTGCGGCTGTTCCTGCGCAAGCCGCGTGGCTTGGCCTTTACCGAAGAAGGGCGGGTTTACCACGCGGCAGTGGCGCGGGGGTTCGCTATGTTTGCCGACGCCACAGCCGCCTTGCGTTCCGCGCCCGCGCGCGTGACCATCAGCGTTACCCCGACTTTTGCTTCAAAATGGCTGATCCCGCGTTTGGCGGAGTTTACCCAAGCCCATCCCGGTGTCGATCTGCGCATCACCGCAACGGAGCGCGTTGCCAGCTTTCATGCCGACGGGATCGACCTTGCGGTGCGGCAAGGGGTTCCCCCCTTTGGCGCAAGCCTGCGCGCCGATCTGCTTTTTGCGCAAGAAGTCATCGCGGTCTGCGCGCCGCATTTGATCTCTGGGGACAGGCCAATTGATCTTCGCGCTCTCACGCTGCTGCACGATACCCACGATCTATGGCCCCGCTTTTTTGACAAGAGTGATAGCCACGCAGCAACACAGACGCGCGGGCTTCGGTTCAACCAAACCACTTTAAGCATCGATGCCGCGTTGGCTGGGCAGGGCGTTGCCCTTGCCAGCCGTTTTCTCGTGCAACGCGATCTGGACGCCGGGCGTCTTGTTCGGCCTGTCGAGCATGTCTTTGAAGGAGAGGCCGATTTCTATCTGCTGTCACCCCGGCAGGGCGCATCAGCCGCCTGCCTTCGGGTGCGGGACTGGCTGCGCGATATGGCAAAGCACGAACGGGAAGGGGCCTAAATCATTAAGGGACGATGCTGTAGGAGGTTCCGGCGATGCTGGGTTTCTACAGTTGGTCCGACACCGGGGCGGGAGCGCCGGCAAAGTTGCCATTCTCCATAATCCAAGTCTCGGCCCCATCGCTCGTGGCGGCATAAACCGCAGCGCCCAAGGCTTCACCAACCTCAGTGTGAAGCCCGGCGTAATCTTCTGCGCCCATCGGTGCTGCAACGGCAATGCAGTCTGTTCCGGTGCCTGTGGCCATACCCGACGGGAGTTGCAGGCCGCTGGCGATCACCGCAGCCGTGCGGGCCTGAGCGGCAATGCTGAGCGCTTCGATCAATCCGGTTTGCGAAAGGCCATAAGCCAATCGTATCGCGATGTTGATGGTGCCCCAGTCCTGCCCACGGCGGTCAATGCGGTGGCCGACCCGTTCGGCATTCGACAGGCCCACTGTTGCCACGCATTGGGCTGTGATCGCGCCGACGCGGGCTTTGGATTGCGTGAAACGTGAAACATCGCGAGAGGTGAGAAATGCGACACTCTCGGTCTCGCCCTTCGACTGTAACTCGCGCGCGAACCAGCCGTGTACGTCCAAGTCTTGGGGCAGGTCGGCATTGCGTACCTCGCGCCAGACGATGCGGTTGGCCATCGCAAAACCGGGTCTGTTGATGGCCCAGCTTAGCACCTGCATCTTTTGCCCCAAATCAAACGTCAGCCAAGGCCGCGCGAGGTGGACCGCGCTCACGTCACCACATCCAAGGGCTGAAAAATGAGCCCGTCCGGGGTGTCCTGCAGGAAAGCGTTGATCCCAAAAGTGACGCGCACACGCTCGGCTGTGAGCACATCGCGTGGCGCACCATCGGCGACCAGACCGCCCTGATCCAAGACAATGAGCCGCGAGCAGTGGCGCGCGGCAAGCCCCAGATCATGCAGCGAGACGATGACGGATTTCCCCTCACCTGCCAGTGCGCCAAAAATCTGCATCGTGGCAATCTGATGCGCAGGGTCCAGCCCGGCAATCGGTTCGTCCGCCATTAACAGCGGCGTTTCCTGCGCGAGTGCACGGGCAATCAGAACCCGCGCTTGTTCGCCGCCTGACAGCCGCGTGGCGGTGCGGTTTTGAAAGTTGTGCAAGTCCATCCGCTGCAAGGCGCGGTCGACAGCGGCGCGGTCCGCATCACTGGGGCGCTGCCCGGGGCCAAGATGCGGCGTCCGGCCCAGTGTCACGAGAGTACGCACATCCACCGGCCAAGCGATTTCGCGCAACTGAGGCATCCACGCCACGGCGCGCCCGCGCTCTCGCGCAGACAAAGCAGCCAGAGAGCTGCTGCCCGCGCTGTCAATCAACCCAAGCGCCGCGCGCATAAGGGTCGTTTTGCCAGCGCCATTCGGGCCAATAACGCCAACCAATTCGCCTGTGCCAACGCTGAGGTTCACACCCCGCAGAATATCGCGCCCGCGCCGCGTCACGGCGAAGTTTTGCAGGGCCAGCAGGCTCATAGTCCCTCCTGCCGGGTGCGGTAGATCAGGTGCAAGAACAGCGGCGCGCCGACCAGTGCTGTAACCACGCCAAGCTTTAGATCGCGAGTCGGCAGAATAACGCGGACAGCGATATCGGCGGCCAATAACATTGCTGCCCCGCCAAAGGCCGAGGCCCAAAGCAGCCGGCCGGGCCGCGCGCCGACAAGGGGCCGCAGCAAATGTGGAATCACCAAACCGACGAAGCCAATCGCCCCCGCCACCGCCGTCGCCGCACCGACTACCGCCGCCGTGCCAAAGATCAGCACCAGCCGCAGGCGGGTTAGGTTGACGCCCATTGCTTCGGCCGCGTCCTCGCCCAAGGTGAGCGCATCAAGCCCGCGGGCCAGCGACAGCAGCATCAGGCTGCCCAGCAGGATCAACGGCGCAGCGATGGCGACATGGGTCATGGACCGGTCGGCCAGGGAGCCCATCATCCAAAAGACGATCTCATTCGCGGCAAAGGGGTTAGGCGATAGGTTCAGCACCAGCGAGGTCAGCGCTGCCGCCAGCGCCGAAATCGCGATCCCGGCAAGGATCAACGTCAGCGACGAGCCGCGTGGCCCGGCCAGTGCCAGCACCAGTCCCACGCCCAAGAGCGCCCCCGCCAGCGCGGCCAGCGGCAGGCCAAGCGCCACGGTGGCGGCCAGGCCGGTTTGCAACGCCAGCACCGCGCCCAAAGCGGCAGAGCCCGAAACCCCGATCAGTCCCGGATCTGCCAGTGGATTGCGCAGATAGCCCTGCATCGCAGCGCCAGCGAGGCCCAGTGCGCCGCCGATCATCAGCCCTAGTAGCGCGCGGGGCAGGCGAATTTCACGCATCACCAGCACCTCGGGCCCGTCGCCGCCAGCGATCAACGCTTGCAGCCCATGCCAGATGCCAAGCGGGGCGGGCCCGACGACCAAGGCCGCCACGAAAAGCACCGCCACCAGCGTACTGAGACCCAAGGCCAAGCGGCTCATTTGCGGGCCTGCTGGCGTTCGCGGTCGGCTTGCACGTCGCGGCGCAGCTCTGCCATTTGACCGATGGCGCGCAGCACATAGGGCGTGCCGCAGAGCCAGTCCTGCGCGTTCATTGAGGTCGAAGGCCGCCCCGCTTGGAGCGCACCCACCACCGGATGCGACAGAATTTCTTCGGAGCGTGAGGCGCCGGGGTAGGGCTGCCCGGTCACGACGGTGTCAGGTTCCGCCATCGCCAACGTCTCAAGCGGAATCACCCCGCCCGAAACAAGCCCCAGCTCAGCGGCAATATTGATCAGCCCCGCAGCGGTGAGGATGTCGCCCGCAAGGGTCTGATCGCCCGAGGTATAGCCATTGGCAAAGTAAAGCGCCGCACGCGGGCGGGGGGCGATGCCGTCGCGAAAGCTTGCAAGGCGTTGGTCAAAGCGGGTGATCTGATCAGCGGCGATGTCTTCGCGGCCCAAGAGCCCGCCCATGCGGGTCATGCGTTCAGTGACTTGGTCGAGGGACGTCGCTGGATCGAACTGCTCAACCCGGATGTCCAGACGGCGCAGCATGTCGACCGTCGCAAGCTGGCTGTAGCGCCCGGCCAGCACCAGATCGGGTTGCATGAGGTAGATCTCTTCGGCCAGACCGTTGTTCACCGGATAAGCGGCGGCCTCAGTGACCATCGCCGAACTGCGCGGATCATGGGCAAGGTCAGAGACCGAGATCAACTGACCCTCATCCGCCAGCAGCATGGCAAGCTGATCGGTGCAGAGGTTCATCGAGACGACCCGGCGCGGGGCGTTTTCGGCCACGCCGGGCAGGGTGGTCCCGGCCAGCAGGCCAATGGCGGTGAAGCCAGCCTTCAGGGCCAGCATCACGCGCGCATTGAGGGGATCAGAAATCCGCACGGACACCAAAGAACGCTGACCGACCGGGGGTGTTGAACCCGCCTGCGGTCTCGTAATCCTCGTCAAACAGGTTCTCGACGCGTAGGTAGGCTTGGGCGGTGTCGGTCACGTCATAGGACATGCCAGCGCCGACCAATGTGTAGGTGCCGACCTTATGGTCCGCAGGCGCATAGATGCTAGGCACCACGTCGCCGACATGGCGGATATCCAGCGTCGCCTGCAAGCGGTCGGTCACATCGGTTTCCACACCGAGCAGCAGATCGTGCTTGGGCGTACGGGTCAAGCGCTCGCCGTTGGTGGAGGCGTGGGTGTAGGTGTAGTTGCCGAAGACCTCGGTGCGGCTGCTAAGCGCATAGGTGCCCGAAAGCTCGATGCCGCGCGATTTGGTGGTGCCGGGGACTTGGTTGTAGCAACCAAAGCCGCTGCCGCAGGCGGTCGAAGCGCCGTCAAACTGGATCAGGTCGTCGATCTCTGTATAGAAAACGGTCGCCTTGACCGAAGCTGTGTCGCCATAGGTCTTTTCCACCCCAAGCTCCAAGCTGCGGCTTTCTTCGGGCTGCAAGGCCGGATCACCATAGAAGCTGAAACGCTCATAAAGCGATGGGGCGCGGAAGCCCGTGCCCAGCACGGCGCGGAAGGCCAGATCGTCTTGCGGACGCCAAACCGCGGCCAGACGGCCCGTGGCCTTGCCGCCAAAATCGCTGTTGTCGTCATAACGCAGGGCTGCTGACAGATCGACGTTGTCCAAGGGGGCCATCAGCAGTTCGGCTTGGGCCGATAGGGTGCGCTCATCGCCGGTGGTGCCGCCGGAGTTAAAGCTTTCCTCAGTCCGGTCCAACCCGAAGTTCAACGTCATATCGCCCGCAAGCGCGGCACTGCCTAGGTAGGACAGCCGCTTGCGGTCGCCTTGGAAGCGGGTGGTGAAACCTGTGGGGTCGCGGCGGTCGATGTCGAAATAGGAGTAGGCCAAGGTGTGCAGCACATTGCCGGTCTGCAACTCGCCAAAGATCCGTGCGCCGCGCTCTTCAAAAGACGTCGCGCCGCTGTTGTCGGTCGACGAGCGGTCAATCTCCAGATCACCGCTGCGGTCGGTGACGGCGGCACCGATAGTGAGCGTGTCAGTCAGGTTGTAGCGCCCGGTGAAAGTCTGGGTTGTCTGGCGGAAACCGTCGTCTTCGTCATCATCCGCACGAGCCGAAAATCCGTCGGTCAGCACGCGGCCATAGGTATAGGCCAGTTCCGCACGGTCGGTCAGATAGCCAAAGCTCAGCGTCGCGGCGCGGGTGTTGTCGCTGCCGTACTCGCTGCTGACCCGGCCAGAGAAGCCCAGCTCCGTCGGGCGGTAGGTGGTGATGTCGATCACACCGCCGATGGCCTCGGAACCATAGAGCGCTGATTGCGAGCCTTTCAGCACTTCGACCCGGTCGATGCCCGCAGGCGTAAGCGAGCCGAAGTTAAAGGAGTTCTGGGTGCCCGATGGGTCGTTCATATCGATCCCGTTCACCCGCACAACGACATACCGCCCCGGCAGGCCGCGCACTTGCAAAGTCGCATTTGCGCCCAAGCCGCCATTGGCGGTCGAACTAATGCCCGGCAGACGGTCAAGCCGCTGGATCACGGAGGTGTCGCTGCCCGCAAGGTCTTTGCCCTCAAGCACTTCAACGGTCGCCCCAGTCCGGTCTTCGGTAACGGGGCTGAGGCTGCCTGATAGGACGACTTCGCCCAGATCGAATGCCTCTTGCGCGAGGCTGGCGGTGGAAAAGAAGGGGAGCACGGCGGCGGTGGCCAGTAGGTGGAAACGGAGCATGGGTTTACCCTCGAGATCGGCCCATCGCGGGGCCGGAGACTGTGACGTGTCATTTCGGGGCAATACCCCCGCAGACGGTGAAAACACCACGAGCGGAAGATCCGCAGCCCCGACGCCCCTCGCGCCCGGACAGGGTGAATGCTTTGGCAGGTCTCCTGACTCGCGGGTCGATGCTGGGCCGGTCCTTCCCATCACGCTGTTGCGCAACAGTGGTTCATACCGGCTTCGCTCACCGCTTACAGTTGCGGGGGCAGTCGTGGAGTTGGCCTAAGGGCCGCACCACATTCCC
>Ga0209344_10003089_pt1 | contig 17009 bp, 21 predicted proteins | sample Cruoilmetagenom6_FD_187293 | JGI IMG/M metagenome (GOLD analysis project Ga0209344, IMG submission 187293) | Oil polluted marine microbial communities from Coal Oil Point, Santa Barbara, California, USA - Santa Barbara Oil Seep Sample 6 (SPAdes)... | ecosystem: Environmental > Aquatic > Marine... | reverse complement strand
CAATGGTGGCACACTGACGGCTGATCTGCGTCTTGAGATGCAGAAAACAATGCAGGCCGACGCGGCCGTGTTCCGCGAGTCAAAAACCCTGGCCGAAGGTGTCAAGAACATGGATGCCATTGCGTCCAAGATGGATGACATCAAAGTCACTGACCGAACGCTGGTTTGGAACAGTGACCTGATGGAAACGCTTGAGCTGACCAACCTGATGCCCAACGCATTGGCGACGATCAACGGAGCCGAAGCCCGTCACGAAAGCCGCGGCGCACATGCGCATGAGGATTATTCAAAACGTGACGACAAGAAATGGCGTGTTCACACCATCTCGCGCGTTGAGGGTAAGAAGGTCGAACTAAGCTATCGCCCCATCGTGACCGATCCGCTGACAACCGAGGCAGAGGGCGGCATATCGCTTAAGAAAATCGCACCTAAGGCACGGACGTTTTGATGAAGTATGGCATTGGTTTTGCTGTCGCGATTTTGATCAGCTCTGCATCTGTGTCCCAAGCTCAGACCATGAGCGACTTGAATAATGCCACGCTGGATTGTTCTTTCGAAGTTAAAGGTATCAACGGAATGAAGCACGGGATGAAAATGGAAAACGGAAAGGCCGTTCTCTATTTCCCCGAAGATTCAGGCGTATCCGACAAAAAGGAAAAAGAATTTAAAGCCTGTGTTGATCAGAAGCTAGAGTCATGATGAAGCGTTTTTTGTTACGTCAGTCCCTTCGAGTGTTTGCAGCTGTTGCAACATCTCTGACTATTGGCTGCACAGCCGCCAATGATGTCGCCGACAACATTGCGCGCGACCGGGCCAAGGGCGTGGTCAATGGCGTGGTCGAAAGCAAATTCCCGGGCGTGAACACCGCCCCCATCACCGATTGCATCATAGATGCCGCATCTGCGGGTGAAATCATCAACATTGCCGGGGCTTCTGTCACCGGCGTGACCCAATCCACGGTCGAAACTGTGCTGGACATTGCCCAGCGCAAAGAGGCCGTAACTTGTATTGCCGAAAACAGCATTAGCCTGTTGGGCGGCTGAGAAGGAGGAGACGACACATGGTTCAACTAAAACTCCCCAAGAATTCCCGGATGACCACGGGCAAGACCTGGCCCAAGCCGGAAGGCGCGACAAACGTCCGCAAGTTCCAGATTTATCGCTGGTCGCCTGACGATGGCAAAAACCCATCTGTGGACACGTATTTTGTGGATATGGACACCTGTGGGCCGATGATTTTGGACGCGCTGATCAAGATCAAGAATGAGATTGATCCAACCCTGACGTTCCGCCGATCCTGCCGCGAGGGCATTTGCGGATCATGCGCGATGAACATTGCCGGGATCAACACCCTGGCCTGTATTTATGGCATGGATGAGATCAAGGGCGATGTGAAAATCTATCCGCTGCCGCACATGCCCGTGGTGCGCGACCTGATCCCGGACCTGACCCATTTTTATGCCCAACACGCCAGCATTATGCCGTGGTTGGAAACCAAGACGAACCGCCCCGCGAAAGAATGGAAACAATCAATCGAGGATCGCGAAAAGCTTGATGGTTTGTATGAATGCGTCATGTGCGCGTCGTGTTCGACGTCTTGTCCCAGCTATTGGTGGAACGGTGACAAATATCTTGGGCCAGCGGCCTTGTTGCATGCCTATCGCTGGATCATTGACAGCCGTGACGAGGCGACAGGCGAACGGTTGGACGAGCTGGAAGATCCGTTCAAATTGTACCGCTGCCACACGATCATGAACTGCACCAAGACATGCCCCAAAGGGTTGAACCCGGCCAAGGCGATTGCGCAGATCAAAAAGATGATGGTGGAACGCGCGGTCTGAACCGCGCGACTTACCGTTTGGGAAAAAAGCGTGGCAGCATGGTGGCCAATACGGCCACCAGTGTTGCCACAAACGCGTGGTATCCAAAGAACCAGATTTGCCCCGCCAAGGGTTCGTAATCCGGTGAGTTGATGAAAAACCGCGCCGCGCGCCATGTCACGGCGAAGGACAGCAACAGGGCTGCGAACAAGACACCATTGACAAAGCACCCTGCCCTGCCGCGCAAGGCGACAATCCCAAAGGCCAACACCAACCCGATCGCGGCACCGACAAGCGTTGCCTTCGTTTCCCAGAAAGGGTGTGACAGGTTTAATTTGCTCATCACACCTGTCCAATAAATCAGACCCACGATCAGCACGGTGATAGCGATGGAGGTTACTTTGCTCATGGCGGGTTTCTTTCGGTTCGCGGGCAATTACAATCCGCACCTAAAGACAGCAGCACACAAAAAACAGCCGACCCACAAGGTTGTGATCAGAAGCTTCATGTCTGTGGTCGGTGTTCGACAAGGGTTGAACCCGCTAGAATCCTTTGATGCCGTGAGTGCCCCCAGTGTTGGATCACATGGACAAATAAAAGACTCGGATGTCCGCAAAGAGCCCAGACCTACCGTGCACCAGAACCAATTTATCGTGTTTGTATAAGGTCGGTGTCAGCCCAAAGCAGACATGAAAGTTCGCTAAATCGGGCAAAAAGCAATTATCCGACACACATTCACTCGAATGCTGTCTATTAAAAAATGGATAATTGTCTTCGACCGGATGAATCTGCGTGACAAGTGGACCGATTTGGATGCAGCTCCGTCGACTGAATTGTTGAGCTCTACATCTGCACAACCCGCTCGGAGGATTCCTAAATCGAACTTGACGCAGCAAGATTTGCCCTATTTTGTCATTAAAGCATTTGGGCTGAAGCTTATCTCTTGGGCCGATCTGTCCCAACGGACGAGCCTATTTGGATTGTCTGAGCTCTTTGGCCTTCCGAGTTCGATCCAAGGCTTGATCTGACTTTTGCAAAGTCGGAATGGTACGTGAATTCTGCCACACCCTTTTATCCCCATTGTTTCAATTCACCGAATGCCAAAACACTTTTGGATCGAACTCTATGGGGAGATCGCAATCGCCATTGCCTACAATGAGGACAGCGGTATTTGTAGGCTTCACTTGCTTCCCGACACCCAATGTGAAAGTTATTCGCGCTAGCAAAAAATCAAAAAACAATCGAAATTTTCCAGGGTAGGGACCTGCATAGCCTAGATACGCTACTGAGTAATGATTGTCCGCAAAACCTTGAACAGTAAGTGATGCCTCTGGGACTTGCGTTATGTCCATAGGAATAATTGAGAGCGTGGAAGGGCAGGATGGCATGGCAAAAGAAATAAACCCGTGCATTTGAGTTTTCTTTCTTGTCGCGATAATTGCTCCGCCTTGTGCGATAACAACCCCTTCTATTTTGTCAAGAAATTGGGCATCCCGGTAGCTCGTAGCTGAGTTCAGTCTTAAAAATACGCTCAAAAAAATCACCACAACGAAAAGGAACCGGAGCGATCTGGTCATTCGGTGAAGCGTCGGGGCATCGCAATACATGCTGAAGACAGGACGACCAGTGCTGTCGAGATTAGGGAAAGAAGCCCCGCGCCCGCTCCTTCGTGCCAGTATAAATAGGCCTCGTAACTGGACGCGAACACCGCGAGCCTAATCGTATTAAAACACAACATCACTAAGCAAACAGCAAGAAGAGGCACTAAGTCTTGCCTGCTCAGCTTGCCCTTTACGGCAACAAGGGCGGTCACAGCGGCTAACGCTGCAAGTGTTATATTGTTGAATGAGGAACAGGAACCGACAATCATGACACGGTGATCTTCGCTGGTTCCCAGTCTATAGTCTTGTCGAACAACGTCGTACCCTTGAAGATTCAGGAAAACTTCCGTGAGGATGGCGTCTGCCGTGATAATAGTGTCTTTGAAAATCGCAAATGCAATTGGTCCCCAAAGGAAATTGGCGGACAACGCCAAAAACACTATGCCAGCTGCGTTTTGGGACGGGCAATTGGACCGTTTCAAAAGGAGAAATCCGAAAAGCAATGCGACCAAGCCATCAAGTGATTTCAATCCCGATAGCCCGGTCAAGAACATGAGCGGAACCCCGAACAGCAAAGCAAATTTGAGTTTTGGGCCTTCTTTCTCTCCGTTGCTGGAGAGCAAAAATCGGACGATAACAGCGTAAGCAAACCAATACACGAGGTTATGATTTAGCATCGAATAGACGAAGCTAAGAATGCTTGCGGCGTCCGAACGAACAGCAATCGTAGAAAGAACAAATAAAGCGGTCAGCCAGAGCCAAGCTTCGTTATGCGATGGTCTATTCGCGCCATGGAAAATGGCACCACTTGGGTTGCTCACTTCAATCGTCAGAACGGTTCTTCCAGACCTTATACCCGACATAAGCCGCGGCTGCGACGGCGAGGCCAGCAGGCCCAAACGCTCCAGCAATCGGAGCGGGAATTGGCACTGTCGCAAAGGCTGGTGTGGCGGTTCCAACCATTGTCAACACTGTGAGTTTTAGTCTGTTCATGTTGTTAGTCCTTTGCTTCACTTATTTCTACTGCCTGACCGGGCCTCACGCAAATAGAAACTGAACTCGCTGTAAAAAGTCGATCATGACTGACAATTGGCTGGAACCTTCAAAGATCGTTCCATACTTTCGGTTTCTGCACAGAAACCCTCATCACGACATTTGCATCACTTCTTGGCCCGACCTTTTTTCTTGCTAATGAATGGCGTGAGCAGAACCCAGTCCAGATCATCCGCCATTTCGGGCGTGTCGGACTCCAGGCCAAAGCCGAACTCACTCGCCTCGCGACTGGATGTAGCATTAAGTGTACCGAAGAGCCGGTCCCACAAACTGAAATCGCCGCCGAAGTTGCTGTGTGTTTCGCGACGAAATTTTGAGTGGTGGAGGTGGTGCAAATGAGGTGTGACAAAAACCGTCTGCCCGAGTCGTTCCAGCCGCGTTGGCAATGAAATGCGGGCGTGCGTGAAAATGGAGATTAAGGTTATTATCATTGTAGAAGCAAATGCGGCCATAGGATCAAGTCCGAGAACCAAAGCAGCTAAAGCACCAATGAGAGCCGCAATCAAAAGTTCTACAGGGTGGTTGCGGAATGCGCTTGTGAAATCCAGATCATAGTCGGAATGATGCACCCTGTGGAACCGCCACAGCATTGGAAAGCAATGAAAAGCCAGATGCAGCGCCCACGAATGCAGGCTTAAATAAAGGAAGCTGGCAGGGAACGTTAACCACGAAGGCATATTCAGGTAGTTCAGAAGGCCAACATCATAAGCTTGTCCCGCAATTGACGACGTTATCGTTGTGAACGGTATCATTAGCGAGAGACCGACGTTCATTGCCATGAGCGATAGGTTGACAGGCCAACGTTTGCTACGGGTGTCATGAAACCTAGGCACCACATCGTCGGTCAAGTATTCAACAACCGCCATGATTATGCATAGCGTAGGGACACAGATCAGCCAAAATAGGAACACTCTTTTATTCCCCGAAGTTGAAAATACCTGATGTCCATCAAAAAAAGTCTTGGAACATCCCAGCGCTTAGAGGCAACACAACGATGTCCTGCGGATGATATCACTGAGCTTGCTGGTCAAAGTCAAGCGCAGCTGTCCGAACTGATATTGGCGGGCCCACTATTACGTTGAAACCAGTGATCAAAATTACGACTCACTTGATGCTTTTAGGCGGACAGATTGTGAAATTAGATGAAATTCTTCATTCTTTCGAAAAACAAATAGCATCCAATGCCAGGATTAGGAAAGCCGCACCACATCGGATTGCGATCCAGGCGATGCTGGGTTTGGGCCGTCCACGCGACTCTGCAAAGTTCACGACCTGCGCACAGCAGCCATTGGGCATGTCATGTGCCGCGCTGCGGCTAAAGGCAACAAAGTCCCGCTTAGCGGCCATTGGTGCAACGCGCAGCAATGTCGTGTGTCTCTGCTCCAGCCCGGAACAGCCACGCAGTGGCCCGGGCATCACCCGACCGCCCCATGGGCGGGTGATAATGCAATGCCTTTGTGCCCAATAAATATAGGATGTATTTTGCGCGATAAAGCGGATCCCACTGGCCAAAGGTCACCCACCCGCGGTCGGGTAATGCCCTATGTGGATGACTGCAGCAGCGTCCCTCGTTGCCGCCATTGCAGTAGCCTGCATCCCACTTTCATGTTCATGCGGATCAGCGCGGCTATTGGATTGCCGACACACAGGCCATCTATTTACCCGAGCGGCAATCGTCACCTTTTGCAATCTGGATGTGACCTTTAAGCACCTAGGATGACGTTCAGACAATACTCGATCCCGCTAAGGCAAGGGCTTTTGCCGTTGGGGTAACGGCCACGCGTGAAATCACAATTGCGCAGCGGATCACTGTAAAGATCGGTAAAGGCAACAGGCACGGCGCGACGTGGATCACCGGATTTTGACGCTGATACAACACATTGTGCGGGATTGAGGCATTTAAATTGGCCTTAAGTAATTTTCACGCATTGGCTATTTCCCCATGCCAAATGCCCGAATATCTGTGGAAGCAACAGAAGGCTTCGCATCTGCGACGGCCCTGCACTTGTGTTGATCTCAATCCTGATTGGAACCTGAATTTTGTCCCGCACTTCAACCTTCGTGACCTTCCTGCTTGCCGTGTTTTTGCAGGCGGGTGCCTATGGGTTAACCTTCTTGCTGCCGCGTTTGTACGAACGGTTTGGCGCAGATGAGAAGGCCGTGGGGTTAACGCTTACGGTCGCAGCAATTTCAACATTGATAACGGTGTATTACGCGGGCCATCTGTCGGATTGGTTCGGACGGGTCATGACCCTTGGGGTGGCCTGCATCTTGATTTCAGCCTCCCTTGTGCTCTTTGGCATAACAAATGCGATGGGGGCTGCGCCCCTTTTGGCAGGCCTTTTGCTCGGCGCGGGGTGGGGTTTGACCTATGCATTGGTGCCTGTGGTCCTGACCCGGCTTGTGACAGCCCAGGAAAGGGTACGCATCTTTGCGATCAATTCGGTGGTGTTGATGGCAGGCTTTGGTCTGTCCCCGGTCATGGCATCCGAGATCGAGAAGGCAGGCGGCACGGTGGTGGACGCCTTTTTGATTGTGGCGGCGATGTCGCTTGTCAGTGCGGTTTTGTTTTTCTCTCTCATCCGCCCCGTTCGTGCACATGCGGTTAATCCCGGCCCGGAAGAAAGTTCCCGGTTGAGCCTGTCCGGTGTTGGCACGATCCTGCGGTCCAAGGCATTGTTGCCTGTGGCAATGGTATTTTTAGGGGCAAGCGTGTTTGCCGGGATGAGCAATTTTCAAACCGTCTATGCGGATGCACGGGGCTTGGATTACGCCACGTTCTTCCTGATTTACACAATTTCGGTGGTGATTTGCCGGGTCATGCTGGCGCGGTACAAAGGCGGTTCTAACCCCTATCTCACAATATCTGCGCTTCAGTATGTCATGGCTGGCAGCGTGTTGTTGTTCATCCTCTCGGGCAGCAACGAGGGTGCTTATTGGATAGTCGCGGCGTTGTTCGGTATTGGCTATGGCGCGTCCTATCCGATCCTGGCGGCAATGGCGGCGAACGATGCGAATGACGCGCTTGTCCCGCAAACTCTGCAACTGTTTGCACTTACATATTTCGTCGGGATTTTCGGGTTTCCGCTTTTGGCGGGCTGGATGATTGTCGAGATTGGAATTGCGCCACTTTTGATCCTCGTGTGCGGTATGGCAGCGGTTGAGGCATCCATGGCCGCCCGGCGGGCAATCAACGACCGGATCGCGCGTTGAAGCCCAATTTGATCCAGAAACACCTTAGTCTTTTGCAGACAAGATAAACGCCACGCCCGTGATCACAATTGCGCCGCCGATCAGGGTTTGGGTGCTTATGGTTTCCCCCAAGAACACGACACCGCCAAGCACCGCGAAGATTGGCAACAGCAACAGAAATGGTGCGACGTGGCTTACCGGATTTCGACGCAACAGGGTGTACCACATCCCATACCCAAAGGCGGTCATAACCAACCCGAGGTAAAACACCGCGCCCCAGACAACCAAACCTGCACTTTGCAGGGCCTGCACATGTCCTGTTTCAAACACCAGCGACATAACCAGCAATTGCGGTGCGGCCATAACGGCAACCCAGGCCATCACAGTTTTGCCGTCGATGTCTTCCAGTTTGCGGATCATCGCCTGTCCAATCGCCCAAATAGCGGCCCCTGTGATAACCAGCAGTACAGACCCCCAGGCCGACGAAATGCGGGGTTCACCACTGATCTGCCAGACCCCGAAAAATGCAATGGCGATGCCCACCCATTTTTTCCAACCCGGGCGTTCATTCAGAAAAATCACACCGACCAAAACCAGAAACGGCACCTCTAGTTGCACGACGATCCCTGCGACAGAGGCATCCAGTCCTTTCAGACCGGTATAGGTGAAACTGTACTGAATGGCCGCCGATACCAATGCGATCAGGAACAAAGCCTTCATTTGCTGTATCGGAGGACGCACAAACCACACCATGGCCAGCGCTGTCACCGTGAACCTGAGTGACATGAGCAGAATGGGTGGAAAATGCGCAATCGCCGCCTTGGCGAACACAAGTCCCATGCCCCAGGTGAGCGCAACCAACACCCCCATCAAGATGTCCAAAGCCGTCAGTCGTATGGGTAGCGAAGGGGATAAATTGGTCATTTGATCAATACACTACATCTGATCTGACTGGTCTATTCACAAACCGACCAATTGGGGTGTCGTGGAAGGGCTATTTGCCTGCGCCCTGTGCGATGATCTTTACATCGTGTTCCAAACAGCCTTTGCTGTGCGACACAGCAAACACCGCAGTGAGAAAACCCATGACGCAACCAACCGACGCCGAAGACCGCCGCGCCATCGCACCGGTCATTTGTTATCCCAATGATACATTACCGGTTCCCCAGCTGGACCTTTACAAGGCGGCCCGCGACGGCGCTGAAAAGGTGTCCGAGGTTTTGGCCCCTGCCCGCGAAGCCGCCTGTTTTCGCGCACCTGCCGGGCATTTCTTTCGCATCTCATCCGTTGAAGGGCCGCAGGTGGGTGATCTTAACTTGTGGAATGCAAATGACCTGAACGAGCGATTTTACAGTGGCAAAAGCCGCGCCCTGCATGGCACACACCTGACGACGGGTGAACGCATGTGGTCGAGCTTTCCTTATTTGCGCCCCATGGCGACGATCGTTGAGGATACCCTTGGATGGTACGGTATGGATGCCTTTGGCGGGTCGGTTCATGACGTGATCGGAACGCGGTGTGATCCCTACACCGGCAACCTTTTGGCCGGATCGCAATATCACCATTGTTGCCATTCCAACCTGATCCGCGCCTTGGCCGATGAAACGGGCCTGTCGATGGTCGAGGCCGAAAAACATGTGCATGATGTTCTGAACGTTTTCATGTGTACGGGGTTCACCCGCGACACCGGGCAGTATTTCATGAAATCCAGCCCGGTGCGTCCCGGTGACTTTCTGGAGTTCTTTGCAGAAATCGACATCCTCGGCGCGCTCAGCGCCTGCCCCGGTGGCGATTGTTCGTCCGAGCATTCGAGCGACACGGCCGCCTGTCATCCTTTGCTGGTCGAGGTGTTCGCGCCCCGACCCGGTGCCTTGCAAGACTGGACCCCTCCGCCCGTCAACGGATATGACGGCACGCACGGGCGTTAGGTGTGTTGGTTGCAGGTTGTTTTGGTTGAGGTTTGAGTGCGTTTCAGCTGGGTAGTGTTCGTCGGGTATGCGGACTTAGCGCTGTTCAGAAATCGGATGATAGTTCCAACACAGTTGACGAATGAGCTTATTGAATTGGGCGTGCAGGTCCTTTGCTTCAGTCAAACGAGCCCACTCTTTATCTTTTTCTCTGTGCTTTGCCCCCCAATACTCCATCGATAGCTGCAAATCACCCTCGACACGAGGTTCTATAACAAGGAAACTACTGCCAGCGGGTGGTGGGTAGGTGGATTTAGTTTGGCTTATCATGAGTCTATCGTGAGACGTGTGCGCAAATAGTTGTCTGTTCAAATGACTGCGAGAGATCGCGAAGGAAAGTTTTTCGAGCGCATCAATTGCACACTGATATCCACCTATATCCGTTTGCCGTTCATGATAAAACTCGAATATTGAGGTCCAACTTCGGTGTAAGAGAGCATTATCTTTCATTATGCAGACCTTAATGGGAGTGCCGCGGCGTGCGCAAGTAAACCGTCGGTTAGGGCTCAGAGCGGTCATCAGATTATTTCAGTTGGGCAGGTTTGGTGGTTTCAACCTCAACTGGTAGCCATACCAAACAAACCAGACGTCAGGTAAACCGGGCAACGCCCGACCGCCGGTGGGGGGCCTTCGAATATCGCACCAAACCAAAGTGGATTTTGATAAATGAACGACCTGTGCCAGTATGGTTCAGGATAATGACCATCCCGGGATGTTGGTTTACCCAAACTTCCGCGACCAAGACCCAATTGCCTATCTGAATTTATTTTTTCAATTTATTGGAGTGCAAGAAAGTCTCATGAGAAAATCTTCCAACATTGATCGCGTGAGAATTGCACTGCGCCTGTTCACCTCCTTCGTCGGCCTTTTCTGCCTTGGCGCAGCGCTGGCGCCCAGACCGGCCCTCGCATGCCCCAACTTGGATTTGGCTGCAGATGAATATATCGACCTAGGCACAGACACTTTTTCCCAGGCAACTCACACGGTAGAACTTTGGGCGCGCGGTAAGTTCTGGTTGGGGCAATGTGCCGGCATTGATGTGGGGTCCATGGGCATTGCCCCTGAAGTGCCCAGTTATTCGATAAACTACACAAGCGATGGGGCCCATGATCTGTACTTGCAGCTCGATGATGGTCAACACTGTGAAGCCACAATGTTGGTGTGGGCGGTCGACAGGTGGCGGGCAAGCAAAAAAGAAGATCACTTGCCTCCGCAGCTATTAATTCGCAATGCACCCAATGGCCGCTACGTGGTGTTTATCGGCAAATTGCATGACGTATATCCGGACTGCCCCGCGAAACTGTACATGAATGTCAGCCAACCTGATTGATCGATCCCGGAGTTGACTGTTCGGGCGCGTGGGTCGCATGTCCGTGCCAGTGGGTCTTGGCCTGTGTGTCAGGCCAGAGGGTGCGGACCTTTCCCGCGCGCTCTGTTCCGTTGTGCGGCGCGCTATACTGTGATCTGAACATTGCCACATCGACTGGACACCGCGCAGGCGTGAAGATAGGACGTCCAGATGGCTAAGGTTAAGGACAATCCGAACTACAAAGTGATCGCCGAAAACCGGCGTGCCCGGTACGATTATGCCATCGAGGAAGATGTCGAATGCGGTATCATTCTGGAAGGGTCCGAGGTCAAATCCCTGCGGGTCAACGGCGCGAACATCGCCGAAAGTTACGCTGCCGTCGAAGAGGGTGAGCTATGGTTGGTCAACAGCTATATCGCGCCATATGTTCAGGCGAAAACCTTTGGCCACGAAGAAAAGCGGCGTCGCAAGCTTCTCGTGTCCAAACGCGAACTTGCGCGGATGTGGCAGGATACGGCCCGCAAAGGCATGACGCTTGTTCCGCTGGTTTTGTATTTCAACCACAAGGGTCTGGCGAAGCTGAAAATAGGCATCGCCAAGGGCAAAAAGAATGTCGACAAGCGCGAGACCGAAGCCAAGCGCGACTGGAACAGGCAAAAGCAACGCCTGCTGAAAGATCACGGTTAATCCCGTTCTCTGCGGCGAAATTGCAAAAATTCCCCTCCGGTGATGTGCCTTCTTGGTATAGATACGCGGCAACTGGGCGCGTTTTGCCGGACGCGTCGGTCATGAACAACCGTATCCGGCTTTGGGAAGGGAAGTGCTATGGAACTTTTGATTGGTTTGATTTCGGGTGCGGTGGGCGGCAACGTCGCGGGCGGCATCCTGAAAAACCTCAACCTCGGAATGTTAGGCAACTCGATCGTCGGTATTCTTGGCGGCGGTATCGGCGGGCAGGTTCTGTCGATGTTGGGCGCTGGTGGAATCGCCGGGGGTGGCATGGATATAGGATCAATCATAGGTCAGGTCGCGTCGGGCGGCATCGGTGGCGGCGTATTGTTAGCCGTTGTTGGCATGATCAAGAACATGATGGCAAAATAAACGCGAATCCGGGGATGTCAGTGCGCCCCCGGACTTGCCTCTCGGCCCCTCCGGATGTAGGCATTATGCGGTCGGAAAACGGGGGGCTTTATGGCACAGGACGATCCCAAAACACTTGTCTCAACGGAATGGCTTGCGGCACATTTGAAGGATCCGGACCTTAGGGTTCTGGATGGCACATGGTTTTTGCCTGGTATGGAGCGCGATGCCAAAGCGGAATACGACGCGGCCCACATACCGGGCGCTCGGTTTTTCGATATCGATGATATCAGCGACCATCGTTCGTCGTTGCCGCATATGGCGCCACCCACCGAAAAATTCATGTCACGCCTGCGTGCAATGGGCGTCGGGGATGGCCATCAGGTTGTAGTTTATGACGCGATGGGCCTGTTTTCTGCAGCACGGGTTTGGTGGTTGTTCCGCCTGATGGGTCAGGACAACATCGCGGTATTGGATGGCGGATTTCCAAAGTGGCAGGCCGAGGGCCGCCCGATCGAAGATTTGCCCCCCATTATCCGTGACCGCCACATGACGGTGCGTCGTCAGAACCAGATGGTCAAAGACGTCACCCAGGTGTCTTCTGCATCAAAGCTTGGGGACTACACGATTCTGGATGCACGCGCCGCCGATCGGTTCCGTGGTGAAGCGCCTGAACCGCGTGAAGGTCTGCGCAGTGGCCACATCCCCGGATCACACAACGTGCCCTTCGCCGCTTTGCTGAACGCGGATCACACAATGAAAGATCCCGATGCATTGCGCGCCGTGTTCGACGCGGCCGGTGCAGATCTGAACAAACCAGTTATCACATCTTGTGGGTCTGGTGTGACAGCCGCCGTGATCAACCTTGCACTTGAGCGCATCGGAAAAACCAACCACGCCCTTTATGACGGGTCATGGGCTGAATGGGGGGCCTTCCCCACAGTTCCCGTCAGCACCGGAGACAGCTAATGTTCAGCGCCCTGAAACAGCAACCTGCCGACAAAATCCTGGCGTTGATGCAGAAGTATCGCGAAGACCCGCGACCCTTCAAAATTGACCTTGGCGTTGGTGTCTACAAAACGGCCGAAGGCGTCACCCCGATCATGCGCGCGGTCAAAAAAGCCGAACATATGCTTTGGGAAGTTCAGGATTCAAAATCCTATGTCGGGCTGGCCGGTGATCCTGCGTTTTCGGATGTCATGGTTGATTTGGTTCTGGCGGACAGTGTTGCACGCAATCAGGTCTCCGCTGCTGCGACGCCGGGTGGAACAGGCGCCGTGCGTCAGGCGTTTGAGTTGATCCAGCTGGCGAATGCGCAAGCGCGTGTTTTTGTATCTGACCCGACATGGCCGAACCACCTGAGCATTCTCAGACATCTGGGTATGCAAACCGTTTCTTACCGATATTTTGACAATGAAACCTGTGGTTTGGATTTCGACGGTATGATCGAGGATCTACAGGACGTCGGTGCAGGCGATGTTGTGTTGTTGCATGGCTGTTGTCACAACCCCACGGGTGTAAACCTGAACCTGACACAATGGCAGATCGTTATCGATTTGCTGAATGCCAAGGGTGCGATACCGATGGTCGACATAGCCTATCAGGGCTTTGGTGACGGATTGGAAGAAGACGCCGCCGCGACACGCCTGATCGCGAGCTCATGCCCCGAGACATTGATTGCGGCAAGTTGTTCCAAGAATTTCGGAATTTACCGCGAACGTACTGGTATCCTGATGGCGGTGTCACATGATGCAGGATTGTCGGGTGTTACGCAGGTCAATCTTGCCTATCTGAACCGGCAAAATTATTCCTTCCCTCCCGATCATGGCGCGCGTTTGGTAACGATGGTTCTGCAGGACGACGCATTGCGCGCCGATTGGCAATCTGAACTGGAAGACGTGCGCACGAACATGTTGGGCCTGCGATCACATCTGGCCAGCGAACTGCAACGCCTCGCGGGTTCTGACCGGTTTGGATTTGTTGCACAGCATCGCGGTATGTTTTCACGCCTTGGCGCTGCGCCGGATCTGGTTGAGCGTCTGCGGGCAGAGCATGCAATTTACATGGTCGGTGACAGCCGCATCAACATCGCAGGCCTGAACCGCGAGTCTGTTCCAATTCTTGCAAAGGCGATGATCGACGTCGGAATTTAAGCAGAAGAAAAACCGTTTCGTAATTCTTCTGTTTTCCAAATATCCCCGCCGGAGGCTGCAGACCCTGTCGGTGCCACGAAAAAACTGTGATACGTCACCCCGGCTTCACGCGCCGAGGACGACGCCAAAGGCGGATGGACGAGACATCATGACGTGCGCCACTTGGCGCACTCCATTTTACAACGCATTCAGACGCGGTATCGTGCCAAAAAAACGGCAACGACACCATCAACAACGCGGGCGATCTCGTCTTCGGTAAAGGTGTCCGCGAGACCGCAAAGACGGCGCACAAACAAATCGCTTTTGCACAATTCGCCAAACTGGCTGGTTGCGAGCTCCATATCGTCGATGAGCAAATCGCCACGTTCGACATAGGGTTTCAGAATAAAACCCATACGTTGGCGCAACATGGCCGGACCGGATTCATAAAACCTGCGTCCCAATTCCGGAAACCGATACGATTCCGCCACGCATATGCGAAACACCTGTTGACCAAAGTCAGACAGGAAGAAACGCACAACCCGATCTGCGGACATTCTTAGGACCACGTCTATTGGTGCGTTTACGTCAATGACGTCTAAAGCTTCCTGGGCCTGACGATTGCATTCCAGACGTGCCACTTCGGAAAACAACAACCGCTTGTCAGGGAAGTAACTATAAAGCGTAGCCTTTGACACACCTGCGGCGCGGGAAATGTCGTCGACACTTGCCCCCTCAAAGCCGTCACGCATGAATATTTCACGCGCGCCGTCCACGACCTGGTCAAATTTTCTGCCTTTTTTGATCTCAGCGGCCATTGCCGTCATATAGTCTCTCCGAATTGGCCTCTTACTTTAGCCGTCATGAGGCCCGTCTCGCAAGCAGAACGGCACTTTAGACTTCAGGTTTGGTTCTGCCTGAGTTTGTTTTGCGCGCAATGCAGCTTTCACTTGAACTCGTTTGTTTGCCTGTTAGTTTAGAATCATTCTAACAAGTGGAATTGCCATGATCCCCGGAATCACGTCACGTCGCAAATTTTCGGACCTGTCTGAACAGGAAATTCTGGCGTTGGCGATATCCTCAGAAGAAGATGACGCCCGCATTTACCGCAGCTATGGCGAAATGTTGCGGGAGGATTACCCTGATAGCGCCAAAGTCTTTGACGGCATGGCGATCGAAGAAGACACGCATCGTCAAATGTTGATTGATTTGCACGATACGCGCTTTGGCCCGGTCATTCCGCTGATCCGGCGTGAACATGTTGCAGGGTTTTATGCCCGTCGGCCGGTTTGGCTGATGGAAAACCTCGGGATCGAACGCATCCGCAACGAGGCGGCCGCGATGGAACGCGACGCCGAGCAGTTTTATTTGCGGGCGGCAAAAAACACATCTGACACGGCCACACGAAAGCTTTTGGGGGATTTGGCCGCAGCTGAAGCAGGTCATCAGAACGCCGCCGGTTCACTTATGGACGAAAACCTAGGGGACGATGCCCGCGATGCAGAAGAAGAAACATCCAAACGTCAGTTTTTGCTGACGTGGGTGCAGCCGGGTCTGGCTGGATTGATGGATGGTTCGGTTAGTACATTGGCGCCGATTTTTGCCGTTGCTTTTGCGACACATGACACCTGGACAACGTTTCTTGTGGGCTTGGCCGCATCCGTGGGCGCAGGCATTTCGATGGGCTTTACGGAGGCCGCAAGCGACGATGGGCAACTGTCGGGACGCGGCAGCCCGATCAAACGCGGGTTTGCCAGTGGGATTATGACCGCCGTTGGCGGGTTGGGCCACGCCCTGCCCTATCTGATAACGGACTTTTGGACCGCAACGGCCATTGCGTTTATCGTGGTCTTTGTCGAGCTTTGGGCGATCGCCTGGATCCAGAACAAATACATGGAAACACCGTTTTTCCGGGCCGCGTTTCAAGTAGTGCTGGGTGGCGCATTGGTGTTCGCCGCAGGTGTCCTGATCGGCAGCGGGTAGTGCCACCAACCGCAATCTGATTGACGTGACGCGGCAGAGTGTTACCTACGTTTCATGTTGGCCATCTTCCTTCAAACGCTCCCCTTTTTCCTGATTATCGGGTTGGGTTTTGGCGCGGCGCGCACCGGGTTTTTCTCGGACGAGGCAACCGCATGGCTAACAAAGTTTGTATTTTACTTTGCGCTATCTGCGATGTTGTTTCGGTTTGCCGCCAACCTGACATTTGCCGATGTTTTCGACACGAAGTTCATGTTAGCATATCTGTGCGGCACAGCAATTGTTTATGCGCTTGCGACCCTTGTATCACTTCTCAGACGGGCCAGCGTCGAAGAAGCGGCAGTTGAAGCCCAATGTGCAGTGATCGGAAACGTCGGGTTTCTTGGTGTGCCCATGTTGATCATGTTGCTGGGCGAGACCGCAATTGGCCCGGTGATGATGGTTCTGACCATCGATCTGATCGTGTTTGGATCACTTATCGTAATCCTGATCACCGGATCGCGCGATGGGCGCATGCGTATCGGGGTTTTGCGCACCGTTGGGATTGGTCTTCTTAAAAATCCCATGATCGTGTCCATCGTTTTGGGTTTGGCATGGTCTGGGGCACGTCTTCCTATCCCTGCGCCTATGAACGATTTCCTATCGATCCTGGGCGGTGCGGCAACGCCCGGCGCGCTATTTGCCATTGGTGCATCATTGGCGTCAAAATCTGCTGAGCGGCCTTTCGTTGCGGGTTGGTTGTCATTTTGCAAACTGGTTTTACACCCCGCCAGCGTTGCCGTCTGCGCGTTGGTTTTGTTTCACGTAGAGCCTTACGCGGCAGCAGTTATGATTGCGGCAGCTTCGTTACCGGTTGCCGGAAACGAAGCTGCCGCA
>Ga0209344_10003085_pt1 | contig 17035 bp, 12 predicted proteins | sample Cruoilmetagenom6_FD_187293 | JGI IMG/M metagenome (GOLD analysis project Ga0209344, IMG submission 187293) | Oil polluted marine microbial communities from Coal Oil Point, Santa Barbara, California, USA - Santa Barbara Oil Seep Sample 6 (SPAdes)... | ecosystem: Environmental > Aquatic > Marine... | reverse complement strand
GTGCAGGTGGATCGATTGGATCAGAGCTTGTTCGACAGGTTGCGACATTCTCGCCTCGCAAAATTGTACTTATGGAGCGTGCTGAAAACGCTCTCTTCGAGGTTGATCGTCAACTCAAAGAATCGTTTCCATTGATTGAACGCGTTGCGGTTTTACATGATGTTGTGGATGCGTCGCGTACATTGAGTTTGCTAGAGCGATATCAGCCTGAGGTTGTGATCCATGCTGCTGCACACAAGCATGTGCCTTTAATGGAGGATCATCCTTCGCATGCAGTGACAAACAATGTGTTTGGAACAAAATCGATAGCGGATGCAAGTGTTGCGATTGGGGTAGAACGATTCGTACTCATCTCGTCAGACAAAGCAGTGAATCCAGTGAATGTGATGGGTGCAACGAAGCGTTTAGCTGAGATGTATGTGCAATCGCTCGCGAAGATGAGTGGAATCTCGACAAAGCTGAGTATGGTGCGCTTTGGGAATGTGCTTGGATCTGCATGTTCAGTATTACCGATCTGGGCAGATCAAATCGCGGCCGGTCGGCCGGTCACTGTGACAGACGAACGGATGACTCGATATTTTATGACAATCCCAGAAGCTGCGACATTGGTATTGCAAGCAGGCGCAATGTCTGGGATGGAGACTTCAAGTTCAGGTGAAGTGTTTGTCCTCGATATGAGTGAACCGATCAACATCTTCGGATTAGCAAAGCGCTTTATCCGAGCTTGTGGCTATGAAGCAGTGGTTGGACAACCTATGGGTGTTTCGAGTTCGCCACGATCAGTGCCTGTGATTTTGACTGGTGCTCGTCCAGGAGAGAAGTTGCACGAGCAGTTGAGTTATGATGCTGAAGGATTAGAGCGAACAGCACATCCTGGAATTTATTCACTCGACGATGGTACTGATGTTGAACCTGAGACGATTGAAGCGATGATCAGCGGGATGGACAATGCAAGATCGAGTCATAGTCGAAAAGCAGTGCTTGAGGAGATCGCTCGATACATTCCGACGATGAATTCGAGTCTTTCGCAAAAAATCGTCGCAGCATAAAGCACTGTTATTCAAGCAAATACCCATTCAGAATTGAATTCTATACCAATTCCCAAACAAACAGCTTGAATTGTGTTTGGTACTTGTTATTTTAGGTATATGGTACCGAAGATTCGAAGCTTCTTGTTACAGGGAATCGATGCTCACGTTGTAGAGATCGAGATTGATCTTGATGAAACGCAGCTGCAGAAGGAAGTCGTGGTGGGACTTCCCGATGCGGCGGTTCGAGAATCGATTGAACGTGTGCGATCTGCAATGGGGAACAGTGGGTACCCGATGCCTTGCGGGCGGACATTGATCAATCTCGCTCCAGCAGATGTGCGTAAAGAAGGACCGATGTATGACCTACCAATCGCGGTTGGGGTTCTCGTTGCAAATGGTGTGATTCATCCTGTTCGTCAACAAGTCGTGATGGGTGCGGGGACAGGTTCTCGAAGCTCATCTGTTCAATCGAGTTCATTTTCTGAACTTGGAGAGAGTGAGATCACGTTTGAGGATGAGTCGATCGGACTCGATCCTCGACGAGCTTTGATTGCGGGGGAGCTGGCACTCGACGGGCGCATTCGTCCGATTCGAGGCGTGATCGCGATGGTCTCTCTCGCAAAGAGCATGGGACTCGATGCGGTTATCGTTCCAAGTGAGAATGCAGCAGAAGCATCGGTAGTTGAAGGCGTTCGCGTATTCGGCGTGTCGAGTTTAACTCAGGTTGTTGGATTGATGAACGGGTCTTTGGATTTAGAACCCCATCCTCAGACTGACGTTGCTTCACTTCTTCAAGAGATTAATGCGCCGATTGATTTTGCAGAAATCAAAGGTCAAGAATCAGTGAAACGAGCGATGGTTATCGCGGCGGCGGGTCAGCACAACATCGTGATGCTCGGTCCTGCGGGGACAGGGAAAACGATGATGGCGAAGGCGCTCCCTGGGATTATGCCGCCGTTAACTCCGACTCAATCGGTTGAGGTCACACGAGTGTATTCTTCGCGTGGATTGCTTGATTCAGAGCGTGGATTGATCTCGTCTCGTCCTGTCCGGACTCCTCATCATACTGCGAGTGCGCCTGCGATCGTGGGAGGCGGTGCAGTTCCTCAAGCGGGTGAAATCTCGCTTGCACATCATGGGATATTGTTTCTTGATGAGTTGCCTGAGTTTTCTCGCAATGTGCTTGAGACAATGCGTCAGCCGATGGAAGATCATGTTGTTACGATTGCACGATCGCATGGGACAGTTCAGTTCCCGGCTTCATTTATGTTGGTCGCGGCGATGAATCCGACACCCAAAGGTGATGTTGCACCTGGAGAGGTTGGACAGCGAGAGATGGATCGGTATTTGTCCAAACTATCGGGGCCTTTGCTCGATCGGATAGATCTCCATGTTGAAGCTCCTGCAGTCCCATGGGGTGAACTGAGCAAAAAAGCAACTGGGACAGATACAAAGACAATGCGAGATATGGTGCTTAGCGCGAGGAAACGATCACTCAATAGACAGGGAGAGATTCCAAACTCAAGACTCAATGGAAAGGCGCTTGATGTGATTATGGTCCTTGATGAAAGCGCAAGAATGCTACTTGAGCAAGCGATGACTCAACTCGGATTGAGTGCACGCGCTTATGACAAGATCCGAAGAATCGCGCTGACGATTGCGGATATCTCGGGGTGTGAATCAGTGAAAGCAGAACACATCGGAGAAGCGGTTCAATACCGGTTACTCGATCGGAAGCTGTAATTTATATTCAGATTGCCTGCGTGCTTTGATTGTCGATCGATCTGAAGAGGGGTCGATCGCGATCATCGTGCGCCGCGAGTGCTAACTTCGGCTACCCTATGAGTCTATATGTCCGGCGAGTTCTGCGAGTTCGCCGGATGGGTTCATGATGGGTGAGTTGGAGGCTTGAGATGAAGATTGGTCTAGTGCGTGTTTGTTCGATGTTGTGTTCATGTGTTGTGTTGGTGTGCATTGTTACATCGAGCATGTTCACAATTGGATGTGCGAGCACGACTACTCGCTCGTCGAGTGTTGGGATTGGGAACTCCGATTCAGTTGGAGCAGTGGATGAATCTTTCCGTCGTCGAGGCGGAACTAATGGCGAGAATGTCTTTCGTCAGATTGATTGGCCTACTCCTACTGAGATGAGATTAGGATCTGGATTACCAGGACCTGACTATTGGCAACAACAAACAGATTATTCGATTAGTGCTCGTCTCGATCCTGAAACTGGAACATTGAGTGCTTCTATGCGTGTTGTGTATCACAATAACTCGCCTCATGCGCTTGAGTATCTTTGGCTCAATCTCGAACAGAACTTGTTTCATACAGATTCAATTGGAACCAAATCCCGGACCCCTGGTTCTGTCATGAAGATGCTCGAAGATGACTTCGATGGGGGATATGCAATTCCATCGATCCGTACAAGCGGGATCACAGGCGGTCAAGAACTCGAACTTACGGTTTATGACTCGCTTGGACGAGTTGACATACCAAAGGCGATCCAGTCGGGAGAGGTTTTTGCATTTGAAATGGAGTTTGCGTTCAAAATTCCGCCTCACCTTCGTCGGATGGGTTCTGAAGTTGTTGAACAAGGAACGATCTTTGAGATGGCGCAGTGGTTTCCACAAGTTTGTAAATATGATGATGTGAATGGATGGAACACAATGCCCTATCTGGGGAGCGGCGAGTTCTACACAGACTTTGGTAACTACGATGTTTCGATCACCGTTCCTCGCGATTACATCGTGTCGGGATCTGGCGCACTGATGAATGCGAGCGAAGTGCTTACGCAGACGCAGCAACAACGACTTGATCAAGCGATGAGTTCTGACGAACCGGTCTGGATTATTGAGCCTGACGAGGTGGGCAGTGACGAGCTTCGTCCTGGAGTTGCGAGCGAGTTTACTTGGCAGTTCCGTATTGAAAACGCAAGAACATTTGCATGGGCCGCGTCAGATGCGTTTGTCTGGGACGCATGCAAAGCGGTAATCACTGAGGGCGTAAGTCTTGATAATGTGAGTATCCGAACAATCCTCTGTCAATCTTTGTATCCAAAAGAAGCAACTGCTTGGATGAACACTCATCCAGAGGGTGGTTCGTCTCGATCAATCAAACACTCGATTGAGTTCTATTCCGAGTTCTTGTTCCCTTATCCATATCCGGTGATGTCAAACATCAACGGCCCTGAAGGAGGGATGGAATATCCTGGAATTATTTTCTGTGGTAGTCGAACAAATCATGATGGTATGTTCGGAGTAACAGATCATGAGATTGGGCACAACTGGTTCCCGATGGTTGTCAACACTGATGAACGCAGATACATGTGGCAAGATGAAGGGTTCAATACTTTTATCAATCTATATTCGAAAGCGGCATGGAATGGTGTTGAAGTCAATGTTTCGAGAGCTTCGGATCAGACGATGCAGATGTCTGTTGCTGAGCAGAGACAGCCAATTATCACTGCTCCTGATCAAACATGGCCGAGATGGGTTGGGCGATTAATGTATCGCAAGACTGGGTATGGGTTGTATCTGCTTCGCGAATACATTCTTGGACCTGAACGATTCGATGTAGCGTTTGAGGGATACGCGAATCAGTGGATGTTCAAGCATCCGCAGCCTGCGGATTTCTTTCGTGCGATGGAAGATGGTGCTGGAGCGGATCTCAACTGGTTCTGGCGCTCATGGTTTATGGAACCGCATGCGCTTGATCAGTCGATCGCAGGAGTACAGCAACTTGATGGGTCTGCGATTGTCGTCCTTGATAATCTTGGAGAAATGGTCATGCCTGTACGGATGAAGGTTGTATATAAGGATGATTCGAGCGAGCTGATTGATCTTCCTGTCCAGGTTTGGCATCAAACTAATCGTTGGCGTGCAGGGATTGATACCAACGGGCGGCGAATCCGTTCGATTCAGCTTGATCCAGATGAGATATTGCCTGACATGGATCGTTCGAATAATCAATGGAAGTAAGTATGGTGCTGAAGTGGGGGTTTCGCCGATCTGTGAAAACAGAAGGACTACACTCAGACCGTGTATCAAGCGTTACTCACTAGAAAGTATCTGACTCGTAAGGTCATGCCCATGCTCGCAATGGTGGCGGTTATGCTATCCGTTGCGACGATTCTCATCACATGGTCAGTGATGGGGGGGTTCCTTAACGCGTTGATCGATTCAGGACGAACTCTTGTCGGCGATGTCGCGATTGTTTGGCCGAACGTTGGATTTGCTCATTACGATGATCTTATTGAGCGTCTTGAAGAGGACCCGATGATCGAGGCGGCTACGCCGACGATTGAGACCTTTGGGTTGATCAAGCTTCCAGATGATCGCATCGAGTTGATTTCGATCAAAGGTATCTCCGCTGAGAGCTATTCACAAGTGACTGGGTTTGCTGACACGATGTGGTGGAAGGCGATTGATGAGCCTACTCCAAAGGATTATAAAAGAGAAGATATTCGACTCGATCCGCAGTATCAGCAGATCTTCGAAGACATGGAATCCAACGGAATCTCGATGACGAGACCGCACCCCAAAACAGGTGCGATTGAACCTGCGGGTGTCATCGGAATCGAAGTGACAGGACTCAATCAGCGGCAAGACTGGGGTGGGTATTACCCGATGCCTCCGATGCGGGCGCTCCCCGATGGTGGTGCAGAACGCGTTGATGTGTTTATGCCTCGTGAGGGTACAGTTGGGATTACGATCCTTGCTCTTGATTCTGAGGGACATCCGATCGATCCAGTCACGCAAACGATTCCGATCGCAAACGAGTTTCAGTCTGGTTTGTATGAAGTAGATCAAGGCACGATATTTGTGCCTCTCGATATTATCCAACGCATGCTTCGGCTCGACGAAGCAAAGCGAGTTGAAATCGTCAAGGACGATGAGAATCCGTTCGCGGTCGAAGTTGATCCAGTAACCGGCGAGATCGGTCCAAAGATGAAAGAAATCATCGGGATCGATCCAGCTCGTGTGACGACTGTTCTCGTCAGTGGAGTAGAAGGAAGCGAGCTTGAACCTGTTCGGGCTCGGATCCGTGAGATTTACGCACAGTTTGCTCTAGATCATGCAGGCGAAGTTCCTAGTTCTTTCCAAATGGAAAACCAGATTCGGACTTGGGAAGATCTCAACAAGACGATGATCAGTGCGGTGAAAAAAGAAACCGGGCTCGTATTGTTTATCTTTGGGATTGTCTCGTTTACAACCGTGTTCTTGGTTCTGGCGATCTTCTGGTCGATGGCCACAGAAAAAACGAAAGACATCGGTGTCCTGCGTGCTCTTGGTGCGACGACTCCTGGGATTGCATGGCTCTGGATTCGGTACGGAGCAGTGATCGGGATTGTCGGATCCGTGATCGGAACAGCAGTAGGGTACTGGATCGTTTCTGACATCAACGCGATTCACGATTGGATGGGTAGAACTTTCAACTTCGTGATCTGGGATCCCAAGCAATACTACTTTATTGAGATACCGAGTGATGTGGATCCGATGAAAGCTGCGATTGTCTTTATCGTCGGAGTGATGACTTGTGTCATTGGCGCTGCGATTCCAGCGATTCATAGTGCACGGATGGATCCAGTAAAAGCGTTGAGGTTTGAGTAATCATGGTTGCACAAACAAACAACTCGACGAACGGGCCTACGGATGGAAACGATCTGAAAATATCTGTTCGCTCAGTGCGGAAGACCTATCGATTAGGCCGAGTGCGAGTACCAGTTCTTCACGGCGTCGATCTCGACGTTAAGAGCGGTGAATGGGTGACGATCTTGGGAGCATCAGGATCAGGTAAAAGCACGCTCTTGCATTTGATGGGTGGTCTTGATCGTCCTGATAAAGATAGTTCGAACCCGCCGAGTGTGAAGTTTGAAAATCGAGATCTGACGAAGCAGAGTAAGCGAGCGCTGGATCGATATCGTGCAGATGATATTGGTTTCGTGTTTCAGTTTTATCATCTCCTACCAGAGTTGAGCGTGCTCCAGAATGTCACAATTGGTAGCATGATCAAGCATGGCCGACTCGGATATCGCAATCATCGAGCAGAGGCTGTGGAACGAGCAGAGTCTTTGCTTGAGCGCTTTGGGTTGAGTCATCGACTTAAGCATCGTCCTGCAGAGCTTTCCGGCGGTGAACGACAACGAGTTGCAATTGCTCGAGCATTGATCAATGAGCCCAGTCTCTTGCTCGCGGATGAACCTACAGGGAACTTGGATCTCAAAACCGGAGAGTCGATCCTTGAAGCGATCATCGAGCATCGTCAATCCGCTGGGTTAACACTTGTGATGGTGACTCATGACGAACGGATTGCAGAGCGCGCCGATCGTGTGATTCGTCTCGTGGATGGGCTTGTAGTCGAAGAAAACGGGACAATTTCATAACGAATTGATTAGATTGTCCGCTTCGAGCCCCTTGAGCGGTTCAGAACGATGATTCCTTAGATAGTGTGTACTACCATATAGTCAATCAATGACGCTTATCGCAATTGGTCGCTTGGGGTGAAGTACTCACTATTGAGCGTGAATGACGAATGAGACGGAGATCGATCAGTGAACACTTTGGGAGCCGACATATCTCAGACGAATCGAGTGACGCGCAAGGTCAATCTCACTGGTGTCAGTGGTAAAACGATCGAAGCGGATGTTGTCGAATGTGGGAACGGGATGCCCGTGGTGTTCTTGCATGGGCTCGTTGGACTCAACGAGCACTGGGGCAAAGTCGTCGATCGGATCTCATCGCGAGTTCGTTGTATTACGCTTGAGGTTCCTCTGCTTTCATTGCGTGGTGTGGACTGTTCATTGAGCGCGGTTTCCGCGATGACGATGCAGTTCCTTGATCGAGAAATCGGCGAACCCGCTATCTTGGTCGGCAACTCATTCGGGGGCCATGTCGCACTTCGAGTGACGCACGAGCGACCTGAGTTGGTCCATTCGCTCATCCTTGCAGGTTCAAGCGGACTCATCGAGCGCACAGTCGTCAAAGGGGCTCCGGTTCGTCCGACTCGCGAATGGCTCGTCGAGAAGATCGGTGAACTCTTTTTCGATAAATCTAAGATGCATCCAGGGGATGTGGATCGGGCCTTTGTTCTACTCAACGAACGAGGCGGCGCAAGAGCAATGGTCAAGCTCTCGAAGAGTGCTCGCCGTGACAACATGACTGATGATCTTGCAGAGATACATCAACAGACGCTTCTGATCTGGGGCAAAGAAGATGTTGTTACGCCTCCAAGTGCTGGACAAGGCTTTAGCGAACTGATGCCCTCTGCGAGGCTGCATTGGCTCGATAACTGTGGACATGCTCCAATGATTGAAGCTCCAGAGCCATTCGGCGACGCGATGCATCAGTTCTTTGATGAGCTTGAAGCAATGGATGAGTTTGAATCACATTCAAACCACACGCCTACAGATAAATAAACTTTCGTCGACAGTGAAAACTAAATCTTACATAAAGCGAGTCGTTCGATGCGTACACATGCTCCGACCCCGATTGGGCATCATACTTGGACAAGTCTTGTTGGCGTAGCGCTTCATGGTCGCGTTCAGCGTCGGCGCCGATTGTTGAGCGATCTTGATTATTGGAAAACCAATACACAGCAGATCCAGCTCAATGAGCTTGCGAAGCTGGTAAAAACATGTCAAGATACACGAATCGGGAAGGGCGCTGGATTCGCGTCTCTATCTCAGATGAAAGACCCGATGGCGATGCTTGAAGGGTTTCGTGATCGTTTACCAGTCTCGGATTGGTATGCTTTTCAGGACGATATTGTTGATATGCGTGAGCATGGTCAGAGCGATGTGCTCTGGCCGGGCAAAGTCATGCACTTTGCGCAAACTTCTGGAACAACCGCGGGGGACAAATATGTTGCGGTCACTGATGAGATGATGCGATCGAACTATCTCGCATCGCTTGATATCTTTGCTCATCTGATCAATCGCGGTGTGTATCCAGAACGAATCATGGGCGGCCGATGTTTGTTCTTAGGTGGATCAACAGATCTCGAAGTGAATGAGCATGATGTTGCGACAGGCGATTTGTCTGGTTTGGTTACTCCATTGATTAAATGGCCGTTGTCGACGATTTACTCTCCAGGACCTGACATTGCGTTGATGGATCATTGGCCGAGTAAGATCGAAGCGATGGCGCAGCGTGCGATTGATCAGGACATCCGTTTTATCTCAGGGATGCCATCTTGGGCATTGGTTTTGATAGATCGTGTGATTGAGATTGCAAACGAGCGAGGGAGCCCAGCGCGATGTGCGCGTGATGTTTGGCCGAACTTGGAAGTGTTCGTGCATGGCGGCGTGAACTATGTTCCATTCGTTGAGCGGATGTGTCGAGCATTCTCCGGTGATCCAATGATCGACTTTCCGTGTCGTCAGGAGCTCTATCCAGCTTCTGAAGGGTTCATAGCAATCCAGGATAAGGATGACGATCCTGCTATGCGATTACTCACCGATAATGGGACATTCTATGAGTTTGTGCCGCTCGAACAAATCGATGATGAAGACCCTGATGTGTACACCTGTTGGCAAGTAGACAAGGGGCAGAAGTATGTTGTTGTGATGACCACGAACGCGGGGCTCTGGAGATATGTAATCGGAGATGTTGTCGTGTTTGATTCGATCCCTGATGGAATTCAACGAGATGGGCGCATGCGACTCGGGGATGGTCCTGCGCGAATCCGGATTGTTGGACGGCATCGACATTTCATCAATGCTTTTGGAGAGAACCTGATCGGAGAGCACATCGAGCAAGGGGTTGCAGCAGCGGTCGCGACAACTGGATTGGAAACGGGTGAGTTTACAGCCGCGCCTGTGTATCCATCGCAAGAAAATCGTGCAGGGCTTGAGTTAGCCGTCGAGTTTGCAGTATTACCGAGCTTTGAGCAGCTTGAGAGTTTTCGTGAAACATTCGATCAGAGTATCCAAGATGAGAATGTTGATTACACAACAAAACGCAGTGATGGGCTTGGAATGGATGTTCCAACGATTACTCCATTGCCTATGGGGACTTTTCATCGCTGGCTCGATGCGAAGGGAAAGCTCGGTGGACAGCATAAATGCCCGCGATGCGCGAATCATCGAGAGATCATCAGCGAGATAACAGCAGTAGCAGCGCAGCAATTTGCAAGTTGAAGCGCTAGTATGTCTCGGGAAAACAAGTATTTAACTACAAGGAACGGAGTGACTGATGTCATGCAAGCGGGTTTGTGGAGCAGCAGACGCAGTACTAGGACAGTGTACAGAATACATCGATCGAGTGAGCGATGACCAGTTTGTTTGCCAGTCGGCGGTTGTCCCCGGCGGAACCATCGGCAAACACATTCGACACACACTTGATCATTTCCGATGCGCAATCTCAACATGTTGTACTGAAGCGATCGATTACGATCATCGTCGACGCGGCGTAGAAGTTGAATCATGTCGAAAGGCAGCGAAGGACGAGATCGAATCACTTCGATCCATTCTTAGCGAGCTCGATGAAGATAAGCTTCAAGAAGAGATGACTGCTCGTGTAATGATTTGCAGTGATGGTGAGACTTGTGATCTCACTACATCACGAGCGAGAGAGATCTTCTTTGCGATGCATCACGCTATCCATCACAATGCGATTCTGATGGCGATCGGACTGGAACTCGGTTTCGAATGCCCAGAGGGCTTTGGGACCGCTCCATCTACGATCAACTTCGAGCATTCGGAGGCTTCGTAACCGTTCGTGTGCACGCTTTCGATTATACCAACACAGTCTGGTTACTCTGCGATGCATTCTCGTGACGAGCTACGCGATCGGTCCGTCGAGTTAGAGCCTGCATGGCACGAGCTTGGAGATGGAACCAAAGCGTGTTACCCAATTGACCCAGACGGGGGCGGAACTTGGGTCGCTGCTCATGAGAATGGGTTTTACATTGGGCTGATCAATCTCAATCTTTCAGATGATGAGCTTGATCCGGATCGTCCTATCGCAAATCGTTCCAGAGGGTTGTTGATTCCTGAGCTCATCAAGCTGGGGAACGCTCAGGATGCGAATACGAAGCTCGATCAGATGGATTTGCGAGGATTTTCTCCGTTCCGGATGGTCCTTATTGGTAAAAAAACTTCAGGCGAGTACGAGTTTATCGCAAAGCGATTTGACGGGGTGCAACTTGAGGATTTGCAGCAGTTTAGTGCTTTGAATCATCCAGTGTGTTACGCGTCATCAGGGCTGGGCGATAAGCTGGTTCAATGTCGTGTTCCGTTGTTTGAATCTAGTGTTGCGATTGAACCGAATATTGAGAACCAACGACAATATCACCGACATCAGTGGGAAGATCGGCCGGAGTTGTCGGTCATGATGTCTCGTCCAGATGCGAGAACTTCGAGTGTGACAAGCGTTTTGGTTGAAGGCGGGAATCAACCAAAGATTTTGTATGATCGATTCCCGATCGGCGACCCAGTTTGCGACCCAGTCGGGGCGGGGATGCTACGATAGAGGCACTATGAGCGAGTTCATCCACGATCTGATTGATTGGCAGTTTATTATCTCTGCATTGGTCCTCGGGATCGGTGTGCATGCTGTATTGGGCTTAGTCGCCTACGGCGTGTATCTCGAACGCAAGATCTGTTCATACATCCAAGATCGCATCGGTCCGAACCGAGTCGGGTTCGACTTTGGGTTGCCTTGGTTGAGTTTCCTCAAAGGGTTTCTCGCGCTAGGACAACCGTTAGCAGATGGGTTGAAGTTCTTCGTGAAGGAAGATTTCACGCCTAAAAATGTAGATCGTGTGCTCTTTACGCTTGGACCTCTGCTTGCAGTGGTTCCAGCTTTGGTTGGGTTTGTGATTATGCCTTGGGGTGGATCGTTCGAGTTGCCTGCGACTGCGGACTTGGGGTTCTTCCAATGGCTCTTTGATTTGCCATTCTACATTGGCGTTGTGAGTGAGTTCTTCTTTGGACATCTCCAAGCTCAGACCGTGCTGGTTTCTGGAGCAAATGTGTCCGTTGGTATCATCTACCTGCTCGCTGTAGCATCACTCGGCGTGTACGGCGTCACTCTGGGTGGATGGGCATCGAACAACAAGTATTCAATGCTCGGCGGCTTGCGTGCGACAGCACAGATGATCAGCTATGAAATCCCGATGGGACTCTCGTTGCTCTGTGCATTGTTGATCGCAGGATCATTTATTCCAAACGAGATTGTCGAATACCAAGTGAATCATGGTTGGTTAGCATTGAGTTTGCCGCTCCCTGCGATCTTGTTCTACATTTGTGGACTCGCAGAAGCAAACCGTGCTCCGTTTGATAATGCTGAAGCAGAACAAGAGTTGGTTGGCGGATTCCACACAGAATACTCATCAATGCGTTTCGCATTGTTCTTCATGGCTGAATATGCCCATCTTGTAACAGCGTGTGCGTTCTTTACGCTCCTCTTCTTGGGCGGGTACCACTTGCCTTTCGTTGGGCTCACGAGCCCTGAAGCGACAGGCATCCTTGCAGTATTGCTCAAGGTATCCGTGTTTGGATTCAAGGTCGTCTTGATGGTTTGTTTCGCGATCGTAGTTCGTTGGACGGTTCCTCGAATCCGATACGATCAGGTCATGATGCTGGGTTGGCAAGGGATGATCCCTGCTGGGATGCTCATGATTGTGGTAACCTCGATTATGGTTTACTTTGGAGCGACTGGATTCCTTCCAATGTTCGCCGCGAATATCGGTATGCTTGTTGTGATTGTTGTCGCACGCAAGGCGCTCGCGAGTGCGTTTGGCAACTCGACTTCAAATCGACGGATTCCGTTGTATGGATCTCGTTATAGCCCGATGGAAGGGGAGCGTGTTATCGCTCATCCATCACTCGCTCTTGCGATTGAAGATCGTCCGATTCAAGGATCTGTCTAATACAACGAACAAGATTCGAGATATCTGCTCGATATGAAACGATACAAAGAAACCCCTTGCACTTTGCTCGGGGTTTTTTATTGTGGCTATTGGACTCGAGTTCGCTTTATTGTAACGAGTTGATCCCTTGAGGACGGATTCGTTGCATGAGTGTAGGGAGTAGGAATCCGGAGCCCTTGTAGGTGTAGACTCGGCCGGAGACGAGGAGCTGTCCGGCGTCGCCGTTTTCCATCGCGATTGTTTCCATTCGCATCAACATACGACATGGTTCAACGATGAGTGCTTGCGAGTTACTATCGTCAAGGCTGTCATTGTCGAAGACAACAGTCCACGCGCCAGTATTGTTGCGAACGAGTCTTGCAGGACGACGCAGGATTAGGGTTCCCTCTTCGATTCCAGCGTTGGAATCTGGGAGCGTGACTTGTGTGCGTTGAGCAGTCTGGATAATCGGTGATTCAAGATTTTTATGACTCGAGTTTCGATTGCTATCCGTTGGTTGAACCTGAAACTCAAGTTCATCGAGCAGATCTCGGACATCTGGATCGTCTTCAATTGAACTTGGTTGGATAGGATCTTTGCTTTGAGTAGGTTCGTCAGATGCTGGATCGGGAGTTGCGTTTGTCTGGTCACTTTGAGAGTCCGTATCTGACTTGGTTAGGCTATAGGCAGAGACGAGGAGTTGGTTTCGATTGTGGTAGCTGAAGATTTCCCCTGAGAGGATGACTTGTTGTCCTGACCATTCGGTTTCGAGTTGTTCAAGGGTTCTGCACGGCATCAGCAGGACCGGTCCTTCTCCAGGCTCGCGTTGGGTCTTGTCAGGGACAAAGATGAGTAATCCTTCAGGGCCTTGCACGATTGTTCCCAATCGTTTGAGGATGTAGGCGCCTTCAGCAAGCGTGGAAGGTTCGATTGGTTCTTCGAGTGTCTCGTGGAGGACTTTGAGCCAATCCTGTCCTTGAGTAAGTCCAGGTTGGACAGCAACTGAGACTGCTTGTTGTGTAGGCATCACAGGTACCTGTGTTGTTCCAACGCGAGGTAAGATTGCAAGAGCTGCTTCGACTTGCTGTTTGTTTCCAGGCGATTGGTCACTAGGAGAACTCATTGTTGAATCGGACTGAGCAAATGCGGATTGTGTATTTGCAGAGCTACAGACGAGTGCGAGGATGATTGTGGAGCGGATTGAGTTCATCGTGAGGTGTTCCATGCTCAGAGTATCGGCAAGATTCGTCTCTATGGTATCGTCATTTGTGCTTGGATGAGTGGATGAAGGGTGGAAGTGATGATTTCAGACTCGAAATGAGGCTTTGGTGTTGACCTTTGCTCAATGGGTTTGTAGTGTGATCTCCGCAGATTTCATCTGAGATCTGTGTTTTCGGCCGTGTGCCCGAGTGGTCTAAGGGGACGGATTGCAAATCCGTTGTGCGAAAGCCAATCGTGGGTTCGAATCCCACTGCGGCCTTTGGTTGAGAAACCTGAATGAACCGATCTGGAATCATCCAGATCGGTTTTTTCGTGGGTCTTCCACTATCATGATGGTATGAGTGATTCGAGTTCATCGTCGCAGACTAATCCAATGACCGCTGATCAGGTTGCAATTGCAACTGAGGGGTTCCGCAAGGACTTTGAAGCGGTCCGACAGCAAGTCTCAAAGGCAGTCGTGGGGCAACAAGATGCGATCGAGCAGACGCTCGTTTGTTTGTTCGTAGGCGGGCACGCACTGCTTGAGGGTGTGCCTGGAATTGGGAAGACATTGCTTGTTCGTAGTATTGCTGAAGCTGTTGATCTGAAGTTTGGACGCGTGCAGTTTACTCCGGACTTGATGCCTGCGGATATCACTGGGACAACGGTGATTGATGAAAACGAAGACGAGCATGGACGAACGACGCGTGGGTTTCGGTTCCAACCAGGCCCTGTGTTTTCGCAAATTCTTCTTGCTGATGAGATCAATCGAGCGACGCCTAAAACTCAGTCTGCGTTGCTCGAAGCGATGCAGGAGCAGAGCGTTACTGTTGGAACAACGACGCATAAACTTCCGAGCCCGTTCTTTGTGCTTGCGACTCAGAATCCAGTAGAGCAAGAGGGTACTTATCCATTACCCGAGGCGCAGTTGGATCGGTTCTTCTTCAAGCTCAAGGTTGGATATGGAACACGCGAGGAACTCGCAGAGATTGTCGTCCGCACTACAGGATCGCAACGCGCTGAGATATCTCCTGTGCTTACTGCTGAGCGATTGATTTCACATCAGCAACTCGTTCGACAAGTACCAGTCGCAGAACATGTGCGAGACTACGCGATCCGCTGTGTGCTCGCGACGCATCCAAAGGGGATGTTGTCTTCGGGTGAGTTTGCGACTCCAATGGTAAATCGGTTTGTTGCACTTGGCGCATCTCCTCGTGCAGCTCAAGCATTAATGCTTGCAGGAAAGTGTCATGCGTTGCTCGACGGGAGACCAAGCGTTGCAATTGAAGACATCCAGAGAGTCGCGTTGCCTGCATTGCGACATCGTGTGCTACTGAATTTTGAGGCGAGCGCCGAGCAGATCGATACTGACGCGATTGTCAAAAACATCATTAATACTCTTTCGCGAGATGGCGGGTAAGTAGTGTTTTGTTCATTTAATAGATAAATTATGAATGAACTGGATCCGATTGGATTCTGGCGCAGTATGTATAGAGTCGCGTGACGGAGGAACTCACATGCATCACTCACAATGAGTGAAGCAGTTGAGTACGCACTGCGATTGAGAATACACATCATCGTGGGAACTGGGGAACAGTATGAAGATGAAGTTCGCTATCGGTTTGTCTGTGCTTGTCACAAGCGGGGCATGGGCTGGAATCTCTGATAACTTTGAAGGGTATACGCAAGGCGGATTACCAGGAGGCGTCTGGCAAGACGCAGTGAACTTCATTGATTCTCCGACTCATGCAGGAGACTCGATCTCAGTCATCCAAACTGCGGACGCGTTTGGGAATCAAACGAACGCAGTGCAGATTGCAGATCATGTCGGTACCTCAGGCGGGATGATGGCGTCAGTACACACTGCAAATGTCCAGCGATTTGATATTGATGTCCGTTTGGATCAACAGGGAAATGGGAGTGTTCCAAACTGGATGAGCGCGACTGGATTTTTCCAAGACACGGATCAAACAGATTTTAACTGGAGTCCACAAGCTGTTGTCTATGCGTCGGGGAATGGTCGATTCCGATTGTTCGTTCAGAACAATGATGGCCGAGGATCAGGCTCGCGTGACTTTGGAATGGGAGCTGGACAATGGGCGCTCGATACTTGGTATCGTGTGTCTCTCGAAGTCGATACCGAGAATGGGATATTCGACGCTTCGGTAACAAATATCGCGTCGGGCGAGTTGCTGTCTTCTACACATCGAACTTATACAGGATGGAACTCGGAGTTTGGACAATATGATCTAGTCTCTGTGAATGACGGGGAATATGGCACGACGCCAGGCTCAATCGGGAACATGTCAAGCTATGACAATGCAAGTTATGTTCCGACTCCAAGCTCGCTCACGATACTTGGAGCTGGAGCACTATTCATGAATCGTCGTCGACGAACATCAACAAATTAAGGTCACGCTGAGATAAGCGAAAGAATCACATACCCACGAGCGGCTGTCAGATACTTACGGTGTCTGGCAGCTGTATTTTTGTTTGAATTAAGTTTAGAAAGAATACGGATCATTGATGAACCCTCGTCGACGCTTTCGCGGCGTAGGAGGTGCATTGATCGCGTCGTTACAAGCGTCAGAGAGCGCTTTGATAAACTTCTCATGTTCAGGGCAAGCGTCGATTCGATCGAGAAAATCATCGACAATCCACTGCTTTGGATCATCAGGTTCAGATGCATTGAGTGCATCTTTGATTGCTTGATCTCCCAAACTTTCAGCAGCTTGTGCAAACCAGTTTGCAGTCGGAATGTTGTCCTTGGGTGGACTAACTCTGATTCGTACAACGCGCTCTGCGACTCCGACGATTGGGCATTCGCCACGAGCTGTGATAGGTTCTCTTGTGAGAATGAATGCGCCGATCCCTGCATCGTTTGCTGCTGATCGGAAGCGTCGTGCATCAGCGCCAACGAAGTTTGGCGCGAAGAGATAGCATGCTGGACC
>Ga0209344_10003084_pt1 | contig 17036 bp, 17 predicted proteins | sample Cruoilmetagenom6_FD_187293 | JGI IMG/M metagenome (GOLD analysis project Ga0209344, IMG submission 187293) | Oil polluted marine microbial communities from Coal Oil Point, Santa Barbara, California, USA - Santa Barbara Oil Seep Sample 6 (SPAdes)... | ecosystem: Environmental > Aquatic > Marine... | reverse complement strand
CTTCCGATCTGTCCTTCAACCGGACGGGTGGCAATTTTCTCAAGCTTGGGGTGATCCAAGACGATGAATCGTTCTCTTGCACTAAAGCTGTTGTCTGCCGCCATCGTGTTCGGCGCATGGGAAATCGCCGGTCGAGTTCCTGTCAGCTACGCCTTTCCCACATTCCTCGAATCCATGCACGCCCTGGTCGTCATGACCTTCGACGGGTCGATTTTTACAGCCTATGCGGAAACGCTGAAACCACTGGTCATAGGGGTCGCTATCTCGGCGTTCTTCGGCATAATCATTGGCCTTTGGGTTGGATTGAGCAGCCGTTTCGAATGGTTGTTTTCGCCGATATTCGTTGTCATGCAAGCAGCTCCGCTGGCAGCGCTCATTCCTATTCTGGTCATGGCCTATGGCATAGGACTGACATCCAAAGTGTTCGTCGTGTGCATCATGGCCATGCCTGTGATCGTGCTCAATACGGCCAGCGCGGTGCGCAACACGCCAGCGTCGATCAAGGACATGGGCAAGTCCTTTATGGCCACGGATCGCGACATCATCCTCAAGATCATCATACCCGCGGCGTCCCCGGTGATTTTCTCGGGCCTCAGACTTGGTATTTCCGCCGGCTTTATCGGCGCCATTCTGTCTGAACTGAAAATTACCCCGACCGGTGTAGGAGATATCATCACCTACAGCCGTTCCATCGCCGACTACCCGTCGATGTACGCGGCAATCTTTTCCATTATCGTGCTGGCCGTTCTCTTCTTGAATCTGCTTGAACGCACTGAAAACTATCTGTTTGAAGGGAACAATCGTGGTTATGTCTCAGACTAATGATGCTTTCACAAAGGCCGTTCCTGTGGAGGGTGATAGCGCTGTTTCGGTACGCAACGTCTCCAAAAATTATGGTCCCGTAGAGGCACTGAAGAACCTGTCCCTCGAGTTTCCGCGTGGCCAACTTACATCTTTGCTGGGGCCGTCCGGCTGCGGCAAGACAACCTTGCTCAAGATCATTGCCGGACTGCTCGAGCCCACTTCGGGCGAAATCGAGATCGATGGCAAGATCATCACCAGCCCCGGTCCGGATCGTGCGTTCGTGTTTCAGGATTTTGCACTGCTGCCCTGGGCAAGTGTCATCCGCAATGTCGCCTTCGGCCTCGAACTGCGCGGCGTGGCTAAGTCCGAACGCGAGGCGATAGCAGAAAAATACATCAAGAATGTTGGGCTGTCCGGGTTTGAAAAGGCCTATCCGCATGAACTCTCCGGCGGCATGCGCCAGCGCGTAGGTTTGGCCCGCGCACTTTCTGTCGACGCGCAGGTGCTGCTGCTGGACGAGCCGTTTTCGGCAGTTGACGAGCAGAACCGGCGCAAGTTCCAGGAGGACATGCTTGAATTGGTGCGCCAAGAAAACAAGACCTTTATTTTCGTGACTCATTCGATTGAAGAAGCGGTTTATGTGTCGGACCAGATCGCCATCCTGCTGCCGCGGCCAAGTCGTGTTTCCGAAATTATTCGTCCTCAGAGTTTCCGTGGCACCGGCATCGAGAACATTCGTCGTTCACCGGAATATCTCGATATCGTGGACGAAATCTGGGCGTCATTGCGCAACTATGTGGAGTAGGCTGACATGACGGTATATGGATACAGATTGCCGGGTATGTCCTCGCTGCTGCTATGGGCGTTGCTGTGGGAAATTGTAGGACGGACCGGTTGGACATTCTTCATTCCACCCCTGTCAGACGTTTTCATTACGCTGTTTGACGTGATAGGCACTCCGGCTTTCCTGAAGGCGATGTACGAAACAGCCTATGCGTTTTTTGCCGGGGTGTTTTTCGCCGTCATCATCGGTATTCCGGTTGGCATTCTCATTGGCAAAAGCCGCTTGCTCGATGAATTGATACTGCCGTGGGTGAACATCTTTCTGAGCGCTCCGCTCACAGCACTCGTGCCGGTTTTGATGGTTTTGTTCGGGTTCGGCATGAAGTCGATCATCATCACAACTACCCTGTTTGCAATTTGGATCATCATCCTGAATTCGCGTGCCGGCGTGAAGCAGATCAACCGGTCACTGGTTGACATGGCGAGAAGCTTCGGCGCGTCGCCAGTGGATGCCTTCTTCAAGATCTACTTCTGGGCGGCGTTGCCCGAGATTCTCGGTGGCGTGCGCATCGGCGTGGTCCGCGCGGTCAAGGGCGTCATCATTGGCCAGTTGCTGATTTCGATTGTCGGATTTGGCGCCTTGTTTGAGCTCTACTCCAACAACTTCATGATGGAACACTTCTGGGCGGTCTTGATCGTGCTGTTCGCGGTGGCGTTCACAATGTCCGAGTTCCTGGCTTATCTGGAGCGCCGTGTGTCCTATTACGCAGCCTCGCGCTAGAACCAGAGCCTTCAAATGACTGCGCCGTTGGCTGTATTGGAATCTCCGGCCTATCGCGAAGAGGAATATGCCTTCTATCTGGACGACCTGAAAGCCAAGGCGCTGGTCGTGCTGGAGGGTGACGAGGGGCCCTCGGTCGTGGCGGCACGTGCGAATGGCATATCCATTCTCAGATTGAAAACCGATGCCCCCGCGCCAGCGGGCCATTTTACCTTGGAGCTGGACGGCGATATTTCGCCGAGCACCGATGTCAGGGAACTGGCGGTCGATGACATCGCGCTGATCCTTCACACATCAGGCACCACATCACGCCCCAAGATCGTGCCGCTGATGCAATCCAATATTGTTGCATCGGCTGAGCACATCAAGGAAACCTTGCAGCTCACGCCGGATGATCGGTGCATGAATGTCATGCCGCTTTTCCACATTCACGGATTGATTGCTGCGGTCACCGCATCTTTGGCTGTGGGAGCTTCCATCTGGTGTGCGCCGGGATTTGATGCGTTGCGCTTTTTCGGATAGATGAAGGATGCCCGCCCCACATGGTACACGGCTGTACCGACAATGCATCAGGCCTTGCTGACCCGTGCGTCGCGGCCTCGACGTAACCAGAAAGCCCGAGAAACCTGCCAAAGGCGCCTCATGCAAGTGTTTTGGCGTTGTTGCGATCCTTGCCCGATGCGTTAGCATCGCGCTGCGGACCGCGCCTAGCCCAAACACTTGCATGAGGCATCCTATAGGTTCCTATCACCGAGACTTGGTATAAAATGCAGAGTCTACCAAAGGTGTTGCGTGCCCCCGCAACAACTGAAACTGAAATGCATTACATGAAAAGCGCCCCACAGGGCGCTATTCGCGTTTGGTCAAAGGCCCGCATCGCCCACGTCATAGTTGGAATGAGTGGATTGGTTCCAGCTATCGTCGCCTGCCGTCCGCGTGACCGTTTGCATGTTGTCGCGTCACGGCGCCAGCGGGCGGCGATAGCCATTGGCCAGCAAGCCGCAAGCTACGATGACCGCAGCGCCGAGCAGTTCGCGCGCCGAGGTGGTTTCGGCAAAGAAAAAATATCCGATTGCCAGGGCAAACAGGATCCGAAAATAGGGAAAAGTGGTAAGTGCCGAAACTTCGCCAAATCGGTAGGCTTCGACTGTAAGCAGCATGCCCAGGGTACCCAGGCTGCCTGCCGAGAGCAGCAATAAACCATCAGACAGGTCAAGGTCACTCCAACTCGAGACGGCTTCAGGCATGGTTCCGGCGCTGGCCACCAGCCCGATCCAGAACATGATCGTCGCTGTATGTTCCGTGCGGGCCAGCACCCGGTTCTGAAAGATCAGGATCGATGCTGCAAAGGCAGAGCCAAGCCCGAAGAGCACGCCTGGTTCCACCGTCAGGCCGTTCACTTCGCTGGCAAGCACGATTCCAAAAAAGCCCAAAATGGTCGTCATTCCACGCAGCAGACCAATCCTTTCGCCCAACACGAACGGTGCCATCGCTACGACAAACAAGGATGTGGTGAAGGTGAGTGTTGAGGCGAGCGCAAGATCCAAGGTCTGAAAGCTGGCGTAATAGAGCCACCAGCACACAAGGCTGGTGAGACCGCGCAGCACCAGCCTTGGCCATCGCGGGGAGCCAAACAGTGCGGGACGACGGGCGCCAATCCAAACAGCCACAATCACCAGCTGGCACATGGAACGGAAAAAGATGATCTGTGCGAAGGGCACGTCGGGTGACAAGAACCGCAACACGCTCACATCAGCCGTGAATACAGCGGCTGCCGCAACCAGCAGTACTGCACCATAGCGGTTGTTGGTGGCTGCTTGCGTGGTCATTTCCGCCGATAGGGGGCAAAATCGGCGGGCGCAATCTCGGCGATCTGCCGCATGATCTGGACCCAGGCCGCCAGCCCATCGGGGATCGATGACAGGCGGAAAAATTCATTTGGGGCATGAAAATTCTCATCGGCTAGTGCAAAGGAGAACATCACCGTATCCAGCCCCAGCACCCGTGACACGATCTCTGTCAGCGGCAAGGACGCGCCGATGCGGACTTTCAAGGGCACCTGTCCGGTGGTCTGTTCGAGTGCAGCCACAGCCGCACCCAGCAGCGGGTGGTCGGCAGGGACCGCATAGGCGCCTCCTTGCCCGCGGTCGCCGCAAATCTCTAGCGTCGCACAGGGCGGCAGCCGTGATTTGAGATGATTAATAACGGCCTGTTTGGCCGATTGCGGATCCTGACCCGGGACAAGACGCATGGTGATTTTGGCAAAGGCTTCGTTGGGGATCACTGTCTTGGAGCCCGCTCCGGTATAGCCTCCCCACATGCCGTTAACGTCGACAGTGGGACGCATCCAGAGACGCTCCAGCGTGGTATAGCCTGCCTCACCAAATGGTTGCGCCGAAATGGCTGCAAAGGCCACTTGTTCGTCATATGGGATTGCCGCGATTTCCTCGCGTTCGGCCTGTGTGGGTTCGGCGACGCCATCATAAAACCTAGGCGCCGCGATGTGTCCCTGCGCATCGTGCAGGCTGGCAATGAGCGATGAGAGAACATGCAGAGGGTTGGCGACTATGCCGCCATAGCGGCCTGAATGCAGATCCTGTCCTGCGGTCTGCACCCGCACCTCAAAACCGGTATTGCCGCGCGAGCCAACGTTCAGCGTGACGAGGTCAGGCCGCCAGCGCGCGCCGTCGGCTGACAGCACCGCGTCGGCAGCCAGCAGATCGCGGTGTGTCACCAATATCCCGGGCAAAGAGGGCGAGCCGGTTTCCTCTTCGCCCTCGATCAGCAATTTGACGTTGACGGGCAGCTTCCCTTCGACTGCGACAAAGGCGGCCAGTGTGTCGAGTGCGATCAGCATCGGCGCCTTGTCGTCGGAAATTCCGCGTCCATAGAGCCTGCCGTCGCGTTCAACCGCCTCAAATGGCGGCGACTGCCATTTGTCCAGCGGGTCGGACGGCTGCACATCATAGTGCGCGTAGACCAGAATTGTCGGTTTGCCGGGCGCGTCCATCCGTTCGGCGTAGATCGCAGGCTGACCGCTGCCGTCTGCCGGCGTCAGACGCTGGCGGTTTTGAAAACCCATTGCATGAAGCTGGGTCTCGATGATCCGGCGCGCGTCTTCCATGCCTTGCGCCATGGCGGGATCCGCTCCGACCGAGGGGCAAGACACAAGGGTTTTGAGTGTCCCGATCAGCTGCGGCTGCCGGGCAAGCGCATAGGACAGGACGGGGTCTGTATTGGTCTCGGTCATAGGTCTCACTTCAGGTTACGCCACCATCCACGCTCAGAATTTGTCCTGTGATCCAGCCGGCATCGTCGGAAGCCAGAAAGGCTACGGCCGCGGAGATGTCTTCGGGGGTGCCCAGCCTGCGGGTGTGGATACGGCTCATCACCTGAGCCTGCCCCTCCGGGCCGAATGCTTCCCATTGGCGGCGCGATGCAGGATTGGACAGGATAAAGCCGGGTGCGATTGAATTGACGCATATGCCATGTTGGCCGAGTTCAAGGCTGAGCTGTTTGGTCAGCCCCACCAGCGCATGTTTGGCCGCCGTATAGGCGTGAATGCCGGTCAGGCTGGGCCGCAATCCTGCGCCCGAGCTGATGGTCACAATACGCCCCCAAGCGGAAGCCTTCATCGCCGGGACCAGCGCCTGCGACAGATAAAGCGCGGAATCGACGTTGACCGCAAAGATCCTGTGCCACGCATTGGGCTCGACGTCTTCCAGCGGTGTGCCGGTCTGGTTGCACACACCGCCGGCCGCGTTGACCAGAATATCGGCCGCGCCATGGTCGGTGGTCATCTGCTTTGTCATCGCCTTCACGGAGGCAGGGTCGCCCAGATCAGCGCTCAAGGCGGGCAACCCCAATTGCGCCGCCGCCTGCTGCAGCGCGTCGCCGTGCAGGTCGGTGACAACCACTTTGGCCCCACCTGCCGCCAGACGCGCGGCAATCGCCGCACCGATGCCGCCGACCACCCCAGTGACGAGTGCTGTGCGGGCGGTCATGCCAGCACCCTGGTCAGCTCATGAAACGTATCTGACGACATTTCGCGGCGGCCATCCTCTATGTCGTGGATCAGCTCGACCAGTCGGTGCAGCAACGGCGTGTCGATGCCATGGCGGGCGGCAATAAGTGCCACCGCACCGACCTGCGGGTCGACCTCGGTCTTGCGTTTGCGTACGGCCAGATCCCGGTAGATGCCGGTATGGGTCTTGGCAGTCCTGGAATTGAACACCGCCAGATCAGCAAGACTTTGCAGGGCGGCGGCATCCCCGGCGCCTGGCATGAATGCGCTGGGCTCAAAGCCGTTGAAGGGTTTCGGATCAACGCCTTCGGCGACAGCCGTGCGCATGACTTCGCGCGCGAGGCCGATCAGCGCCGGGCCACGTTGAGGATCGGCAAAATTTGCGGTCATGCTGTCGGGTGTCAGAGCGGTGGCAAACAGCATTGCGCCATAGCCCAACTTGCCCCAAAGATATGCCCAGATGTCTTGTGTCATCACCGCATCGGGTTCAAAAATCTGCAAGAGCTCGTGCATCTCGGTCGTGCGCGCCCGCGCGCTGCCATCAATCTCGCCCACGACAACAGCACCGCGATTGCCAAAGAGGATGCGGCCCGGAGCAATCCAGTCCGCGCCGTAATTCACAAAGGCACCCATGGTGCTATTTTCGCCCACGCGCGCTGCGATGGTATGTTCATTCAGCCCGTTCTGAGCTGACAGCACAAACCCGTCTTCAGTCAGGTGAGGCAACAGATCGTCCAGCGCGGCTTCTGTTGACTGCGCCTTTACAGCCAGCACGATCCGGCTGAAGGTGCCCTGCAACTGGTCCGGTGTGACGCACGGCACAACCTGGGTGAACTCTTCCACCGGCCCTTCAATTCTGAGCCCGGTGGTGGCGCAGGCGGTGGCATGGTCTGATACGATATCCACCATCAGCACCGGCACGCCGGCCCGCGCCCAGTAGGCGCCCAGAATGCCGCCGATCGCGCCCGCACCCCAGATCAGGACAGGCTCAGCCATTGCCATGATCCGCCCAAGGGCCTTCCAGGGCTGCGCGGGTCTCGGTCACGCCAGTCTCCCAAATTTCCAGCATCTCTGCATCCGGACGCTGCCAGGGCCCGCCAAAGGATCCGTCGCCCAGCACCTCGCGCGCAAACGCCGGCGGCGAGGCGCGCATCAGCGCCATATCGACCATGGGCTTTGTCCCCTCAGGAGCTGCCGCATGGGCCAGCCGGGTCCATGGAAAATTCTCCATCCAGTTTGCGTGTGACCCGCTTGTGTCTATGGATTGTATCTTCGCCCAGGTCGCAGGCGCATTCCACCAATTGTGGAACTTGATAGAAATATCTCCATGCTCCGCCATCAGTTCCTGCGCTAATGCAGCCACGGGATTGTTGCCGCCATGACCGTTGACGATCAATATCTGCCGAAAACCCGCCCGCCGCAGCGAGGCGATGATATCGCGCACAACAGCCATCAATGTCTCGACCCGCAGGCTGATGGTGCCGGGATAGGCGTTGAAATAGGGCGCCAGACCGTAGGGCATGACCGGAAAGACGGGCACACTAAGCGGCTCGGCGGCGTCGCACGCGACTTTTTCAGCCAGAATCATATCTACGCAAAGCGAGAGCTGTGCATGTTGCTCTGTCGAGCCGATTGGCAAAATGCAGCTTGGGTCGCGAGCGGCGGCAGCCTCAACGTCGCGCCAGTTCATATCAGCAACTTTCATTGCGATTCTCCTTTCTTTGCGGGCCGTGATTCAGGCAGTGCTTCGGGCGGCAATTCGCCTGCCCAGTCCTGGGCACCCAGCACCACTTTGGACATCAATTCAGACAGCATCTGCCGCTCTCCGTCCGACAGGACCTTCAGCATTCGCTTTTCCTGGGCCTCGAAAGCGGGGCGGGTCTTGTGGAACAGAGCCCAGCCCTTTTCCGACAGATACAGGGTCTGTTTGCGCCCACCGCCGGGCGCCTTGCTGCGCGCCTCAATCAGCCCGGTCAATTCCAACCGGTTGATCGCTCGGCTGAGCGTGTTTTTTGGAAAGCCGGAGGTGTGCGAGATATCCCGGGCGCTGCTGCCATCGGCCAAGGCTAGCGAATAGATCACCACATATTCCGGCCGCTTGAGACCGAAGGTGTCGTGAATCCAGCTGTACAGCGGCGTGTTATAAAGCAGCGCGAGATAATTGACTCGAAATGTAAAAGGACACGGATTGCTCCATAATTTGGCATCCAGCATTTCCGGTCCCTGTTCGGCGACATGTTTGCCGAATTCTTGAGCATAGGCAGTTTGCGGCCCTGACATAATTTAGGCAACCCTCTTCTGCACCAGTTTGAGTTCCAAAATGAACTTGACTGGCACATTATCTCAGCACATTCTGCTAAAGCAAGTTCCAAATGGGACACCATTCAACTGACGACAACGGGACGGGGTTTGGCGCCTCAACCGGCGACGGGAAAGGAACACCATGAAATACCTGAACTTCCTTACACCTCTGACGTTTGCTCTTGGGCTGGCTGCGGCGGGCGCCGCATCGGCACAGACATTGACGGTCGGGGTTCGCGGCGGACCTGAATCGATGGATCCGCATTTTTCAGCTCTTGGGTCTCACGCGGAGGCTGCCAAACACATCTTTGACACGCTGGTGTGGTCGGGAACCGACCTGCAGATCGAGCCGGGCCTGGCCACAAGCTGGTCAGCGATCGATGACGACACCTGGGAATTCAAGCTGCGCGAGGGCGTCAAATTCCATGACGGCTCCGATTTCGATGCAGAGGATGTAAAATTCTCGATCGAACGCATTCCGGTCGTCACTGGTCCCACAACCACGGCGATCTATGTGCGGCGAGTGGCAGGTGTGGACATCATCGACCCCTACACTCTGCACATCCATACAGATGGTCAGGCGGCGACGCTGCCCAATGACTTCATCCGTCTGTTTATCGTTTCGTCAGAAGCGGCAGCTGATTATTCCACTCCCGAAACCGCGTCCGAGGGCTTCAATTCCGGCGCGGCGACCATCGGAACCGGCCCTTACAAATATGTAAGCTGGGAGCCGAAAGGCGATCTGGTGCTGGAACGCAATGATGACTACTGGCGCGGGATGGGGGCTTGGGAGACCGTGATCCGCAAGGAAATCCCCAACGACAGCTCGCGTCTCGCAGCCTTGAAGGCCGGGCAGGTCGATGTGATCAACTATGTATCGTCGGTGGACTATCTGGCGCTGGAACGTGATGCCGATGTTGATGCGATCAAGGGCGACAGTGTTTACATCATGAACCTGCAGTTGGACCAGCGCGAAAAGACACCGATGGTGCGTGCCATTGACGGCTCCGATCTGGCTGAAAATCCATTCCGCGATCTGAAGGTACGTCAGGCCATCGATTACGCCATTGACCGCGAAACCATGGTCGAAATCGTGCTTGAAGGGCTCGGCAAACCGGCAAACCAGATGATGCCTGCGGGCTTTTTCGGGTCGAGTGAAGCCATCCCCATGCCTGAATATGATCCGGCCAAAGCCAAGGCGCTTTTGGCGGATGCGGGCTATCCGGACGGGTTCGAGGTGGATCTCTATTGCACCGCAGACCGCCTGCCAGGTGATGGCGCGATCTGTCAGGGTCTGGGCCAGATGTTGACCCAGGTCGGCATCAAGACCAATGTCAATGCTGTCTCGAAAACCGTTTACTTTCCCGCCCAGGCGCGGCTTGACTATTCGATGTTCATGAATGGCTGGGGCACGTTGACGGGCGAGGCGTCCTATACACTGGGTGGCCTGGCGCACTCCAACAACCCGGACGTCAAACTGGGCGCTTACAACCGCATCGAATATCTCAACGATGATGTCGACAAGCTGTTGCAGGAGGGCGCCAAGATGATGGACGCGGACCAGCGTCGTGCCACTTACGAAGAAGCGATGGAGAAGGTGATGGCAGACAAGGCCTATATCTCTCTGGTCCAGCTTCAAACGGTCTGGGGTGCGAAGGCTGGCATGCTGGAGTTCGCGCCACGGTTTGACGAAGACACGCTGGCGTTCTTCATCAAGCCTGCGGAATGAACCGAAGCAAGACATAAGACAGAAGGCCGAGCGGAAGGCACGCCGCCCGGCCTTTGCGTTACGCCAAGGGAGAGCTGATGCTCGGCTTCATCATCCAGCGTTTTATCCAGGCAGCCGGCGTCATGGCGGTGATGTCGGTCATCGTGTTCTGCGGGGTCTATGCGATAGGCAATCCTATCGACATCGTGATCCCGCCCGAAGCTACCCAGGAGATCCGCGCCGAAGCGATCCGCCGCCTTGGCCTCGACCGGCCGCTTTACGAGCAATATTTCATCTTTATCTCCAACTTGCTGCAGGGCGATCTGGGGCGCTCCTTCGTCTACAATGTTCCGGTGCTGGGCCTCATTGGAACGCGTCTTCCCGCAACACTTGAACTGGTGCTTATATCTGTCTTGTCGGCAACTTTTCTGGGTGTCAGTCTTGGCATCTATGCAGGCTACCGTCCCGACAGCTGGGTATCGAAAACGATCATGGCCGTCTCGGTTCTGGGCTTTTCGGTGCCCTCGTTCTGGGTGGGGCTGATCCTGATCCTGTTCTTTGCCGTCAATCTTGGCTGGCTGCCTGCGGGCGGGCGCGGTGAAACCGTGGAAATATGGGGCGTCGCATGGTCGTTCCCGACACTTAACGGGCTGTCCCATATCGTGCTGCCGGCGGTCAATCTTGCGCTTTTCAAGTTGGCGATGATGATCCGTCTTGCCCGTGCAGGCACGCGTGAAATCATGCTGACCGACACCATCAAATTCGCCCGCGCCGCAGGACTTTCCGAATCCACGATCCTGCGCCGCCATCTGCTCAAACTCATCTCCATCCCGATCATCACGGTTTTCGGGCTTGAGCTGGGATCAACCTTGGCGTTCGCTGTTGTGACCGAGACGATATTTTCATGGCCCGGTGTGGGCAAGCTGATCATTGACAGTATCAGCGTGCTCGACCGGCCTGTCATGGTCGCTTACCTGATCCTCGTGGCGTTTTTGTTCGTCACCATCAATTTTGTCATTGATCTGGTCTTCGCGCTGATCGACCCGCGCGTGCGCCATGGGGTGTCGGCATGAGCAATCAGAGCACTCCGCTGCGGCGGTTCTGGGCGGAATTCCGGGAAAACAAGATTGCTGTCCTGGCCCTGGTGGTGGTTGTCCTGATGATCCTTCTGGCGCTTTTTGCCTCCGTCATCTCACCACAGAACCCCTATGACCTGGCAAACCTGTCACTGATGGACAGCCGCCGTCCACCCGGGTTTGTCGGTTCAGGCGGCTATACGCATATCCTTGGCACCGATCCCCAGGGCCGCGACCTGTTGTCGGCTATCTTTTACGGCTTGCAGATTTCCATTCAGATCGGTCTCGCGGCGGGCCTTGTCTCGCTCAGTATAGGTACCGCGTTGGGGATCACGGCCGCCTATGTCGGCGGGCGGATCGAGGCGCTGATCATGCGGCTGGTCGACCTGCAATTGTCTTTCCCGGCGATTCTGCTGGCGTTGGTCATCGTCGCTCTTCTGGGGCAGGGCAAGGCACAGCTGATCGGCGCGCTGGTGGCGGCGCAATACGCCTATTTCGCTCGAACCGCTTACGGGGCTGCCAAGGCGGAACGCGGCAAAGACTACATTGAAGCCGCACTGGCCACTCCGCTCAGCGGCCGGTTGGTGGTGATGCGCCATCTTCTGCCGAACTGCACCCCGCCGCTGATCGTGGTTGCGACGGTCCAGATCGCCAACTCGATCTCGCTTGAGGCGACGCTGAGCTTTCTTGGCCTTGGCCTGCCGGTCACCGAACCCTCGCTCGGCATGCTGATCTCGAACGGGTTTCCCTACATGATGAGTGGTCGCTACTGGATTTCGGTCTATCCGGGCGTGGCGCTGATCATCCTGATCGTGGCCATCAATATCGTTGGCGATCAGGTGCGCGACCAATTCAATCCAAGGCTGCGCAAATGAGCGACCCTGTCCTGAGCGTGGAAAACCTGAGCACCCATTTCTTCACCCGCGCAGGCGTGGTCAAGGCGGTCGATGGCGTGTCCTTTGATCTGGCGAAGGGCGAGATCATGGGACTGGTCGGTGAAAGCGGATCGGGAAAAACGGTGACCGGGTTCTCGCTGTTGGGATTGGTCGATGCTCCCGGCCGCATCGTGGAAGGCTCCATCAAACTTAACGGGACAGAGCTGACTACCCTGTCACAAGAGGGCCTGCGTAGCCGCCGGGGCCGTGAAATCTCCATGATATTTCAGGATCCGATCGCAACGCTGAACCCGATGCTGACCATCGGCCAGCAGATGAAGCTGGCGATTGACGCGCACGAACGGGTCAGCCGCCGGGCTGGCGAAGCACGGGCGATAGAACTGCTGACCCAGGTCGGCATCCCTTCGGCTTCTGCGCGGCTGCGGGCCTATCCGCACGAATTTTCCGGTGGCATGCGACAGCGCGTGGCCATTGCCATAGCGCTGCTGCATCGCCCTGCGGTGATCGTGGCGGATGAACCGACGACAGCGCTGGATGTTTCCATTCAGGCGCAGATATTGTTCCAGATGCGCGACCTTGCGGCAGAGACCGGCACTGCGATGATATGGATCAGCCATGACCTGGCGGTGGTCTCGAGCCTCGCCAGCAAGCTGGCGGTGATGTATGCAGGCCGGATTGTCGAGCAGGGTCCAACTGCCACGCTGCTGCGTGACCCGCGCCATCCCTATACGGCCGGTCTGATAGCCTCGCTGCCGGCAACGGCAACCCCCGGCACGCCGCTGACGCAAATTCGCGGCACCACGCCATCGCTTCTGTCGCTGCCGCCAGGCTGCCCATTTGCACCGCGCTGCGATCGCGCCACCGACAGATGCAACGAAACGCCCCAGATCACCTTTCATGAACGCCGTGGCTGGCGCTGCTTTCATCCGGTGGGCCAAAATTCCGGGGTTTCGGCATGAGCGCGTTTCTGACCATCGACAATGTCAGCCGCCTGTTCGGACCCAATCTGACCACTGGCGAAAAGATCGCCGCCAAGCTGGGCGGCAAGGTGGAAACACGTTCGGTTCGTGCGGTATCCGACGTCACGCTGAGAGTGCGCAAGGGCGAGACGCTTGGACTGGTTGGCGAGTCTGGCTGCGGCAAGTCCACGCTGGGCCGTGTGATTGCCGGCATCCTGCCGCCGACCACCGGCACGGTCAGCATCGACGGCGCGCCGGTGATGGTGAACGGCACCAAGGTCACAACCCGCGTGCAGACCGTGTTTCAGGATCCCTTTGCCAGTCTCGATCCACGCATGAAGGTGGGGCCCGCCGTCGCTGAAGGGCCCATCGCCCATGGACTGACAACAAAGTCACAGGCCCGCAGTTACGTCGCCGAATGGTTGGAGCGTGTCGGGTTGGACCCGATCTGGGTCGACCGCTATCCACACCAGTTCTCGGGCGGCCAGCGTCAACGGATCGCGATTGCCCGCGCGCTGGCGATGCAGCCTGATGTGCTGATCTGTGATGAACCGGTCGCCTCGCTCGACGTGTCGATACAGGCGCAGATCATCAACCTGTTTCTGGAATTGACCCGTGATCTGGCGCTGACCACCGTGTTCATCAGCCATGATTTGAGTGTTGTGCAGCACGTGAGCGACAGGGTCGCGATCATGTATCTGGGCCGGATCGTCGAATTGGGGCCGACAGCGCAGGTCTTTGGCAGACCTGCCCATCCCTATACTGCGGCTTTGTTCGGCAGCGTGCCTAAACTGGTGCTGGATGCCGAGGAGCTGGTTCGTTTCGAAACCATCGAAGGAGAGGTTCCTTCGCCGCTGTCGCCGCCCTCAGGGTGCTATTATCACCCGCGTTGTCCGCTCGCGAGCGGGGCATGCAGAACGACCCAACCCGTCACACAATCTATGTCGGACCTGCGGACAGTCGCCTGCCACCACTTTGAAGCACAGCTTGCTGCTGGTGTCAGCGACTGAACTTTCTCATCCATTGCGCAGCAAACCGGGTACCTGCTTCACAGCCAGTGAACTCGGAGATCGAGTGGGAACTGGCGCATGTACCTTGCACTGAACTACAGCTGTTTGTCAGGGGACAGCGGAAGGCAGTCAACGCGCTTCGGCAAGCACGATCTATGTCCTTGATCACTAACCGGTATCCAGGAAAACTGGCGAATTAGGATGTGGGCAGATCGTGTTACATCCTCGATGTGCGGCATGTGGTTCGATTGTTTGAAAACCATCCAACGGCAGCCGGGTATGTTCTCGACATAGGGACGCACTACCAGCGGAGTCGCTTCGTCAAACCTGCCGGAAATGAGCAGGGTCGGGGCCGCGATATGGTGCAGCCGGTCCTCTATGGCCCAGTCCTTCATCGTGCCGATGACGTGGAATTCGGTCGGGCCGTTCATGCTGCGGTAGACGGTGTTGTCCTCGTCCATGATGGCAAATGTGCGGGCGACTTCGTCCGGCCAGGGCACCACTCGGCAGACGTGCGGGTCGTAGACGACGCGAGATGCGGCGATGTAATCCGGATCAGTCAGGGTGCCGGATTCTTCGTGGCGCAGCAGGGTGGCCTGCACGCCGGCTGGCAGTCTTGGCGCAGGCGGTTGGCTCCGGCTACCCAGGTTTTCATGTTTGCCGGGGAATTGGCGATCATGAATGCCTTCAGGCCTGAAGGACGGCGCACGGCATGCTTCGAGCCAAGCATGCCGCCCCAGGATTGCCCGAGAAAGGCATATCGATCCTGAATGCCGAGGTGGGCGAGCAGGCAATCAAGTTCCTCCAGGAAAAGCGAAACTGTCCAGAAGTCCTGCCCTTTGTCCGGCAAGCGGGTCGAGTTGCCGTTGCCGAGCTGGCGGGATGGAGAAGCGTGTATCAGGTGGTGAAAAATGCAGAAAAACACTTGATGAATGTCAAGCAGGTGATTGATTGAAGTTTAGTGACTTTCGTGCGTTGCGTATTTGTAGACACCAAAATTTGGGATCCTCTATTTGTTTCTTCGCCGATCATGCTGAATGCGACCGCGTCCATCCTTCATCTTGATCTGTGTCAAGTCTCGGCAGTGACTATTGGGCAAGTTCCGTTTGAACGCGCAGGTTCGACCTGTGCCGCAAACGGAGAAACAATATGCTGGATAGGGGACAAGTCTCGGAGGCAGAGCGCACACGGGCGCTTTCACTGAGCACAGTCGCGTTTACCGCCTGCTTTGCAGTCTGGACAATATTTTCGATCATCGGTGTCGAGATAAAGTCTGAGCTGGGGTTGAGTGAGTTCCAATTCGGATTGCTGGTTGCGACACCGATCCTCACCGGTTCGCTTACGCGGCTGATCCTTGGTGTCTGGACCGAGAAATATGGCGGTCGTAACGTCTTCACCATTCAGATGCTGCTGACGGCTGCAGCGACCTGGATGCTGACCTGGGCCTCTTCCTATACCATGTATCTGGTGGCGGCGCTCGGCATTGGTCTTGCCGGCGGATCGTTTATCATTGGCGTGGCCTACGTCTCGCGCTGGTACGGCGCAGGCAGGCAAGGCACGGCGCTGGGCATCTTCGGCGCCGGTAATGTAGGTGCCGCGGTTACCAAGTTCATCGCTCCTTTCGTCATGGTTGCCTATGGTTGGCATGGCGTTGCCCATGTCTGGGCTGCGGGTCTGGTACTTGTCGCAATTCTCTTCTACGCCTTCGCAAAAGATGATCCAGAACTGGTCGCCCGCCGCAAGTCTGGTGCCAAGTCGCCCAGCTTGGCAGAGCAATTCGCGCCGCTCAAGAACCTGCAGGTCTGGCGCTTCTCACTCTACTATTTCTATGTGTTCGGTGCATTCGTAGCGCTGGCGCTGTGGATGCCGCATTATCTGGTCGACGTCTATAGTCTCGACATCCGCACGGCCGGCATGTCGGCGGCGGCATTCTCGCTGTCTGCATCTCTGTTCCGGGCCTATGGCGGGCATTTGTCGGACCGCTTCGGCGCCCGCACGGTGATGTACTGGTGCTTCGGCTTCTCGTTGCTGCTGCTGTTCATGCTGTCCTATCCGGCAACTGATTACGTAATTCAGGGTAAGGCCGGGCCTATCGCCTTCTCCACCGAGATGGGACGCTGGCCATTCGTCATCACGCTGTTCATGCTCGGCTTCTTCATGAGCCTCGGCAAGGCTGCCGTTTTCAAGCACATTCCGGTCTATTATCCCAGCCATGTCGGCTCGGTTGGCGGTCTCGTCGGCATGATCGGTGGCCTTGGCGGTTTTGTTTTGCCGATGGCCTTTGGTGCACTGCTTGATTTGACCGGGATCTACACCAGTAGTTTCGCACTGCTGTTCATCATCGTTGCCATCTCGCTTGCCTGGATGCATCTGTCGATCCGGGCCATGGAGCGTGAAGCACACGGCGAGGCGCTGGACAAATTGCCAAGCCTGCCGGAAATGCAGAGCATTCACCTTCCCGAACATGCTGTGCAGTCACGCACGCTTGAAGTCTGGGCTCCCGAAGATCCTACGTTCTGGGCTGAGAAGGGCCGCCGCATCGCCAAGCGCAACCTCTGGGTCTCGATCCCGGCGTTGCTGCTGGCATTTTCGGTCTGGATGGTCTGGTCGGTCGTTGTCGCCCGTCTTCCGGCGATCGGCTTCGATTTCACCCCGGGCCAGCTGTTCTGGCTTGCCGCACTTCCCGGCCTTTCG
>Ga0209344_10003083_pt1 | contig 17042 bp, 22 predicted proteins | sample Cruoilmetagenom6_FD_187293 | JGI IMG/M metagenome (GOLD analysis project Ga0209344, IMG submission 187293) | Oil polluted marine microbial communities from Coal Oil Point, Santa Barbara, California, USA - Santa Barbara Oil Seep Sample 6 (SPAdes)... | ecosystem: Environmental > Aquatic > Marine... | reverse complement strand
AATATTATACCTAAAGCTTAATAACTGATTTTATATCAAATAGCCACAGCAATATGCAATTTACTTCTTTAAAAAATAAAGAATCCATTTGCCGCAAATGGCTTTGACATAATTATATGAGACGATATATGCCTAAAGGAGTTATATCTAAAATTATTTACAAATAGCTAAGCTATACGCAATTTGCTATATAGTAATATTTGTTTTATAATGTTCTCGCGTTATGTAACTTGAGCTTTGGATAAAAGCGAAAGTCCTTTCTAAAGTTTATTGAAAAATTTTTACTCCAAAAGTTTATTTACTACAGCTAATGGAACACTCTTTACACGAAACGACGAGTAGGAGAGTAGTGTAATGTGTTTGAAATGGTAAATAATACATAATTTATCAAAAAAATTATTTGTGAAAATTTAATTCAAAAGTTATAACTTTAGAACATGTTTATTTCTTACGAAAATAATGAAATTAGAGATTGTTGCTTTTTATTAAGGCCAGCTTCAGTGAATACAATTTTTACTACAGATGAAATAAAAGAAATAAGAGCAATTATTGCAGATTTGAGAGCTGCACCAAAATTAATTGATTCACCTATAAATTATAATATTGATAAAGAATTAGGAGTTATTAATATTCTTTATGGAAATTTTAAAATTATTTGTAAAATAATTAGTACCTATAAAAATCCAACTGTTGACAAAATAGAAAGAATTAAAATTCTAAATATTGTTAATGTTGAATTACAATTAGATATAACCAAAAAGCATAATTATAAGTAGTATTCCAATGAATTACGATTACGAAATTATATCGCCACCAAGTGCAACAATACTAAGAAGAATAACGGATTTAAATATTGATTTAAAAAAATTTAGAGAAAGATTGAATCTTACAATCGAAGAATTTGGTAAATTAATACATGATCAACTACAAATAAATGACGAACTTGCTTATCAGTTTTCTCAAATTTTAGGAGGTTCAGAACTGTTTTGGTCAAATCGTTATAGAAACTATATTGAAGAAATTAACGAATCAAATCAACAAGTGTATTCAGAATATAAGGATACACTAGATAAACTATGTACATCTCGGAATACCAATATAACTAATTTACTAAATGATTTTAGGTATTCATCATTGGAGCATCTTGTTTTAGATTATTTCGAAAACCCTGTTATTCTATATAGTAAAACACAACGTTTTGAACCATCTCCAATTAATATTGCTAATTGGATAAGGGACTGTGAAAAGGAAGCTGAAGATCTTATATATGAAGGAAAAGTAAATTCTTTTTCAACAGATGTATTGAATGATTCTTTATCAAATATTGTTGCCTTAACAAAAGTTAATAAAGTGCAAAATATTTTGACTAAAATACAAGAAATCTGCTTTAAATGTGGAGTTGTTGTTTTATTTCAATCTAGTCAAGCTGGATACGGAGTTTCAGGTTTTACAAAAAGACTATTAAAAGATTATCGCTTAATTGTGATTACAGATAGATATAAAAATAATGCGGCTTTCTGGTTTACTTTTTTACATGAGTTAGCACATTGCTTGTTGCATAGCTTGAGGTATCCATTAATACATTATTCAGATGATGAATTTCAATTAGCATCATTAAAAACTGAAAATATTTATGAAGAACAAGAAGCCAATGAATATGTAGAAAATTTATTATTTCCTGATAATATTAAAAGTCAAATTAGACAATGTAATTCTTACAATGATATTCTTTCTTTAGCTGTAAAATATGATATTTCAGCTTCTTTGATAGTAGCACAAATTCACAGAGAAAAGTTAGCACCTTACAGTTGGTATAGAAAGGTATATCGTAGAGTAGATTTTGAATAATTTATCCAGTATAACGAATGTAATTAGTAGTGTTTTTTTGCCAGTTACAAATACAATCTTCCAAAACTTGCCCCACCATGAATATCTTACTATTTTTTGAAAACCAATCCATTAATTTTATAGCAAGTTCTTTTTGAGATGTTAAGGATGTATTATTACCAGTTAATTTTAAAAGTAGCTTTAGTCCATCCAGTGGACCAGTGCTGTGTTCTGCGTACATAGATTTTGGTTCAGCTACATTTAAACCAGATTTCACTAATGCACTTGTAAAATCAAATCCTCCAAGTCGACCAAAATTTGGTATTTTTTGAGCAAGTTTATACATTTCATGAAATTGCATTACATCATCTGTTACGTAAGATTCAATGTTACTAACAAAAAACTCAATACTTTTAAATAAACCCTTGTCTCCATATAACTTCTTCGCTGTATATTTTCTATGATTTGAATAGGAGCAACCATTAAAAAAATCAAAACTATTTAGATATTTAAAATACTCATCCAAATCTGATTGAATTTGATCAAATTTTATTAAAGTGTCATCTTTATCAAATGTAGCTCTATTGAACAATGTCCACTTTGATTTATTACTTTTTCCAAAATATGTTGCTAAATATATAATCCATACTCTATCATTTGAATTTAAGTCAGTACGCTGAGCTAATACAAATGGATTAGAAGTATGTATAAAAGGCATATTTTCTTTTACAGCTTCGATTGCCCTCAATCCGTAAGTTTTATAAATTTCAATTCGCCTTATGCTGTCGTATGTCTGTTTAGCTAAAATGTTAAGTTTAATACCAGTAATTTCTTTATCCAATAATTCTAACTGAGCTTTAGCCCATAATTTCTCAAGTTGTTTAATTTCCATCTATTTACCTATACTATTATTCGCTATTAATTTCATGTTGGCATTTGTAAATTTATTCAACCAAATTTCCGTGTCAAAATCACCATTTAAATAATGCTTACTCGAAAATAAAGCATAATCTTTCCAATAATCATTTAAATTTTCAAGATAAGATTGTTTATGTGTTAAATCAAATTCCTTTGAAATCAACTCTAATGTAGAATTTTCGCAATCTTTAATAGGCGGCATTTCTAAAGGCTCATGAAGACCTTCTTCCAGATAATTTTGAATATTTTCAACTTTATCTTCATAAATATGCATTGAAGTAGCAATATGAGTGTATTTACCAAGAGTTAGGTTAGTTCTGCATGCCACCAATTCCTGTAACATTGTAAAACAAAATAAATCATGAGGTAATCCGTAATAAGCATCATTACTACGCATGTAGGTCGTTAAATTCAATTTATTTTCCCTAACAAGAAAATGAAGACCTATAGTACAAGGTGGGCTGGAAAATTGATTTTCTCTATGTTTATAATCCTCAATCTCGCTAATGGTCAAATATGCTTGTTTAGTATTATTTCTTTTGGAAATTTGTTCAATTATTCTTTCAAATTGAGATTTATTTGTTTCAGTACTTCCAAATATCTTTGGTCCATAAGCACCCAAAATTTTTCTGTTTTCTTGTTCTTCTAAATTATAAGCAGATATATAAGGTATTATATAATCACGATCCTTATCCTTAGATAAATACCAAGCGAATTCTGCAAATTTACTTTTAACTAGCTTTCTATCAAGCGACATTGATGTTCTTACTCTAGGATTTGATAAAGTTGCAGAGTACTGTGTAATTTCATAATTCTTGCCACGTTTACTTTCAATTAGTTGCCCATTGCTAATAATTGCTTTATATGTAGCATTTAGCATATCATCAAGGGATTGAAATTCACTAGGGTTTGATATCATCAAATGAAATTTTTATTTTTAATATTTCAAAAATAATTCATTAAAATTATTAAACATAATTAATTTGGCCTCATATAATTTTGGCTCAAACAATAGGCGAGTGCAACGTCCATATTTTAGGGGTTCAGTAATACAGTTTCTTAAATATTTCTATTTTACATAATATTTCTACATAGTCTTAAAATGTTCCAATTTTTCCTAAAATATAGTGGAGCGAGCCGTTAATTGTTTCCAAAATTATATGCAGCCTTGATTTTTTGTTTAGCTCACACGTTAATATTTTATTGGAGTTCGTGAATCTCGTAAAGTTGATTTCTTTTGCATCAAGGCAAAAGATAATGCAAACACTAAAAAGAAAACTTTATTTGGAGTTCTACATATAACAAGTGTATAGAAATTTGCTCGCAGAGAAATTTTATACTCTTGTGGCAACTTGACGAGAATCTCTTAAAATTTTTTTTGACGTACATTTTATCAAATACACGAATTTTAAAATAGTGCAAAAAGTGAAGCTTTTATATGGCGTTGGCAAGCGATGGATAATTGTGTGTAAAATAAATTGTGGTAACAATTTGATTTTATAAAACAATCGAGCGCTTGGTAGCGGCTATTTTACATAACGGCAAATTATAGATACAAATAAATAACCAAGCGAAGCGTACCGATTAAAAAGTTTAATGACCCAAGCAGTATGCTTCTTCAGTATTTCCAAACTTTCTGGGATATTTTACATAATAGAGAATTATAGCTATTAAATGTACATTTTGGATAAACAACTATATAAACACATTTGTACCATAATTTATATTATGTAAAATAGAATATTTGGAAGCCCACCTTTTTAGCTATAATAACTCATTTATGATATCACGTTTAAATATTCACCTTATATCCTCTAAAATAACAGTTAAGTTAAAAATTGAAGCTTTAGAAATTTAATAAATGAATCGTTCTGATATACGCATTGTATGCATTGGTATGTATCGAAATCTTTTCGCTAAGTCAGAGCATTAAAAAATCCCTCTTTGAAGGGATTTTTGTTTCTCTGTTTTTTTGTTAATAGAATATTTTAACCTTTTACATCATACACAAAGGCACGGTATTTAAGAAGTGCAACAAAGAAAGCCCCTCCCAGGGCATTGCCCAATAGCGCCAATGATATAAAGGAAAGATATTCTACTAAAATAATTTTTGGTGAACTTATGAGTCCGGAAAATACTTCCACATTGCCGACAATACTGTGGTGAAGGCCTGTAAATGCAAGTACGGCGGTGATTATATAAATAATCAATATACGGCTTAAAGTATCTTTGGAAGCAGCTACCAGCCAAGATAGCAGCCCCATCAACCAGCCTGCAAGAATGGCACTCACAAAAATTACACTGCCGTGATAATCGGTAACGTGGACGGCTATTTTTTCTATGGTTTTTAAATCAAAGATTCCCAATTGGGGTCCAAACCAAACTAATAAAAAGGAGATTAAATACCCCCCTATCAAATTTCCTAAAATAACCAATCCCCAAAGCCGCAATAAACTGGCAAGACTTCGCTTTTTATTGAGAACCGGAAGTGTAAGTAGCGAAGTTTGTTCCGTAAAGAGAATGGATTGACCGAGGATAATCATTATAAATCCAATGGGGTAAACCAGTGACAAACTTTTAATGATGGTGTCTTCGGAAACCTTGCCCTCCAGAAAAAAGTATAAGGTACAAATCAGTAAATAGCTGAACCCTATCTCAAGACCGGCAGTAAGGGAACTCAACAAAATACTCACTGGACTTTTATCATAAGTCTCCTGCCCTTCAATAATCTGCTGTTTCAGAATCTCTCCGTGCGATTTTGCTGTGTCGGCCTCAGAAGCTTTAGAGTTTTTCAACTCATTATCAATATGTTGCTGCTCTTCTGTTTTATCGTTTTTGTTTTCTGCCATGGATTTAAAAAAAGTTTCGTTTTCCGAAGATATAATTATTTAAAACATCAGAAAACGAAACTTCACTTATAAATTAGTGATATTGTTATTGCATCATTTCTTCCAATTCTTGTCTGTTTGTTGACTTTCCATAAATTTTTTGCTCAGGATCCATAATGTGGGTGTCTTCCAGTCCGCCTACATATACAGGATCAAAACCAATATCCTCAATTAGTTGCTGGGTTACCCTTTTACTGTCAGCGTCCTGGGCGGCAAAGGGAATCGCTAATTTATCGGTTTCCCGAAAGGCGCGCTCCTTTAAATGCTCGGCATAAATAGTATTGAACGCCTTTGCGGTTTTGGCGGTTCCGAATTTCATTGCGGTATATTCAGAGGCATTTCGGTTGCTGTCGCGAACTTCCTGCGCCATTTCTCCATCGCGTTCCGGATAGGGATTTGTTGCATCAATAATTACCTTATTGCCGTATTCCCCGGCATAGAGTTCAGATAATTTATCTATTGCCTTGAACGGAACTGCCAACAGATACACATCGGCGTTAGCCTCCCAGGCTTCGTCCAGACTTACTGCCTTAGACTTCCCTCCTGCTTCCTTTACCAATTGGTCCAATTCTTTGGGATGGCGGGAGGTAAACAAAACTTCGTGGCCCGCTTTGGCCCAATGTTTTCCGAGGTTTCCACCAATGTTTCCACTTCCTATTACTCCTATTTTCATAATTTTTTATTTTATGTTTATTCTTCTTCTGAATTAATTTTATTCATGGTTTCAGAAATCTTCTTCTTTTCAGACTTTGATTTCATCTCGGCATCCTTCTCCACTTTCAATTCGCCATCTCCCTTAATTTTAAGGTCTTCCTCTGGCTGCAGTTTTCCAAAATTGGATGATTTTCGATATTCATCCTGAAAATCGGCATGTTTCTTTTTATCGCTCATAATCAATTTTTTTATTGGTTTTTATTCTGAAAATTTCCATTGAAGGCAAATTCGTCCTGCTCCTTTCGTTGCCGCATTTCCTTTAGTTCCTTTTTCTTTAGATCGTCTGGCAAGCCGTCGGGGTCGCCACCAAAATAACCAAAGGCCACCGCGGTTGCCACGTGGTAATCGTCGGTAAAATTGAATTCTTTCTGCGCCTTTTTAAACTGTACCCCAGCCATTTGATGTACCGCTATCCCCATACTGTTGGCCTGATGTATTACGTTGCCCATAAACAAGCCCAAGTCGTGCAAAGCGTGAAAATTTTCCTTGTCGCTTTTTTCCATTGTCTTTTTAAAGGCGTTTATCCACAACACTTGTGAATTGCCCGCCCAAGACTGGTTAAATTCGTCCAGACAATCAAAAATGCGGTCGTACATATTTGTGCCCTTTATTCCCCAAATTACCCGCCACGGTTGGATATTGGAGGCACTAGGAGCCCAACGGCCAGCTTCCAACAGCTTTTTGACTTCTGCTTCCGTAATCGGTTTTGACGAAAACACTCTTGGACTCCATCTGTTTTTTATACTGTCGAGAACCGGATGGTCCACAGGTGTTATTTTGTTTACTGTAACTGGGTTTTTCATTTTTTTCTTTTAAATGTAACAGCTTTCCCGTGGCATAAAAAGTTTTTAAAAAAGATTTAACGCTCTGTTTCAGTATTAACATTTTCATATCATATTTAGACCTTAATTGCTCTTATTTTTGTCCAAAATCTTAATTAATGATTGTCTGGGGAATTTTTATCGCATTTATCATTTTATTCTTAGCGTTGGATTTAGGAGTCTTTAACCGAACTCCACACGTAATCAAAACAAAGGAAGCCGCCATTTGGACAAGCGTTTGGGTAACTTTGGCTCTTGGTTTTTCCGGAGTGATTTATTGGCTTTTTAAGGATGGGCTGATTGAAAATCCTACCAATTTGGCTCCAGATGTTGCCGTCCTTAAATATATTACGGGTTATTTGATAGAGCTTTCCTTGAGTATTGACAATGTTTTTGTAATTGCCGTTATCTTTTCCTCTTTCGCTATTCCGCAGAAATATCAGCACGAAGTTTTATTTTATGGCATTTTGGGAGCTATCGTTTTTAGGGCGCTGATGATTTTTTTCGGCGTAGCGCTTATCAATAAATTTGATTGGATAATTTATGTTTTTGGAGCGTTTTTGTTGTTTACTGCCTTCCGAATGTTGACGCACAAGGAGTCTGAATTTGACCCCAAGAAATCGAAGATGTTTCGCTTTATGAAAAAGCTTTTCCCGGTAAGCTATAAAATGGACGGCGACAAGTTTTTTATAAAGCGGATGGGTGTTAAGGCGGCTACTCCCCTTTTTGTAGCATTAATTATAATTGAGCTTACTGATATCCTTTTCGCTTTGGACAGTATTCCTGCAATTCTTGCTATTACGGCAGATCCCTTTATTGTATTCAGTTCAAATATCTTGGCGATTTTAGGACTTCGGTCTATGTATTTCCTGATTTCCAGAATGCTTACTAAGTTTAGATACATCAACTATAGCCTTGTGGTTATACTTGCATTTGTTGGTGTAAAAATGATTCTCTCCCACAATGTTGAAATTCCTGAATGGTTATCGCTAGGTGTTATAGGAGTATCCCTTGCCTCCGGTATTATTGCCTCTGTAGTTATTCCAGACCCCAATCCTCCCGCTATAGAAGAAAATTAATTTCACAAAATCCTATTAAAAAGTTTGGAAAGGTTTTCTGCTATTGTATCTTTAAATTTATAATCAAAACCGAAAAATATGAATATCAATTTCGAGTATCACGAGGTGGCAGCGAGCCCACGATTGGAAGCTTTTGTAGCTGAAAAATTAAATAAACTTGAAAATAAATATGACTCAATAGTAGGGGCCGATGTATACTTTAAAAAGGAGAATACATCCAATCCAGAAATCGGAAAAATTTGTATCGTGCGATTAAGCATGCCCGGACCTACCATATTTGCGGAAACATCTACCGCATCATTTGAAGCTTCGGTAGCCAAAGTAATTACGGAGCTTCGTTCGCAACTTCAAAAACGAAAAGAAAAATTGAAAGCTCATTAATGATGAAAGACATGGGAATAATAGCACGAGACGATAGACAACTAACACTTATATATAGTAGCAATACCCGTGTGGGCACCCATACGCTGAGCTATCTTACCGGAATTGACAAAAAATATTTGGCCATAGATTTAGCCAAAACTAAAGTATCTGATACCCAATGGGCCGAAATTGCCGATGCACTGGGCGTAAAGATTGGAGATTTAGTTGATAAAAGACAATTGGAAATAGATGTGGAAAGTACCTCAGAATTTGATTCCAATGATTGGCTGAAAATTATTCAAAAAAATGATTCCGTAATCTCAAAGCCGATTGCAATTATTGGCAATCGTACAAAGCAAATTGATAATCCACCAGAGATTATGGAATTTTTTGAAGTGGATTCTGCAGGGTTGGAACAAAGCCCATCAAATGGCAAAGATCCCGATATTGAGCGAACCACAAATAATGAAAACTTTATAGAAAAAAATGATTAATTATTCTTTCTCTACTGTTTCCAAAGGTTGAATGGTTGGCTTAACCTGCTTATAAACCTCCATTTGGGGTCTAGTTAAAATATCATTCATCTCTGCGGTTTCCTCTCTCTGAAGCTTGTAAAGCAGGTCAAGTTTTTCCTTTCCACTAAATTCCGATTCAATTTTATACCTACGTATTAAAAATTCGGCAACTTTTTGCTGAAATAATAGCTCTTGTTTTTCAGTCAAAGAAAGCTGTAGGTCATAACTATTAGTTATTTCAATAGCCCTTTCTTCTGCCTTGGGATTGGATTTTTGAAAAACTGGGTCTTGGGAAAATGCGGAAATACTAAGTAATAAAATTAAAATTGAAACTATCTTTTTCATTATCTTTAAATTATTAAATGATTCTCTATCAAATTAATAATTAAAGAAACCTATCCCAATTACTTTAACGGTCTTTAACGGCTTATAAATAAGAGGTTAACAAACTGATAAGGATTTTTCAGAATTTATATTGCTAAAGTTTTTTGCTTAATGAGCAAAATAGCATCATCCACATTCCGAAGCTGTTCCATATCCTCATTTTTAAACTCAATATTGAAAACATCTTCTATGTCCAAAATTATATCGACCAAATGGGCAGAATTTATATTTAGTTCGCGCGTGAGATCACTCTTGCGACTTATTTCTTTGGCAGATACATCCTCGGGCAAATAAGTCTTGATGATAGGCTCAAGCTTTGTGTAAATTTCTTCCGAAGTCATGTGCTTTAAATTTTTTTAAAGATAGCACATGCGTTTACATCACCAAAACCAAAGCTGGCCTTAGCAATGGTTTGTAACGATGTTTTTTGTGTTTTCATCGAAATTTTTTCCGAAGAAATCAAAGAAGCTATTTTTGGATGCAAATTTTCACAATTTACATTGGGAAAAATGAACCCTTCGTGTAATTGAAGAATTGCAGAAACAATTTCTATACTTCCGCTTGCTGCCAAACAATGACCGACCATTCCTTTCAATGAATTTATAAACGGAAACTGATTTCCCTTTCTGTTCAATGCAATACTCCAGTTTTCTATTTCATCGGGATCTTTGATGGTTGCGGTTAAATGTCCGTTGATGTAATCTATTTCAGCAGCGCTAACGTTAGCGTTTTTGAGCGCTTCAGAAATACATTTTTGAACAGCAGCACTATTTGGGGCAGTCATACTGCCGCCGTCTCTTTGTCCGCCATTATTTATAGCGCCGCCTAGGATTTCCGCATAGATGGTTGCGCCTCTTTGCCGTGCGCTCTCCAAGGATTCCAGCAAATACGCCCCTGCCCCACTGCCAGGTACAAAACCGCTCGCATCTTCACTCATTGGGCCAGCAACTTCATTTGGCGTATCGTTGTATTTATAGGTCGTAACTTTCATGGCATCAAAGCCGCCCCAAATATAAGGTCCGGAGTCGCTGCTACTGCCGCAAAGCATATATTTTGCCTTTCCTGCGGCAATATGCTCATAGCCCATTAAAAGGGCCTCTGTTCCCGTAGCACAGGCAGAAGAGTTGGCAGTTACCATATTTCCAGCACCAATTAATCCGCCAAGATAGGCGCTCACACCACTCGTCATGGTTTGTGCTACCGAAGTACTGCCCAATCTACGTACGTTTTTATCGTCTATTTTATGAATGGCCTCGCGAAATTTATCCACGCCGCTTATACCGGTGCCGAAAATAATTCCCAAGTCCCAAAGCGGCGCCTCTTCGGGTTTCGCGGGCTCAATTTTTGCATCTTTCAAAGCATCCATTCCTGCAATTACCCCGTATAAAATACCACTGCTGTTGAAATTACGAAGTTGAAGGTCTGAAAGGTATTCCCGTTTTTTTTCTTCGGAAATTTTCGGCGCTGCGCCCAATTGGCAAGAAAATTTCAAATCACGCAATTCGGGCAAGAACTCAATACCCGAAACGCCCTTTTTTATGGCTTCGGAAAAAGCTGAAATACCAACACCATTTGGCGAAACAACTCCAAGTCCCGTAATTACAACACGCTTTTTCATTTTAAATATCTATTCACGATCATTCCACTTATGGTACCTTTTGCAATTGTTTCGTCCTTGGCATTCAGCATTTTTACCTTACATTTCAATTTATTGAACCTATAGTATATTTTTTCTGAAACAACTTTTACTTTTTCTTCGGGAAGCACAGAAAGCAGAAAATCAATTTCTGTGCTGCTTAAAACAAAATTTATCTTTTCAGAAGAAATTTTATCCTTTAAAAGATAAATACCAAAACACACCAGACCAATCTGTGCCATACATTCCGTGAGAATTACGCCCGGGGTTATGGGATTGTTTTTAAAATGACCCTCATAAAAAAACAAATCTTTTTTGAAAATATAAGTACCCGAAATACGCTCTTCCGAAACTGAAAGTATCTCATCCACAAACAAAAAAGGTTCGGAATATGGAAGCTGGTCTATAATGTATTGGTAATCCATTTTATATTTATCTCAAACTTTCGCCTCCATCCACTTTCAGTATTGTGCCATTGATCCAATCGGCTTCGTTTTTGCAGAGCAGATATACCGCATTTGCTACGTCTTCGGGTTTTGTAAGCCTATTTTGGGGATTTCGGAGTTTCGCCATTTCAATCAATTTTTCACTTCCCGGAATTGCCAAAAAGGAAGGGGTTTCAGTAGTTCCGGCTTGAATACAATTGGTTGTAATATTCAACGACGCCAATTCCACGGCCATATTTCGCATCAAGGCCTCAAGTACTGATTTTGCTGCAGAAACTGCCGCATAGCCCGGCCAAACCCTGGAATTTCCTTCGCTAGTAAAAGCGATGTTTCGCGCTCCTTTGGCAAAGCTTTCATGTTCAATCATTGTTTGGGTCCATTCATACCAGCTCGTTGCCATTGCGTGAATGGTTATATCGAAATCCTGTTTTGTAAGCATAGTTTCTTTGGAAGCATTCATCGTTTTTAAACTGCCCTTTGCTATGCTGTGGAGTAAAATCTTGACACTGTGTTTGGGAAGATCTTTAATAATTTCTTCTCTTACTTCTTCTTTTAGGGCATCTTTATTGAACGTTTTTACAGTAATTCCAGAAGATTGCATCTGCTTTACTTCCGCTTCAAATTTTTTCAAATTACTTTTTCGATCGCGATGGACAATACAGATATTCATTCCTTCGGAAGCGAGTTTTTTTGCGGTGGCAAGACCCAAACCGCTACTGCCTCCAAGTATCAATGCCCATTGGTTTTTAAATTCGCCCATAATTAAAATTTCAACAATACACGTTGCGCCGAAAACCCGGGGCCAAAACTGAGCATCAGGCCCAAATCGCCCTTTTTGTGTTTTTTATCCATAAAACGCTCCAAAACATATAACACGGTTGCACTGCTCATATTACCGTACAATTTAAGTACTTCTTTGGTATCTTCAATGTTTTTGCCGAGACTTCCGAATAAATCCTCTACCGTTTCCACTATTTTTCTTCCGCCGGGGTGAAATATAAGATGATCGATGTCTTCTATTTTCAAATTATTCTTTTTCAAAAATGGATGTACAATATTTGGGAAATGTTCCGCTATTTTTTCGGGAACAGATTTATCGAGTATCATTTGAAGGCCTGTGTTTACTAGTTTAAAGCCCATCATGTCTGTAGCATCATAAAAATGGTACATTTCCTCGGCTAAAACTTCAGGGCCACTGTCCTCTTGATTTGATGACATTAGAACACAGGCTGCCCCGTCGCCAAAAATGGCGGCGCTGACAATGTTCACCATTGAAAAATCCTCTAGTTGAAAGGTTGCAGTGGGCGCTTCCAAAGCTATAACCGCTGCCCGTTTGCCGGGATTGGCTTTCAAAAAGTTGTTGGCATAAATTATTCCCGAAATACCTGCGGCACAGCCCATTTCAGTTACTGGAAGACGTACAATGTCTTGCCTCATCTTCAACTCATTAATTAAATAGGCATCTACGGAAGGAATCATAATTCCTGTGCAACTTACGGTTATTATGAAATCGATGTCCGTAGGCTTCCAGTTAGCTTTGTCGAATGCATTTTGCAGGCATTGTTTGCCAAGTTTTGTTATTTCGCGCACGTAAATATCATTGCGTTTCTCAAAACTTGTATTGGTAAATACCTCCACGGGATCCATGATTGAATAACGCTTATCTACCCCAGCGCCTTCAAATATCTTAATGACTTTTCGTTGAAAACGGTTTTCCTGTCCGTGCATCCATTGTTTTACAAAAGGAATTACTTCTTCAGTTTTTCTGCTGTATTGCGGCAGTTGTTTTGCCACGGTGGTTATCTTTACGCTCATAGTTCCTTTTTGAGTATCCATTGATAGCGGAAGGCCCAGCGCCATTGAATTTTACTCTTTTGATTTGGGATTTGTCTTGATATTTTTTCTAATTCATCCTTTTTGAAACCTCTTGCGATGGAAACCAATCCATCATGTTTTGCCGTTTTAGTTTTTAAAAACAGGGTACTTACCAATTTAAAAAGGTTGAAAGCTTGTTTATTTCGGTGCAGATCGTTTATTACTGCTCCAATGGTTATTTTATGCATAAGTTTTTTCAAAAGGCCTTCAATCTCTTTATTATTGAAATGGTGCAAAAACAAAGTGCATACTGCAATATCGCAATTTGGAATTAAATTTTCTTCCAAAAAAACATCAACTTTTCGAAATTTTATATTTGGATAACTTGTACTACACTCTTTTGCATAGGTTAGAATATTTTCGTTAAAATCCAAGCCAATACAATTAAAATTGAAATTATTTTGATTTCCAAAATCGGCGCATTTCCGAAGCAATTCACCATCGCCACAACCAATATCTAAAATTGTTACCTTCTCAGCCTTGGAGTGGTCTTGTAGCAATTTATTTATTCCATCAATTGTAATCGTGTTCCCGCCCAGCCATTTGTTGACAACTTTTAGATCTTTCAATAAATTTTTCATTTCAACTCCTTGAAAATCCAAGTCGTCCATTATTTCTGTTTGGGCAGATCTATATTTATTGCTGAAGGTTATCATTCGGTTGGATTGCCGTGTGTTTTTTGAATGAGTTTTGGAACTAGGGATGGAAATGTTTTTACCATTGCGAAACCCGCCTTCGCTAAATATGAATTCAATAAAATTCGCTGAATAAACTTTCCGGTCTTTATTCTTTCATCAAATTCATTATGCCATTGACTTGCATATTGCCTTTCCATGGCCGTTCTATCAAATTCTCCTTTTTGAAATAGTTGGATAAGCATTTCTGAAAAAAACTGTGCACTCTTAATAGCCATTGCCATCCCGTTGCCGCAAAGTGGATGTATAAGTCCTGCGCTGTCGCCCACCATAAATATATGATTTTCCACAGGTTTTTTTTCTTGAAAAGATATTTGGCTAATGGTCAATGGTCTTTCGAAAAGGGGTTTTGCCCCACTGAAAAATTTATCCAAAAAAGGATTTTTTGAAAGTTCCTGTTTTTGAAAAGCCTCAATATCGCCATATTTTTTAAATGACTTAAACGTTGCCAAATAACAAGCATTGACAGTTCCCGTTTCAGTTTTGCTCAAACCACAATAGCCTCCGTTAAAGTTGTGTAGGGCAACAGTATCATCGGGAAAATCATAATCGTAATGAGCCTTTACGCCTAGCCAAGGCGAACTTTTCTGCATAAATTTTCGCTTTAGAAAAGTATCAATATTTGATCTTTTCCCGAAAGCGCCCACGACAAAATCTGCCAGTAGTACTGATTTGTTTTGAGTAGTAACACGAAATTGATTTTCTTCAAAAATTATTTTTTCAACAGTGTCAAAAATTATTTCAGCTTTATTTTTTAAAGCCTCAAAAAGCAAACTGTCAAACGTATAGCGGCTAATTCCAAAACCACCGAGTGGTAAGGTGGCTTTTATAGGGTTTCCTTTTGTATCGGTGATTTCAAATTTGGAAATCTGCTTTGCCCCTACTGAAATTGGGTCAATTCCAAGTGATTTTAAATATGGTAATACTTCATTACTCACATATTCTCCACATACTTTGTGATTGGGGTATTTATTTTTTTCAACCAGACAAACTGAAAAATTATTGACGGCAAGATGCAAGGCTGTGGTAAGGCCTGCAAGCCCTCCTCCAATTACAATCACATCCCACTTGTTTTTGTTTGTCATTTTCTTTTAAAACTAAAAAAATCCCGCCCAAAAATGGTGCGGGATTTATAAAGTTAAATATAATTTTTATTCTCCTGCCTGATTTTGTGCATCTTGCTTCATTTTTTCGTTTGGAACGATAGCAAGGTTAACACGACGGTTTTTTGCGCGACCTTCTGCAGTTGAATTATCTGCAACAGGAGCTGTTTCACCATACCAATTTGTGGTAAATCTTGAAGGGCTTAATCCTTTATTTTGAGTGAAATAGTTGGTTACGGCTTGCGCTCTATTTTTTGAAAGTGTCATATTCATTTCGTCAGCGCCTACACTGTCGGTATGACCTACAACCAATACATTGGTATCTGGGTATTCCTTAAGAATGTTTGATAACTTGTCCAGTGTAGCCTGTGATGCGGAATTTATATTATACTTGGCAGTATCAAAATAAACACCACTATTTTCGTCAAAAGTAACAACTATACCGTCGTCAACTCTTTCTACTTGGGCACCGGGAATTTCTTGTTCAATTTTTTGGGCTTGTTTGTCCATTTTGGCACCAATAAGTACTCCGGCACCACCACCAACAACACCACCAATTACAGCGCCAAGTTCTCCGTTTCCACCTTTTCCAACGTTATTTCCTATTATTGCACCAAGAATTGCTCCTCCAGTTGCACCAATTACGGCACCTTTCTGTTTGTTATTGGCATTTCTGGTAGCTTCACAACTTGCTAAACTGATAATAAATGTAAAAGCTAAAGCAATTAATGCGGTTTGTTTAAAAAATGTCTTCATAATTTTTAATCTTGAATTTTAGAAAAGTTCATATTTATTTTAAATGGCTTACCATCCAAACTTACAGTTTGCTCCCAACGCATAGACGAATCATTTAGTTGGGCCAAACGTAATCTATAACCAGCATTTGTTTCTGATTTGCCTTTGGCATTGGTTGGTTTTAATAGGAAATCATACAAGCCCGATGTAGGGTCTATTTCCTGAATAGTAAAGATGAAATTGCGTTCACCAGTTGGGCAATTAGAGTTATCTATATTGTAATTACCCGTATTATTGTTTGGTATAAACCTCCAAGAACTTCCTTCCATACATTCTACTGATGTATCATTGAATAAAGTTACATTAAAGGTTCCTGAAGAGTCATAGGTTATATTGTCCAAAGACCAATACCCTTTGATTACTTTTCGTGATTCTTGAACGGTCTTCGGTGTACCGCAAGCGAATGTTGTGGCTGCAATTACAGCCAGAATGAGGATTTTTTTCATAAAGTTTAAATTAGTTTTGAATTGTTTAAGTAGCGATTATCTTCTGAATAATCTTGAAAGTAATGATAGTACCAAAAGCACTAAGAAAATGTAAAAAATGATTTTTGCGATATCTGCGGCACCTTCTGCAATACCGCCAAATCCAAAAATTGCTGCAATAATTGCAATGACTAGAAAAATAACGATCCAACGTAACATAATAAGTAGTTTTAATGATTAGTATGCTACTAAAGTAAATAACAATTTTAACGTTTCGACCGTCTTTATCTAAAGTTTAACAAGGAATGTTAAATTATTAGTAAGACAACAATTCCAATAGGTTTTCTTTAAATTTTTCTTTAGGAAGATAGCCAGATTCTAAATTTGCGGCAAAGGGAATTGGTGTTTCCAAACTCGCAACACGCTTAACGGGAGCGTCTAAATGCTCAAAACAATTTTCAGTAATCAAAGCCGAAATATCTGAAGCTATCCCGCCAAACATCGAATCTTCCTGTAGGATAATTACTTTCCCTGTTTTCCTTACGGAATTGTATATTG
>Ga0209344_10003082_pt1 | contig 17045 bp, 13 predicted proteins | sample Cruoilmetagenom6_FD_187293 | JGI IMG/M metagenome (GOLD analysis project Ga0209344, IMG submission 187293) | Oil polluted marine microbial communities from Coal Oil Point, Santa Barbara, California, USA - Santa Barbara Oil Seep Sample 6 (SPAdes)... | ecosystem: Environmental > Aquatic > Marine... | reverse complement strand
ATCGATGGGCGTAATTTGTACACGCCAAGTGCCGTTAAAGAAGCGGGGCTGCGTTACGTTGGGGTAGGGCGGAAGAGCAGCTAAAAGAAGAATCTATTATTGTGATTTTTCTCATTAATTGGTGATGTCTGTTACGCCTTGTTACTTTAAACAACGTCTTAATACGAAAAAAAGAAGAAGAATATTTAAGTTATTCTTCACCTAGCCGAGGTTTTAAGGTAATTGTATTAAAAACAGTGTTACGCAGGCTTCGCAGATAAAGGGTATTGGGAGCAGTCAGCGTAGCTACATGTATTCAAAAAAGGCATTGGTTCTATGGCTTCTATTGCATCACTAGGCATCGGTTCTGGGCTGGATCTCAACGGATTGCTTGGTCAGTTGAAAGAGGCAGAGCAAGCAAAGCTTGAGCCCATTGCGCAGCAGATTAAGTCTGAGCAAACGCAGATATCTGCCTACGGTCAGCTTAAAAGTGCGCTTGAGCAGTTTCAAAGCTCTGCTCAAGCCCTCAATGATGGGTCGTCATTCGATAGTCTGACAACCAATGTAGAAGGCAGTGCAGTTGGTGCTGTTAGCAGTAATGAGGCTCAGCCAGGCCAGTACGAAGTGGAGGTCAATCAGTTAGCTACTGCCAGTAGCTTGGTGACGGAGCGTCTGGAAACAGCAGTGGAAAGTATAGTGACGGGCGAACAGTCTTTAGATTTTACTATCGCTGATGGAAACCTGACCACGATTACTATCCCCGACGGCAGTTCTCTTGAAGATATGCGTGACGCCATTAATGAACAGAGCGATGGCCGCTTAAACGCCTCAATTATCAATGATGGCGAAGGATATCGGCTTTCCGTTAATGCTACAGATACCGGCGCAGATGCGAGTATTGAAAGCACTAATTTTTCTGACATTCTGGCCGCTGGCGTCGCAACCTCCGATGCACAGGTGGTTCAAGCGGGCCAGGATGCAGCGTTTAACGTCAATGGAATCGATATCGTTAGCCCCACCAATCAAGTGGAAGGTGCAATTCAAGGCGTTACCTTGAACCTTGCTGAGGCTGGCGCGACGAGCACTGTAACCGTTGAGCAGGATGACGAAGCTATTCGCGAGCAGGTCACCGCTTTTGTCGATGATTTCAACACACTTAAAGAGACCATTACGACTTTGACAGCCTTTGACCCAGAGACGGGCCAGGCGGCAGGGCTGAATGCCGATGCCACCACTCGCGCTGTTGAAAGAGAGATTCGCCAAACAATCAGTGCTGTTGTCGGCGGAGATGGCTTTAACGTGTTATCCGATATTGGCATTTCACTCCAAGTGGATGGCAAGCTGGAGATTGACGAAGATAAATTAGATAGCATTGTCGCTACTCAGCCAGACCAGCTAGCCAGTTTTTTTGCAGGCAATAGCGAAGAGGGCGGCATGGCTGGACAAATAGCTTCAGCGCTTGAGGGCCTTGTGGGTACAGGTGGTCGGCTTGAAAGCGCTGTTAGCTCATCTGAAAGCCGTGTTAGTTCTTTAGAAGACCGTTTTGCGACCACTGAAAACCGTATCGAACAAACCGTTGAGCGTTATCGCACGCAGTTTCAAGCAATGGACGGTATGGTGGCGCAAATGAATCAGACCAGTGCCTATTTGACCCAGCAGTTTGCCGTGTTGGGACAGCAAAACCAAGGTTAAGCAGATAAACTAGCTAAATTAATAGCTTACAAGATGCCCTGCACTATGTGCTGGGCATTTTTCTTTGCAATGCTTTAAAAACAGCTTAAAAAAGGCATTACCTCTAAAGTTTGTTCCTCCGCAGCCGATAGATTACCTAGACACCTTTCTCTACTTCTTATAAGGAATGAGCCCCATGGCATCGATCACAGCACTCGGTGTAGGTTCTGGATTGGATCTTTCAGGTTTGGTGGATCAGCTAAAAGCGGCCGAACAGCAAAAGCTTGTGCCTATTCTAGAGCAGAAAAGTGCTCAGCAAACCAAGATTTCTGCCTATGGGCGCCTTGAGTCAGCAATGGATAGGGTGCAAACCTCTATCGCTGCGCTGAATGACGCTTCTACGTTTAAACAGCAAAAAAGCACCGTGACGGGCGATGGCGTATTGGCGACCGCAGGCGAAACCGCTAATGCCGGGCGCTATGAAGTAACCGTTACCCAACTGGCTCGCGCAGGCAGCGCTGCTTCCAGCAGCGTAGCGCTAGACCAAGAGCTAACAGCAGCCGATGCGACGCTAACGCTTGAGTTTGGTGCTGGCGGTACCCAAACAAGCTACGACGTGACTATTTCAGCAGGCAGTACGCTGGCGGATGTCCGTGACCAAATTAACGCGGATAAAGAGTCTGGCGTCACCGCTTCTATCGTGAATGACGGCACTGGGTACCGCTTAGCGCTGAGCTCAAAAGAGACGGGCCAAGATGCTTCACTGGAGGGCTTCTCAGGTTTGGCATCGCTGACCATGGATGCAGCCACCCAGCGTTCAGGTCAGGACGCTGAACTGAATGTTAATGGCATTGCTATCACCAGTAAAACCAATCGCGTTGAAGAGGCAATTCAAGGCGTAACGCTTGATCTCACAGAGGCCTCTGGAGACCCCGTTACGCTGGTGATTGAACGTGATGACGCGTCGCTGAGAGGAGCCATTGACGAGTTCGTTAAAAACTATAACGAAATGAAATCCACCGTTGGTCGAATGACCGCATACAACGGCGAAGGCGAAACGTCTGGCGAACTAATTGGCGACCGCACCGTGCGTACCATTGAAGACCGCCTACGCCGGGATATTACCGACAACCTCGGAACCGGCGATATCTCACGGCTTTCTCAACTAGGTATTGCCATTGATGAGAAGGGACGACTTAAGGTCGATGAAGATAAGTTGGACGATGCAGTAGCCAATAACCCTGAAGGGCTATCTGCCTTTTTTGCGGGCGACACCGAAGAAGGCGGCTTTGCAGGGCGCTTAAATGCAACGCTTGAAACCATCACTGCAGAAGATGGCATTATTCAAAGCTCGGTGACTAGCGCTGAGCAGCGGGTTGATAGCCTGGATGTGCGTAAGCTGCGTATGGAGGCAAGTATTGAGCGAAGCACAGAGCGTTACCGCAAGCAGTTTGGGCAATTGGATGGCTTGATCGCCCAAATGAACTCCATGAGCAGCTATCTCTCCCAGCAGTTCAGCATGCTGAGTAACATGCAGAACAGCAAATAAGAAAGTAGTTCAGAACGCAGTTGAGAGGGTAGTTGAAATAGTTACAGTGAATTACATAAAAAAGCGTAATTTTTTCTAAAGAATTTGATGGGCCTGCCGTTAATTAATATAACGGCGACGCAAGCGCCGCTAAGCAGGCCAATTGGCCAGTTAATCTTCGAGGAGCACTCACATGTCTGTAATCAACACTAACATTACGGCCCTGATTGGCCAGAACAACCTGTCCAACTCTCAGTCTATGCTGGCCAAAGCGCAAGAGCGTCTTTCTTCTGGCCTGCGCATCAACAGCGCCTCTGATGACGCTGCTGGCCAAGCCATTGCCAACAAAATGACTGCTCAGATCAAAGGCATGGATCAAGCTAGCCGTAACGCCAGCGACGGTATCTCCCTGGTACAAACCATGGAAGGCGGCCTTGACCAAATTAACGACAACCTGCAGCGTATCCGTGAGCTGGCGGTACAGGGTGCCAACGATACCAATGCCCAAGAAGATCGTGATGCGATCGTCACCGAGATCAATGAGCGCTTAGAAGAAATTGAGCGTGTTGCTGACAGCAATAATTTCAACGGAACTAAACTACTTAACGTCGCAAGTGGCGGTACTACTGGCCAGCTAAACATTCAGGTAGGGTCCAATACTGACGGTGAAGACGTAATTAAAGTCAATCGTGTAGATGCTACGGTTAGTGGACTTGGCCTAGAAGAGGCTACTGATGGCGGTACTGTTGCGGCAGTATCTGGTGGCAAATTTGTTGCTACTGCTGCAGCTTCAGGTGGCGCTACGCATGAAGAATTCCAGAATCTGATTGACGGGATTGATGAGGCAACCCAAGGGCTCGATACCAACCGCGCTGAGCTGGGTGCTACGCTTAACCGCTTCGACTCGGTAATCGATAACTTGGCGACCACCTCCACTAATCTCTCCGAGGCCCGTTCGCGAATTGAAGACGCCGATTACGCAGTGGAAGTATCGAACATGACACGTGCTAACATTCTCCAGCAGGCTGGTACTTCGATGCTGGCACAGGCTAACCAGACCCCACAGTCTGTACTGTCTCTGCTGGGCTAATACCCTTGCTGGTAATGCTGAACTAGAAAATAACGACGGGGCCAATCGGCCCCGTTTTTATTTGCTCCAGCTCCTGCGCAAAGCTGATCGCGAGAACACCTACTTTATTATAGGCGCATTCGCGCCTTTGCTTGCCGCGCTAGAACAGTAAACTAGGTAAATTGTCCCTTTTCTGTGTGAGTCGCTTCATGGTTAAAACCACTGCCACATCTACTACTCAAAAACGCAAGCCCCGCATCCTTTGGGCCAATCCTTTCTGTTTGATGGATACTTCAAGCGGTGCCAGCATGACCGTTCGTCAAATGTTGATGCAATTGGTTGCGCATGGCTATGACGTTCAGATACTGGGTGCGACCGTATTCGACAACACCAAGGGGATGGGGCGGCTCAAAGAGCAATTTCCAAACTTAAGTACCCACCTGCATCAGTTGATCGAAGCTGATGACGGATCACTTAAACACCAGCTGGTAGTGAGCTATAGCCATAACCGTGACCACTTTACGGCGCATGAAGAAGGGCTTTGGTACAGCCAGTACCTTTATCTACTGGATTCCTTTAAGCCGGATGTTGTTTGGTATTTCGGTGGTCAAACCTTAGAAATGCTAATTGCCAATGAGGCTCGTGATCGCGGTATTCCTGTCGCCTTCTATCTGGCGAACGGCAACTATAAAGCACCGAACTGGTGCCGTGATGTTGATTTGATACTGACTGATAGCCAAGCTACGGCGGATATGTATCGTAAAACGGTAGGTTATACGGCCAAGCCGGTGGGCAAGTTTATCTCACCAGGAAACTTCATCGCCGAACAGCATGAACGTAAACGTCTGCTGTTTGTTAACCCTAGTTGGCAAAAAGGCGCGAGTGTATTTGTCCAGTTGGCTGAAAAGCTGGAGCGCGAAAGGTCCGATATTGAGCTTGAAGTGGTTGAGGCGCGAGCCGACTGGCCAGCGGTACTGCGGCAAACCACTCGCCAAATGGGTAAGCAACGTGACTCATTAAGCAATGTGATCATCACTGCCAACACTAGCGATATGCGCGGCCCTTATAGCCGCGCTCGTGTTGTGGTGGCGCCGAGCTTATGGTGGGAAAGCTCAGGGCGTGTGCTGGCAGAGGCAATGCTTAATGGGATTCCGGCGCTAATTACCAACCGCGGTGGCATGCCCGAAATGATCGGCAATGCCGGTATCGCCTTTGATTTTCCAGCCGCTTGTTACGAAGAGCCCTACCAACACCTGCTTAGCGATGAAGAGCTTCAACCGTTAGTGGATGCAGTCATCAGCTTTTTCGATGATGAAGCGCTTTACCAAGACTATGTGGCTCGCGCTTGGCAAGTAGGCAAAGAGAAACACCACCTTAACCGAGCAACCGACAAGCTACTTACCGCGTTAACGCCCCTGGTAGGGCTTCGTGCTGGCAACAAAGATTTCGCCATTACCCAAAAGAAGCGTCACCGCCAGCGCTTAGCCAGTCGCGCAACCAAGCCTGAATTTAAGGTCGATAATTCACTGCAGCAGTTGCTTAGCGCCGAACAACCCAGCGCTAAGCAGAGCAACACAGAGCTTCAGGCTAACCGTTTGACGCTTACTGACGATTTTACCTGGCAAATCAAAGGTAAAATTATGGTGCTCGACAACCGCGCCAGCCTGATCAAAAGTGGCCTTGCCGATCAAATGGTGGCGACAGGTGCCTTTGGTATTGTTGCCTTTGATCCCGCAAGCGAAATAAAGAATACCAAGCAATACGAAGGCAGTGAGTATATACAGCTATTTCAGCACGCTCTGCTCGGCAATGGGGAGCCAACAAAGCTGCATGCCTGTGTCGCTCCGGAAATGACCAGCACGCTGCTACCGCTGCCGGTCGAGCAACTCCCAAAGCGCCATCACCTAGGCGCAAAACCATTGGCTGAACTGCCCATTAATACCGTAGCGCTGGACAGTATTGATGGTCTGGGAAGTCTTGACTGGCTAATTCTTGATGAGTTGAGCGATACCATGGCCGTGCTAGAAAATGGTAAAGAGTCACTCACAGACACGCTACTGATTCAGGCGAGGATCCCCTTTCAGTTTACCCACGAAAAACAGCCCAGACTGGCCGAACTTCAGCATTGGGCTAGCCGAAACGGTTTTCGTTTTTATCGCTTCCATAATATTAGCCACTACAGCCATTTGCCAGAAAAGCTAAGCGCCAAAACAGTCTGCGCCACTGAGCAGGAGAGCGGCGATGTGCTCTTCCTTCCTAGTCACGAGCGCATGGCTAATCTGAGCGAGAAAGAAAGGATGAAGCTAGCCTTTATTCTCAGTGCAGGCTTTGCAGCGCACGATGTGGCTTTTGATTTGATAGCAGGCGTTAGCCAGGATAAAGCGCTTGAGTTTCTTGAAGCGCAGGAGCTTTTACCTAAAGTGCCAGCGCCAAAATCACAGGTGCCACCACCAGCAGGCCCACCGATCCCACAGATCGAGCATATTAAGGGTGAGCCTGTAGTGAGTGTGGTTTGCGCCACATATAACCATGTTGAATTTATCGAGGATGCGATAAAGGGATTTATTGCGCAGAAAACATGCTTTCCTTTTGAAGTGATCATTCACGATGATGCTTCTACAGATGGTACTCAAGAGGTTATAAAGCGCTACGCAGATCAATATCCTGAATTAATTCGCCCTATCTATCAGAAAGAGAACCAGTATTCTCAAAATAAAAGACCATTAGACCACTGCCTTCCTGTGGCTAAGGGTAAATATATTGCTATATGCGAGGGCGATGATTATTGGACAGATGCTAATAAGCTAAAGATTCAGCATGACTACATGGAGAAAAATCCTGAGTGTGTTGTAACACATCATAATGCATTTGTTTTTAATAGTGAATTTTTATTAGAAAAATCAAAGCTTCCAGAACACTGTATTAGAAATTTTACAAGTGAAGAGTTGCTGAAGAATGAATGTTTTTTGCTCTCGCTTTCAATTATGTTTAGGAAAAAATTTAGTAAGTTTCCAAAGGAAAAGGGGAATGTTGGGAATGGAGATAATTTTCTTATTTCACTGCTAGGGCTTTATGGAAATAGTTGCTATTTAGATGAGGTGCGCCCAGCAGCTTATAGAGTGCACCCAGGCTCTACTTGGTCTAGCAAGAGTATAGAAGAGAAAAACAAGATGCTTGCCAATAGCTTATATTGGATTGGAAAATATCATGAGAGAAAAGGTCGGAATGACATATCGTGTTATTATTATACAAAATCTAAAATGATAGAATAAAAAAATATTTGGATCGCACTTAATGATTTAAGGACGATAAGTTCATTTATCTATACAAGGTTTTTGATTCCACTCATTGCTCTGGAAATACTTCCGACGTGACTGATGTTCAACGCACGAATTGCTCTAGACGAGTTCCGGCCACATCAGCGTAAACTTCTTCAATGATGTGGGGGGACAGTTCAAATCGCCATTTTTCCGCAACACTCTTGTTTTTGTAAACGGCATAGTAGCTATCCCCATGTACAGATGTGCTCTCCCGCAGGAAGCGTTGAGTGGCTTCATCATAGGAAATTCCTAGAAATTTAAAAAGTGCAGAAATGGTTCGTTGCGGATCATAAACGACATCTTCATAACGTAGCAGTGCGAACCTATCTGGGTACTTATCACGCAGATCCAAATACATATGTGCGACCTCCTTCCACTTGTAGTAGCCGAAATAGTCCTCGTTGCCTTTGTTCTTGCAATTGCCAAAACGCCATTCTCTAAGAAGCTCCGAGCCAGGAGGAAACTCCTTTGGATTCTTGCTCCATGAGTTGAGTACAGCACATGGATGGCGCACAATACCGACAGCTTTCAAGTATGAAACGCGGCGTAACATGGGTTCTAGCATGGACTGATAGCGATTTTCCTTAAATACCAGAGTATGAGGATTGGGGTGCTTCTCGAACTGTGGATAATCTCCAGCGGTGCGTTTATCTTCCTGCGTCAAGAATGAGGACTCAGTATTATACATGTCGAGAAAAAGCTGATGATACTCATCAGGGCTGGAATCCTCGTTTACGCGTCCCTTGAATTCATAAGCAAAAAAGGGCTGAAAACGAAAACATACATCTGGATGGCTGTTCAAGATTTGGGCGATCCAGCTTGTGCCACTTCGGGCCACGCCGGCAACATAGGCAACATTATTGAGTGCAATCATCGCTGTACTCTCAAATCAAAACGAAAATGGGCATAAATTTGTTCGTATGGCTGTTGGATTACATTTGCGTGCTGGAAGCCAGTGCTTTCCGCAAGCCGCAAAAACCATGACGTATCAAACCATGTGCCGACAACGTCCCGATCACCGATCTGGTTGTCGAAATACAGGGCTAGCCTCTCTGGGGTGTTGTAAAAAGACCACAGCCTCCCACGATCTGGGATTTCGCCCACGAAGAGTATGCCGCCGGGCTTCAACCACTTGAATATCTGACGTAAGAGAGCAACGGTTTCACCCTCCGAAAGATATTGAATTCCTGCATATAGTAAGACGCGTGAGAATGAACTATCTTCAAAGCTAAGCTTTCGGATGTCTGATCGCAGCGTCTTTACATTTTGTTGTTTCCGCTGATCGATTTTAGCGAGTAGATCCTCTGATATGTCCACGGCAGTTACTGACCTGCAACGAGGTGCCAAATGCGCCGTAATCAAGCCATTGCCACTGCACAGATCTAGGACGTCATCGGTTGCACTAACAGGAAACTGTTTGTCTAAGTAATCCAGCGTAAGCTGCCAACGTTCAGCTGTAATCGGCTGCTTGTTAAATGTGCGTAGCACTTGCGTTTGTTCATCCGCTCCTATAGAAGTGCGGCCATGTCTCTTCCAGAAATCCAGCCAGTACTCGGCGCTCATATAGCGTTCCTCAAACGATCAACCATGGGTTGCAAGTCTCTTGGTGTGTACCGATGATCAATCGGCAGTGGGAGCAATTCCACACTAAGACGCTTTTCAAAATCGAAACCGCCCACGTTACGAGTAAGTATATCTGGCCACAAAGAGGGGACGAATATGCCATCGGCATAAAGATTGTCCCGTTTTACAGTAGAGTTCGGCAAGTACGGGTAACAGAATGGCACATCACTCACTTGTTGCAATGACAGCTGGTTGTGTTCTCCAAGTGCTGAATGTAGGAATTTAAAATTGCGATGCCTCGCCTCAGCAACGCTGGCTATATCAACACCACGTAGTATGCCTTCTGAAACCTCAGAAATACGATAAATGCTACAGTCTAAGTTTCGTTCGTATCGTTTGTACGCTTCGTAAGCTTCGTTCTGGCGTCCTAGCCTTCGCAACAAGCCATGCGTGAGGGAGATACCTTTGAACCGCTCTGCCTCCACATTAAGAGCCTCAGGTGCAAATAGGAAGGCGCCATCAGGCACCCCGAAATACTTTCGAGCGGACGTAAATGACCAGTGCCCAAGGTGCCCAGATCTAAAGAAATCATGAGTATCATCTAGCAATGCTTGCTGACCGAAGCGCTTCTTAATCTCATCGGTATGCTGGCCACAAACTCCGAAATAATTAGTCCAAAGAATGTATTCCCCCTCATCCAACGAAGGTAAATTCTGAGGAAATAAAGTTTCGTCCAATGCATAGGTTCTAGTTTCGATGCCCAGATGCACGAATGGTTCGAGCGCGGCATCGCAAGTATAAAAAGGAACATGTACTCGCTTAGGTGCCAAATGCTGGAGCATCACCATCATGCAAGCGCGGCCCGTGCTTAAGGCATGTGCCTGCGTGTGTAAACGCGCTCCGGCACATGGCAGTTCAAGTTCAAAAAATCCACCGATTGTTGTCATGCGCGCAGCTCTTCAAGAATTGTTATGAGTCGATCAGTGAGGCGTTCAAGGTCCGCTTGATCAGTATCCTGATGAATAGGCAGGTTGAGTATGCTCTTTGATAGTGCATGACTAGCTGGAAATTCTTCTGCAGTGATCGCTTCAATCAATCGGTAGTACAGAGCAATTGTAGGTAAGTCTTCTTCCATAAGTTTGAAATAAAGTTTTTCGCGCAGACCGTCATGCACAACTATTGGAAAATCGTGTGGAACCAATTGCTCGCTATCAGGATAGAGAACCGTGAGGCCGTCAATATTTGCCAGGCGGTTAGCTAGCCACTGGTAATTATCGCGTCGTTCGTTTGCAGCAGAGACCATATCCGTACGCAGGAATTGCTCCAAGCAAGCATATGCGCAACGATCGGCGCCACTAGGTTCGGGCAGAGTCATATTTGGATCATTCACCCTCAGAATACCGCCGGTTGGCACGGCAATAGATTTGTGCAGGCTATAGAAGGCCGCATGCCCAACACTGCCTGGGCCTGTGTTGTTATAAAGCGGCCATGGGATATGCGCGCAATCTTCAATCAAGAGGGTTTGATATCGTTCGCAAAGTTCTCTTAGTTTTAGAAGGTCAACGTGGACAATACCGAAGTAGTGCACCGCTAAGAGGAGTGGATGCCGCCCAGTCTTCATCATCGATTCTAACTGATCCAAATTGGGTCGAAGATGATCGTCAAGGGGGTATAAAGTATAGGGCGTGTGTGTTGCTTGAATCGGGTCGATGATGCCCGAGCCTTCACGATCTGTTATCCCGACATATGCAGGAAGCAACATAGATTCGCCCTCCTGGAAGCGAATTCCTTCAAGAATAAGCCTCCACCCAACTCTGGCAGACGAAGTAAATGCTAATCGCTTGGCGAAACGCATGGGATTAGTCGCAGTACGTTGGATCATAGTTTTCCGGCCCGATAGCATATAAATAATTTAAAGGTTTAATTATCATGCCTTTTTCGTATTGAAGCTTAAGTATTCATCATGAAGATAAAGCAATTGATTTTCACATCGAATCGTAGTTTTTCTGTAAACAATGTAGGTTTAAATATTTTTTTAGTTGATAGCGGTTTCTGTCTCATATTGGTATATTGAGTAGAATGGTTTTTTAATTTATAAATTTTCAATTTGTTGCTTGCTGAGCATAGAGAAGTCATTTTCCAATATTTTCTGTATAGAGTTTTTATCATTCCACATCATAATGTCAATAATTGATAATCCTTCTACAAATTTTTCTCGATATTGAGGGTATGCATTGAGTGATGGTTTTAAGAATCGAAGAGCGATTTTTTCTTTATCAAATTCATTTTGGTTAAATATTTTACTGCCACCATAAAGGTTGGTATATTGTTCTGCTTTCTTTGCTTTAGATATCTCGAGTGCCCATTGTCCAGGGTGGCTTATTTCTGGCAGATCCCAGCTTTGTTTTGATTGAGATGATATAGGCGTTTGAATGCCAATATATTTTGCTGTTTGATTTAGTGTTCGTTCTAACATTGTGCTTAGTTTTTCATCTTTATAAGACAGGCATTCATATAAGAAATCTAATGTTTCATTATAATGAGGTGCCTTTTTGTAGATTGTTAATTTCCCCAGGATATTGTCAACCCATCGATGATTGGGCGATATTTTAATTTCATTGATGTGAGGGAATTGGCCACGCTTAGACAACGGTACAGTAATATACTGCCAAGCTTTTTCTATGTTTGGATGTAGAATTCGATTTCGATTTACCCATCCTTTGTCAATAAACTGTATATCATCAAAAATTATCCACTCATCGACATGATTCATTAGCTGAAAATAGCCGATGTATGGAAAAAAATATGGCTGCATGATCGCCAGATTCATAATTTTAATTCCATCTTTATTAATTCAATAATACGTAATTGCTCTAGCTGGGTTAGCCTTTCAAAAATCGGTAAGCACAATATGCTACTGGCAATGTCTTGTGATATCGACTTTTTTACATGGATACCCAAGCTCTCGACTGACTCTAGCGACGGGTAAAAGTACCGTCGGGACTGTACGCCGTTTTCTTTGAGGATGGCGGCAACGTGCATGGCTTGGTCTTCGCTTTCGAACACCACAGGAAAGTAGGCGTAGTTGTACATAAGAGTATCGTGTTTGGCTTGTAGTTGCAGGGGTTTCGGCAATGTTTGCTCGTACCTATGCCAAACTTGTGCCCGTGCCTTCAAGTTTTCCTTCATTTCATCCAGCACACAAAGCCCCATTGCCGCATTTAGCTCGCTCATTTTGGCGTTGATGCCCAGCTCTTCGATGCTCTCCTGGCCGGTGATGCCGAAGTTGATCATTTTCTTTGCCCGTTCCAGGTCTTCTTTTTTCTTAAAGATAATTGCGCCGCCTTCACCGGTGTGAAATAGCTTGGTGGCGTGGAAGCTAAGCGTAGAGGCGTCGCCATGTTTGAGCAGGCTTTCGCCTTTGTAGCCTACGGCGAAAGCGTGAGAGGCGTCGTAGATCACTTTTAGGTTGTGTTTGCTTGCAATGCCATCAATGGCTTCTACGTCGCAGGCGTTGCCAAATACATGTACAGGTATAATGGCACGGGTTTTCGAGGTTATTGCTGGCTCAATGTTTGTTGGATCCAGGCACCAGGTGTCTGGGTCAATATCTGCAAATACGGGATCCACTCCTTCCCATCTCAGGGAGCTTGCAGTGGCTACAAAGGTGAAAGGCGTGGTTATGGCCTCAGTAGGCGCACGATGGCCGGTAATGCCCAGTGCGCGATAAGCAATCTGTAGTGCTAGTGTGCCATTAGCGACGAGCAATAGGTTTTCTACCCCAAGGTATTCTTCCAGTCGCTTTGTTAGCTGCTGTACCAATTCACCGTTGTTGGTGAGCCAAGCACGTTCGTAAATGCCGTCTATGTAGCGGTCAAGCTTTTCACGGCTAGGCAAGTAGGGCTTGGTTACAGGGATCATAATGTGCCTTTTATTGAACTGAGCAGTTCCACACGCGTCATTTATTTTTCGTTTGCCAGCTGTTGTAAATAAGCTCCGTATCCACTTTTCTCAAGAGGTTCGCTCAGGTTCATCAACTTCCCTTGGCTTAACCAACCCTGATTAAATGCAATCTCTTCCAGACAAGCGACTTTGTAACCTTGTCGTTTCTCAATTGTTTCTACAAATTGTGCTGCTTCTAAAAGGCTTTCGTGTGTACCTGTATCCAGCCAAGAAAAATTAAGACTCAACACTTCTACATGAATATCGCCACGTGACAGGTATCTTTTGCATGATGTCTATCATGCTACGCCACTGTTCTATGCCGTTGTATTGGTATATCGGCAATTTCCTTGGCTTCTTAACCTTTGACATTTGCCTAGCGTGGTTCCTGAGCATCCTGGTGGCATAGCTTATCAAAGTATGCCTGCTCTGATGATTTTGTTCGTGTGATCTCATGAAATAGGCATGTGAAAACAGGTGTTGTTATCGCCTATGTTGCCATAAGGGGCTTGATGGCAAATAGGAGAAAAGGCCTTATGTTAAGGCCTATGCTGAGCATTCGCACGCAGAATGAAGCCGAGTGGCTGACGTTGGATGCCCCAGTAAGTAGGGCATCGCGCCTTCACTTCAAAGGCTGAGCTAGCGGCGCCAGCTCTTCGATATCGAGTGTCTCTTTTGTGTTAAATTCTTCATAAACCTAGGTTGGCTGAGTTCAGCGCTGGACGGTCACAGGATTTGGGTATCTACTCCAGAGAATCCTAAAGTTCCTACCGCTCCTGCCGTTACCTATTGCAACCAATTGTGTACAAGGATGTCCTTAATGGCATTTATTAATACAAATCAACTCTCCTTGGGTGGCCAGAACCAGCTCAAGCGCTCGCAGTCTTCCATGGAGACCGCTATTGAGCGCCTGTCGTCGGGGTTGCGTATCAACGGGGCGAAGGACGATGCAGCAGGGCAGGCTATTACTAACCGCATGGAGTCCAATCTTCAGGCGGGCAAAGCCTTAACCCGAGGCATCAACGATGGCATTTCGCTGATGCAAACTGCTGAAGGTGGTCTTGATAGCATTAACGATATTTTGCAAAGAGCGCGTGAGCTGGCCATTCAATCCGCCAACGGCACCCTATCTGATGCTGATCGCTCCTCGGTCAATGCCGAGTATCAGCAGCTCTCAGAGGAGATCGACCGACTGTCCTTCGGTACAGAGGCGTTTGGTAAGACACCACTCGCTCCCGCTGAACCGCGCCCCTTACCGGTTAAGCTCGGCGAGGCACCTCATATTACTGAGCTTCTTGGGCCTGGTTTTGAGAGTTTTACCTCCGGTACAGTTTCATTGGCTTACATACCTGAGGGGGCCACTAACGTCACGCTGGAGATCGACTCTTTTGGTTTAGATGATGACATTCAGATCTTCACGCAAGATGGGAAGCATCTGATAGGGACGCCTATTGATGGGGCTCATCCTGACCATGTATGGCAGTCCCGGGACGCTACGGATCTTAATGCTTCACTACTCACGCCTGATAATGGATTTGAACCTGGGGCCAGTTACGATGCTAGCCTGCTACAAGATGCAGCGGGGAGCTATGACCTAAACTCGCCGCCTGTTGAACTTGATTATAACGACATGAAAATTACTTATAGCGGCGACGGTGATCGGCTTGATGAGGCATCGGCTGATGATGACGGTACCGAGTTTAACAACGGCAACCTGTCAGAAAATATGCTGGAGCGAGTAACTTTCGATAAAGTCACCGAAAACCTGATTGTTTTCGTGGTAGGCCAAGGTTCATTTAATGCCAGAGCTACCTGGGATGAAATGCCAATTGAGTATGACGACCCCGAGCCAGTATCAACCCCCGTTAGCACTCCTACTAACATCGTGGTCAGTGCGGGGGTTGGTCAGAAAATGGATTCCATCACGATCACTCCTACGCCTTCTGATACACAATCACTGGGGCTTGAAGGAGTGGCGCTGGATCCAATAGAGAAGGCCTTAGAAGCAATACAGAAGCTTGAGCAGGCAATGGGACAGGTTGATGAGTATAGAGGTCAGTATGGGGCGCTCAACAACCGCTTTGAATCTGCCATTGGCACCTTGAGCCAGGAGCAAGTGAGCTTGGGAACTGCTAAGTCGCGAATCGAGGATGCGGATTATGCCGTAGAGACATCTAATATGATGCGCGCACAGATTTTGCAGCAAGCTGGTACTTCGATGCTAGCCCAGGCCAACCAGAATCCCCAAAGCGTGCTTTCTCTGCTGGATTAATTAACTAACCGATTGGTGTGTTAATTGTGCAAGTCCTGACATACGGGCTTGCTTCTTCTAAAACCTCTGCCACTAATTACTTAGCCTGCAAAATTGATCTTCCTGGCGTTTGCTCGATAATGAGTAGTTATCTTCGGTACTCGTCAGCCTGAGGGTGCTCAAACTGTACGTTCCTAACTGGTCAGGAAAACACCCCATGGATCCGCATAAACTGGCGGTAACCTTAGCGATTGCTGCAGGTTGGTTGAGTTTTAACAGCCTTATCGTTTGCATGTATTTCCTACTGAGCGGTAGAGGCGTGCTGGAAGGGGGAATGTGGCGAGGTGGAGAGTGGCTAAGGCTCGGGCAGTCAGTGTCAGCCGATGAGAACAATGAACTGGCCGCTCATCCCCCTGCTGTTGCTAAACAGGTGAATACCTCCTCTACGTTACCCGAGAATGAAGATAGCGTAGAGGAGGTGGCACCTGTAGAGGCAGAAGAGAGCACTCATGTACTGTTTGTGATGTTTGATCAACCGGATATCGCACTCAACAAAAAGCTGTTCTCGAGCCTGCAAAAGTGGGAGGCCCACTACGATGAGGCCTTTCAGGTTTATAGCGTGCCAGGCGTTACCCCGCAAAACCCATTGCGGGTTACCAATGCCTACCCGCCTGGATTGATGCCATCTCCAGAAGCCTTTCAGCAAGAAGAACATTTGATCGGTGGCGTAAGTGTCATCCTCAAAAAGCCAAAGCGCAGGCGCGGGTTTGATAAGGTACAGTTGGAAAAACTGGTTACGTTTGCTCAGGAGTTGGCAGCGCTGGGTGGAGGTGTGCTAGATGCCGATCGCCAAGCCGCTACCTTTAAAACGTTTCAGGCCATTCGCCACAAATAGCCATACATCACGGTGTGACTGCATATTCAATAAAAGAATAAAAATTATCTTTAATATTCTTTTGTATGCTTTTGTCGTAGAGGTAAACTAGCAGCCATCAATGCCTCATGATTATTTGTGTGGCTATTCGGATCGTCGGGATATCGACTAACGAGGAAACAGACTCATGCCACTACCATGCAAGTTGACTACCACCCTCGCTGCGCTTTCGTTGAGCGTTGCTAGCGGGTTTTTCGCCGCCTCTGCCCAAGCCGATACGCTCCGGGTGGGCATGTCCGGCGGTTATTTCCCCTTTACCTTCGTTGAGCAAGATGAACTCAAAGGCTTTGAAGTTGATGTCATGAATGCCGTGGGTGAGATCACCGGTGATGATATCGAGTTCGTCACGGCGAGCTTCTCGGGCTTGGCGGGGATGCTTGAATCTGGTCGTATCGACACCATTGCCAATCAGATCACCATTACCCCGGAGCGAGAAGCGAAGTACGTGTTCACTTCGCCTTACGTGTATGACGGCGCGCAGGTCGTGGTACGGGCAGGCAATGACACCATTAAAGGTGTTGAAGATTTGTCCGGCAAAAGCGTGGCCGTCAACTTGGGCTCTAATTATGAGCAATTGCTACGTGAGCAGCCCAACGCCGATGAAATCGATATTCGTACCTATGAGTCCAATATCGAACAGGATGTGGCGTTGGGACGGGTAGAAGCCTTTGTGATGGATCGCGTGAGTGCTACGCAGGTCATTAAAGAGAAAGGCCTACCGTTAGAGCTGGCGGGGCAGCCGTTCTCGACCATTGAGAACGCATTGCCGTTCCGTGATGATGAAGCGG
>Ga0209344_10003081_pt1 | contig 17050 bp, 21 predicted proteins | sample Cruoilmetagenom6_FD_187293 | JGI IMG/M metagenome (GOLD analysis project Ga0209344, IMG submission 187293) | Oil polluted marine microbial communities from Coal Oil Point, Santa Barbara, California, USA - Santa Barbara Oil Seep Sample 6 (SPAdes)... | ecosystem: Environmental > Aquatic > Marine... | reverse complement strand
TCTGAGGAAATAAAATTCTTTTAAGTTGGGAGTGAATCCACCATTATATTCCCAGCCACCTGTTGTAACTAGCCCGGGAGCGAAAGGTTCAGGTATTAAACTGGGTGTTTCTTGATCAAGATAGGGGGCTTACTTTAGTTGGTAAATCATCCTCTTTTGTGTTAGATTTCTCAGTTTTGCAAGCATTTAAAAATAGAACAAATACAAGTATTAAAATTATAAAGTTGTTGTTTTTCATTGTTTAAAGTTTTATAATGTTCGTTAAGATACATGGTTTGCACAAGTTAAAGATTAGGCTTTACACTAAATTGGTCTCTAATCTTGTTGATGATTGTTTATTTCTTAATTCATTTTTGTTAAAAATTGAGTAACAGCATCCCAATATTCTTCTGCTCCTTTTTGTCCCGTCCATAGAGCCCGTGAACCGTGAAATCCATCTGAGTTAGGGATGAATTGTTGTTGGTTTTTCTTCAATTTTGAATTCCCTATCAAGGTATTTAAAGCAGTAGCTTCTTGTTTTGAAGAGGTAACCAAAAAAGGAATTTTAATTTTTGCAAAAACTGTACTAAGTGATGGCACTGTATCTCCGAAATAATCTCCAGGACTAAAACCTATTACTGCTTTAATCTTATCATTAGACATTCCTTCTAATAACACTAAGCTTGATGAGTACGAGCTTCCCCAAACAATAACTTTGGTGTCATATTCTTTATTTAAATACGCTACTGCTGCCTTAATGTCTTGTTGAGCGTCAAACATAGACGGATTTATACCTTTAGTTTTTGCGCGTTCAGCAGTATTATTTTGTTTACCTGCAAAACTTCCACCAGATCTCTGATCAATTGCCAAACAATTAAAGCCCATTTTATTAAGTTTTGGTGCGATATCTGCATATTCAATTCTATTATATCCCGCCTGATGACAAAGTAATATTACGGGTTTACCTTTACCGATTTCATAAAGATTACCAGTCACTATTAATCCATCAACTGAAGTAAACTCAACCTTAGTTGGTAAATATTTTTTCTCAATATTGTCAAGATTAGGAGCTGCCACTGCTTGAGATTGCGCCTTTTGTTGTTCCATTTGCTGCTTAATAATATTCTCAAAGAATTCAATGCTTGTTATTTTGCCATTACTATCAAAGAACATATTAGATTCACTTTTCCCCATTGCATTAAAATCATAAGCTAATGTGACTTTTTCTTTTTCTGATTTAATTATTTTAAGGGAATTTAATTTTGGAAATTGAGCAAAAATTTGACTCAAAACATTTTCGGCCGCATTTGCAGGCAAAGGGTTTATTTTAAACTTTGGGCTTAAATATGGTTTTATACTTTTTGCACTTTTAGCTTCAAAGCTCTGTTTAAGCGCATTTACTTGTTTTGAATAATCTTTTTTACCGGATTGAGCTTGCACTGTATGTGTTGAACAAGGCACTATAACTATAGAAAGAAATAGAACTGTTATTTTTAAAATATTTTTCATCTGTAATATTGTTTTTATTGATAAAATTATTAATTATTTGATTTTTTCTTCTTTAAAAAGAAATCTACATAAGCTCCTAAGAGAAATCCAATGCCCAAAATAACATAACCTACTGTTGGGTAGTTACTAAAGGATACCGAACCAATTATTATTAATATAAGAGCGACCCAAGCTAATGGTGATTTTGATTTTATTTTTTCTGAGATGCCTTTTTGTTTTTTAAATAGTTTCATTATATAAAGTTTTAATGTAGGTTACAAATTCACTCTTAGAATTACACTTTTTTTAATATTTCTTTTATTGGCATAAAAAAACACCTGTAAAAACAGATGTTTCAGAAAAATTAATACCAAAATTTCATCAAACAAAAAGAATCGTCTAAATCATTTGATAAGCGTTTAATTCATCAAGGCATTCATCGAGCATAGTAAGGTGTTTGCCGTATTTTGCGTACTGTATTTTTTTAACCAACAGACATGCTACTAAGAATATTAATAAGCCACCAACTATCAAAATAGAATATGCAATGCTATTAGGTTTAAAATTTAATTCGAAGATTTTATTTTGAAAAAACCAAACCCCAATTAATGTCAAACCTATTGTATCAATATAAAAGCCTATACTCAAAATCTTCTTAAACATTGTCGATATTTGTATTATTCTAGTTTTCAAATCGCCTGAATACTTTTGATAACCTTTCATTTTTTTATAGATTATGAAAGTGAATACTATTATTAGTAACAAAAATGATATCATCAAGAACTCCTTCATAGAAGTAGTTGAATGAGGAGTATCATTGAACATAAATAGTAATGCTATTAAAAAAAGAGTCCCTATTGAAAAAACAAAAAGTTGTATTACAATTCTCCTTTTTATTTTTGATATAGCTAAGTTTGATTTTCTATTTATAGCAGAAAGTATCTCTTTTTTATTGAAATGATTTTCAACACTTTGCTTTTCTATTGTTCTTTTCCAAATGGATTTTAAATCTTTTATTTCCATTACATTATTGGTTAAGTATCTTCTTTAGTTTTAATTTAATCCTATTCATTTTTACTCGGACATAATTTTGAGTTATACCAACTATTTCAGCTATTTCTTCATTCTTTTTATCTTCAAGATGAAGCATAATTATTGCTTTCTCAATCTTGTTTAATTCATCAATTGCCTTGTATAAAAGTTTCACTTCTTCGTCTAAAACATCATCTTGCTCTACATTAGCGATATATTTAACCTTATCTGGCAATAGCTCAAATTTATCAACTTTCTTCTTTGTTTTTCTAAAATCTTGTATTGCTACATTAAGTCCAACCCGATACATCCAAGTAGAGAATTTAGATTCTCCTCTAAATGATGGGTACGATTTCCAGAGCTCTATCAATATCTCTTGAAATAGATCCTTTCTGTGTTCCTTATTATCACAATACATACCACAAACTTTATGAATTATACCTTGGGAGTCATTTACTCTTTCGATAAATTCTTTTTCAAATTTATTCTTTTTAAAAAGTTCGATCATTAATTATGAATGCAATAGTATGTATGTTATAAAAGTGACTCTAAAATTACACTTTTATTATTTTTTTTAAATAGTATTTATAACAAGGATTGGATCTCTACATGAATTCTCTCAAAATTCAACTGTTATTCCTCACCTCTATATGCCCCTCAATTTAATTAATTCTGGTTAAAGATGAGTGAAACTCAAATTACAGTCAGCTATTTATGGAGAGCCTTGAGTTTTAAAATGTTTTTTACTTAATAATATCTTTTATACTTGAAATAAGAAAAAGATCCAATCGTGATTATAAAAATGATCGAATACCAAATAAAATTTGGAGTTAATGGAGAGTCCTGTATAACGTCAGCAAAAAGTGAACTTTTAAAGGGTTAAATCTAAGAGATAGATTTAATATATTTATTAACCTTTAAAAGCAAAACAAATGCCTAAAAAGAAGAATGCTAGCTCGCTAATTAGCGAGCTAAAGCGAAAAACGATAAGAAACTACTCTTCGGAAGAAAAAATCAGAATAGTTATTGAAGGTTCCTTAGCAATACTATTGGGTTTTTTATTACAACTGTTTAAAACGAAAAGGCATATCCAACAGTTATAAAACATAATAAATATTTATTTTTTTAGTTTTCATTTTTAAAAAGTTCATGATAATCTGTTTAATGAAGGTTGTTAAAATTTCAATCCCTTATTTTCTTGTAAGTCAATGTTTTTGAGTAATTTACCTCTTTTGGGGTTTCAGTTTTCTTTGAGTAATTTACATAGTAAAAGAGTTTCCCTTTTTTCAAATGCATTTCAGATTTATAAGACTTGATATTTACCTCTGGGAACAAATGTGCTATATGAGTTACAATCGTACCATCTACATTAGCATATTCTTTATGTGTTTCTCCTTTAGGCCCAGCAATAAAATAAAATAATTTATCAACCTCAAGAATGTAAGTTCCTTCATGTTTTGGATGAATATTTGTAAAGTCATCTGTGAAAAGTTCAAAAAATGCTATCGACATGTTCTATTGCTGAGTTAGCATGAAATGTTTTAAGGTTTAAGTCATGATATTTCCTGACTACAGTATCTAATTAATCTTTATGAACTTTTGTAGCCTCCTGTACTATAATTTGATTTGTTGCGAAAAGAAGTGAAAATTGTAGAAACTACTATTTTTAAATGTGTTTTCATATGTGACCTTATTTGTTGAAAATTGCCCTAACGACCTTCTATGCGTAGTTTGTTTTAAGAAGGGAAAAATAATGAATTTGAATAACTATTATTTGAGAAGATGACACATAGTCTAATGGGATCTCAAAGAATAGTTTATCAATTAGATAGCCTAGCTATCGTATATTGTCAAATTTATTGTCTTTAGAATTCAAGAAGCAGGATCAAATTACGTTTTCAACCTGTTATGGCGCATTAAAGATTTGAGCCTGTCAGTTGGAACTGGAGTTTGTAGATAGATAATAAAACCTTATTATTTTTACCTTTTGTTCTGTTGCGTTACACTCTTTTAATCAACTTAATAATAGTTAGTATTGTTTTTTCGTTTTAAGTTGAACAGATACCATCCAAACCAAAGGGTTACAGAAATGCCAATTGCAGTATAGACGGCCGGCTTCGGATTTTCTATAGAACTGACCGAGCCTGCATAAGAAATAATCAGTACGTAAGGTATGGTACTAATTAACCAAACCAGTATAAATTTTGAAAACCTCATTTTTGTCATCCCTGCCAAACAAGCTGTAACTTCTGGTAAAATTGGCATAGCTCGAGAAAGTAGAATCATAACAAAACTGTGTTGTATAAATGTAGATTTCATTTCTTGACGTGCCTCTTCTTTTTTTAGTAGAAACTTTAAAATTTTCTCTCCAAAAATACTGCTCAATCCGTAGCCGGAAATTCCAGTTAATATTAATCCAATAAGTGAAGCGATAGCACCATATTGAAACCCAAGAAAATATCCTGACATGGTTATTACGGTCAGTGTAGGGATAGCAACAAACAAATCGGAAAATAACAATAATACAACTATACTTCCTATATAATATGGAGAAAATTCTTTTGCCTGTAAAAGCCATATTTTAATTTGTTCAATGCTCAAAATTCCTGTTGTTTTTACTAAAATAAATGTTAAAGCAAAAAATGAGGCAATAATGGTAATTACTTTAATAAGGTGTTTCATATTTATGGTGTTATGCCCCTCATTATTCTATCTGCTATTTTTGGGCTAATTCGGTTGATAATTCTTAGTAATTTTACTTTGTGAATATTGACTTCAAATTTGTCTTTTTTAAAGGCAATTATAAATTCGTCTACTAACCGTTGTGGTGAAATTTTTCCTTTCCCTCTGCCTTTAGTCATTGAAGTTTCGACTAGTGGAGGGATAATTTCAAATACCTTTACTTTTTCGAGTTGATACCGTAATGATTTCGAAAAAATATGAATCCCTGCTTTTGTTCCGCAATAAACCGGAGCTTGTGCCTTTGGAACAATTGCTAAACCTGATGAAACATTAACAATTGCTGAATTGTTATTGGTTTGAAGTGTAGGTAATAATAATGCGATCAATTTTAAAGGAGCAAGAAAGTTTACATTTATTTCGTGTTCAACTTTATGAAGTAACTGATGATCGTTTGTAAAATTATAGTTATATTGAATTCCTGCATTATTAATCAGAATGTTTAAGTCTTTGTGTTTTTGCTCAATAAATAGTGTTAAATTATCTAATTCGCTTTGTTTAGAAATATCACATTGAAAAGGAATAATTCGTTTGTCAGACTTAGTGAGTTCTTCTAATTTTTTGTTATTTCTTCCTACTGCGATGATTTCATTGTCAAGCTCTAGTAATTTTTCTGTTAAAGCTCTCCCAATTCCAGCTGTTGCACCAGTAATCAGAATCTTATTTTTGTTTAATTGCATATCCTTAATTGATTTTATGATGCAAAAATCATAAGAATTAAAGGGTTATGCATTTACATATGTAAATGTTTTATTTTTTAGCTCGAATTCGGCTTAATTGAGTTGGTGTAACACCTAAATAAGACGCAATATGATATTGAGGAATTAGATTTTCTAAATTCGGGTGTTCCGATTGAAAAATTATATATCGTTCAGTTGCATCTAGCGTTACTAATTCTATTTCTCTTTTTTCCTTTATTGAAAATTTATTTTCAGCCAGTATTCTGGCAAGCCTTTCAATTTTTGGATAATCATTATAAAGAGCAGCAATCTTATTGAAATCCGCCACTTGAATAACACAATTGGTAAGACATTGTATATTTATTAAATTTTTTTGTCCTGAAATCAACGATGAATAGGCTCCTACAAAATTATTATCAGTAAAAAATGTTTTATTATATTCATTTCCTTCTTTATTGCGATAAAATGCACGCAATACACCGGCTGAAATAAAAGCTAATTTTGACGAATATTCTCCTTCAATAGCCAGATATTCATTTTTTTTAAAGTGTCTTTTTGAAAACAGAGATACAAAAATTTTCATTTCACTTTCTGTAAAATGAACTAACCTATCTAAATATATTTTCAGTTCAATCATCTTAATTCTATTTGCTATATAAGGCCTATGTTTACAAATGGTATCACATAGAGTATCGTTTAATTAAATTTTTGACTTAATTCTTTGTTACCTACCTTTATTCCTAATCTTATTTATATTATTATTCATTTTTTTTCTGACAATATTCTTAAACATAAATTTCTTAAAAAAATTTAACTTTTGTTTGTGTTTTACATAAAATTCATCTGGCGAATCGAATAGTCCAAAGTCCTGATTAATTCCTTTTTCTTGAATGTAGGTATTATTCAAGTTCCATTCAATCTGTGGGTCTTGAAAATTATCGGTGTATGCTCCAAATCCACAAAATGTTTCTTTACAATCCTTATATTCTTTTTGTAAAGTAGATAAATAGGTTTTATCTAAAATTACGCCTTCAAGAAAATACCATTTGTCATTTACATAAACTTCTACCCAGCTGTGTAAAATATTTTTAGGAGTTAATATATACCATACTCCCTTTATAACTCCTTTAAATAGTTCTTTCCCCACCGTAAAACCATGAATTCTATTCGGTATATTAGTTGCTCTCAACAAGGCCATAAGTAAAATTGATTTGGTGTTGCATTGACCATATTCTTCTATTAATACTTGCGAGGCGGAAATATCATCACTTATACTAAACCCCATTTTTATTTCATCTCTAACATAATTGTAAATAGATTTTACTCTTTCAATAGTGTCAAGTTTCATCCATTGCTTTTCTTTAATCAGGTTTTGTATTTTTTGATTAGAGTAATTAAGAATTTTCGTTTCTTTTAAATAATTTTCCATAATGTTTTAATTTTGTTGTGTTTGCGAAGATGCTTTGATACTTAATAGTATAAATATTATCACACCTAATCCTTTATTTTTCATTGTATTTGTTTTAGAATACAAAGGTGCGAACACTTCAAAATCAAAAATTGTATAAACTGGCTATATTTTTTGAATGCGCTTTGGATTAAAACCAAATGTATCTTTAAATACTTTAGTGTAATGAGCACTATCGGCAAAACCGAATTGATGTGCCGTTTCCGTTAAACTTTGTTTTTTTATCATACTAAATGATTGACTTACTTTATTCCATTGTTGAACTTTACGGTATGTTATCCCTGTTTTTTCTTTAAAAAGATGTAAAAAACGACTTTCTGATAAATAGCATTTTTCGGCCATTTCTTTTAGTGGAATTACTCTTTCAACGTTTTCGTCCAAATATTTCAAGGCTTTTATTATTCTTTCATCATCAAAATGATTCTGCTCTTCGCACTCACATATAAATTTTTTTAATGAATCACTTATTTCGGTGACTGCATTTTCAAAGCTTGTTATTCCATTTATATAATTTAAGCTATTTTGCTTTAGCTTTTCGACAATGGGATGTTTAAACTCGGAAATGTTGTCTTTTGAAAATTCTTTTAAAAAATGTCCTGTTGTGGAAGTAGGATAAAATAAAAGTAACAGTTGTTCTTCTTTACAAGTCATCCGATGAGAAACATTGCTCTTTATAAGGTAGCTTTTATGGTGGTACAATTTTTTGCTTCCATTAAATATTATGATGTCCGAACCTAAAGATATACTTAGTTGAATAGCATAATGCTTATGCGGTAAATTGTTGGTAAAAGATCCTATAAATAATCCCCAATTGTCTTTAAAGTATATTCTGTTTTCTCCCATAAATTACATTTATATCGATGAGTAATATATGAATAACGATGGATATAAGTTATGACATTACAATTTTTCTACTCTAAGGTTGCCCCCTTGGTCATTCTTCCCAATATTACAAAAGCGGCAATACTAGAGATCAACACCAAAGGAACAATTATTCCCGGTAGGAGAAGAAATGGAAATCTATATACAGTGGTATTTGGATTGTTTGTTGATCATAATGAAGGCTAATGGTTTTGTATATGATTTGCAACGAAGCTATTAATTATACACGTAGTTACCTGCTGGCATTATATTTCTCTGTGCTAAAACTTCACAAAAGTCATAATGTTAAATTGATCTCTACTGCTACTTTCAAAAAACTGATTCATATAGCCTACTTCTAGCCTTATATTTTGATTGATGTGATAGCCTATTCCTCCAAACGCTCTATTTCTATCAAATACTGCTGATTTTGTATTTAAAAATATTTCATTGTAAGCCGATAGATAATAACTATTTTTTACTTTTTCTTTTTTACTTAACGGAATATTTAATGCTAAAAAGTACCTTAATCTTAATTTAAAATCATCTTCAACAAAACGTTGCTCAAATCGATAACGATGGCTTAGTTTTAAAATACCTATATTTAGTTTGGTTGTAAACTGCTGAAAAATTCTATGTTCATTAATTGAAATTTTATCATCAGAATCACTTAGATAGTTTTCAGATAAAATATAACCATAACCTAGTAATAAATTGTTACTATTTTCGGTAAGATTATACCCTATACCTGTTCTCAACAATAATTGTTCCAAATCACCAATAGCATTGTAATTTCTATATTGTACTTCGTTATGTATATTCCATTTTGAATTTAACTCCTTATTACCAATATAGATTAACCAATTACCAAAATTACTGTCTTGACTACTTGCAAAAATAGGCAGCATTAGAATAATTACTAATGCCGCCATCTTGCTATTTCTCCATTGAAATCTTTTCATGAAAATCAATTAATTGTAAAAAATAACTTCCCCTGTATTAATATCATACATTGCTCCTACAATCATTATTTCACCATTATTTTGCATTTCAGCTAATACATCACTTTCTAATAAAATTCTATCTATTGTTAATTGAACATTTTTCTCGGAAACATTATCTACAAATTCCGAATTCTTAGAATTTCTTAAACTTTGTTCTTTAGGCTCGGAAACGGCATCCACAGCTGGTTTAATTTTGCTAAGCATTGCTGTTAAATTTCCTAATTTTGCATTGTCACAAGCTCCTTTTACCGCACCACAAGCTGTATGACCTAAAACAACAATCAATTTTGTGCCAGCTAATTTGCAGGCAAATTCCATACTCCCTAAAATATCTTCGTTTACAAAGTTGCCTGCAATACGTACACTAAAAATATCGCCTAGACCTTGATCGAAAACTAATTCGGCTGACACTCTCGAATCTATACAACTCAAAATTGTCGCAAACGGAAATTGCCCCTCACTTGTATCATTTACTTGTTCTAATAAATTACGATTTGCTTTTAAGTTGTTTTGGAATCTTTGGTTTCCTTCTTTTAAATATTGTAATGACTTTTGAGGTGTCATTGTTCCTTGTGTTTCTTTTGTATGTGCTTTCATAATTTTATCTTTATTGGATTTTAAATTCTACTATTATATAGAATTTTGATTTATATACATCTAATTCAATATATGCTTTTGATTTCCTGCTATCAAGAGCGAAACATTCATTTTGCTAATTATTTCATTTATAGCTATTTTCATAACATCCACATCAATTTTTCCATTTTTACTTTCCCTATTTAGACATAATAAGTCAATATTATTTTTTGATAAATAATTAAAAAGATTTTTGATTGCGCTATCCGATTGTTCAAATACATATTCAACAGTTTCCTTTTCTATTGATTTTTCTTTTACGTTTAATGCCTTGGATTGTTTACCAATTTTAAATGATTTTAATGGCTTTTGACTATGGCTTATTAAACTATCAGCAAACTCAATATTAAAAGATTTCTCAATATCGTTGAGGACACCTAATGAAAAATTTCTATTAGGCTCAAAGGTGTTTTTATTAGAAGCTATCATTATAGCACCATCATGGTTTTTCATAACAAAATCTGTGATGTTATCTCCTGTGAAATTAAAAGGGTTGGATTTTCTTTTCCCAATTACAACTATATCAGGCTTATTTGCTTGAATGTACTCACTAATTTCACTTTTCACATTACCAAAAGCATGATTATGACTTATTTTTATATCATAATCTTTAGAAATAGTATCTATTAGATGCTGTATTTCGGTACTCGTTGTAGTGTGTAATTTATTAATGGTTCGAATTGCAGATAATTGACTATCGCTTTCAACAACTTCTGTAGCCCTTTTTACATGGAAAAAATCAACATCTCCATTAATCATTTTAGCAAGACAAACACTACTTTTGAGGGTGCTGTTCGTAGAATTTTTCAAATCAGAAAGCAGTAATATTTTATATCTATTATTTTTCATAATCATTCTGTTTTAAGCAGTTTTTGGTCTTAACTTGAAAAACTCGATAAAACTATCTGGATTTTCAACGATACCTAGTTCTGAAATTAACTTAATGTCAATATTTCGCTCTTTAGCTTTGAATGCGAAATCATCCAGAATTTCGATAATATCATTATCCAAATATCTTGTTTTCCTAACATCCAATTCTAAATAGGTTTCCCTTGGTAGACTATCTAATTCTTTTAAAATAGCTCCTTTGTTAAAAAATGTTACTTCTTCAGCAAGCGTCATTTTTATATTATGTTTTCCATTACTTTTATCTTCAATATTTAAAAAGTGAGAATTTTGGTAGCTCTTTATTAATATCACAACAACACCAACAGCAAGCCCTAAACCAATTCCGTATAAAAGATCAATAAATATAATTCCTAAAACGGTAATTGTAAATGGAACAAATTGTTTCCAACCTAAATCATACATTTTCTTGAATAAGGCAGGCTTTGCCAATTTATAACCAACAATAAATAATACCGCAGCTAGTACAGATAAAGGAATCAAATTCAATAAACCAGGAATAATTATTACCGAAAACAATATTAAAAATCCGTGAATAATGGCAGACATTTTGGTTCTCCCTCCAGATTGAATATTGGCAGAACTTCTAACAATTACTTGTGTTATTGGTAATCCACCAATCATTCCGGAAATAATGTTTCCTGTTCCTTGAGCTAATAATTCTCTATTAGTTGGTGTTACATTTTTGTGTGGGTCTAGTTTGTCTGTAGCTTCAACACATAATAAAGTTTCTAAACTCGCTACAAGTGCTAGAGTGAATGCTACAACCAATACCTCTGGATTTGTGATAACACCAAAATTAGGAAAGCTAAATTGTCCTAAAAAGGACGCTGCATCTTCAGGTATAGGAACACTTACCAAGTGTGATTGTGTAATGGCTAATGTATCATGAAATTGTGTAAAAACATAATATATAATACCAGCTGCTACTGCTACTAGAGGACCTTGTATAATTTGAAATATTTTACTCTTTTTAGATAATACTTTATCCCATAGTAATAATATTGATAATCCAATAACACCAATTAATGCAGATCCTGGTTGAATATTATTTATTGTTTTGAAGATATCCGAAAAGGTGTTTTCGCTATCAACTTGAAAAAACACAAAACCTCCCTCTGGATTAGGATCATATCCAAAAAAATGAGGTATTTGTTTTAAGATAATGATAATTCCAATACCTGTTAGCATTCCTTTAATTACAGATGAAGGGAAATAATAACCAATAACTCCTGCTTTTAGTACCCCAAAGAGAAGTTGTATAACTCCTCCAAGAACAACTGCTACCAGAAAATTCTCATAACTACCTAATGTTCCAATTGCTGTTAAAACTATCGCTGCCAAACCCGCTGCAGGGCCACTTACACCAATTTTGGACCCACTAAGACTCCCTACTATAATTCCACCAACAATTCCGGCAATTAATCCTGAGAAAAGTGGTGCACCACTAGCTAATGCAATACCTAAACATAATGGTAGCGCAACAAAAAACACTACAATACTTGACGGGATATCGCTTTTTAAGTTTGATAAAAGATTACTCATTTTAGACTATTTTTTTAATGTTTAATTGAAATTAACGGCGAATATAGGAATACTTTTTTAAATGATAGTAAAACTATCATTTAAAATTACTAAACTTTTATATCTTTGACCGACAATTGAGGATTAAGCCCTTGCTTATTTCTTGAATAGATATAAAATGAGCATAGAAATAAAAATATCCTTGAATGATGGTTTGTATCTTAAAGAACCGCAAGACTCTAAACTAGGCAGGAAAATTATACAATATAGTATACTATTGATTGATAAATATGGCTTTGAGTCATTTACTTTTAAGAAGTTGGCTGACGAAATAAATTCAACGGAAGCATCTATATATAGATACTTTGAAAACAAACATCTATTACTTTTATTTTTGGTAAATTGGTATTGGGAGTCGGTAAGCTACCTCATAAGCGTAAATACAATGAATGTTCAAGATCCAAAGATAAAGCTTCAGATAATCGTCAATTCCTTTGTTTCTGCACCAAAGGATAATCCCGGTGTAGAATATGTAAATGAAAGTAAACTGCATAATATTGTGATATCCGAAGGTGTGAAAGTATATCATACAAAAGAAGTAGACAAGGAGAATTCCAAAGGTTTTTTTAGTAGTTATAAGAATTTGGCTAATACAGTATCTAAAGTAATATCAGAAATTAATCCAAAATTTAAATACCCTTATGCCTTAGCCACTAACCTGTTTGAAATGTCGAACAATCACATTTATTTTGCCAAACACCTTCCTAGACTTACTGATATCTCAGTTAAGAAAAATGATGTTGATGAAGTAGAAAATATGTTGAATTATTTTGTTGACAAGCTACTGGCATAATAATTCATAAGGTTTATTTTGCTTGCAGGTCGTTAGGTCACATTTTACTTGTGGGGTGGGAGTGCGTAGCACGTAACAACGCAAGTCAGCTTCAGCTGAATGTGACCTAATGGTTGGTGTCTGGTTTAGTTGCGAGTCTCGCACAACTAATTTAACAAAAGGAAACCGAACCTTAGGAAAATCCACAAGAATTTTCCTAAATAGGCTAGAACCAAGCAACCTGCCTGCCGGCAGGCAGGTTAATTATACACGTTGTTCCCTGCTGGCTTTATTCCATTTTTATTATTTCGCCATCATTAGGAATTTCCACTTTTTCAGATAAACTATTTTTCTCTAATTCATTTCGTAATTCTATTCTTGTAGTTGGACAATGATTAACTGCTTCTAAGTGATTTGCTATTACCTTTTCTGGCGAATTTTTCACAAATTTTAAAATATCAGAGATTGTCATTAATAAAGGTTTAAAAACATCTAATTGAGCAGTTCCACTTGCAACAACACTAATTTGTGGTTTATATTCTTTTAGAACCTTGTCAACAGTATCTGTATAAACTGTATCCGCACTTATGTATATTGACTTTTTATTGGGAAGTTTAATGTAAAATCCCATTACATTCCCCATTGGTTTTGCTATAAATCCATAACCGTGTTTAGCTGGAATACCTTCAATTTTTCCTCCAAGAAAATCAGTATTTTCCCAATAATTAATTCCTTTTACAACATTTAGACCTTTTTTCTTAAAAGTTTTTTCGTCCTTTTTACTGCAAGTTATTGGTGTCTTGTTTTCTTTTAGAAATCGTTCACCTTCTTTGTCAATATGATCTGGATGTTGATGAGTAATTATGCAATGTGTTACCCTTTTTAATATTTCATTGCATTTCTCTGGTAGATTAACAATTGGATTTTTTTGAGCCTTAAACCTAAAAAATGTGAACGTTGACATTGTTCCTTTTAAACCAAGCATTGGGTCAACAAGAATTACGTCTTTTTCAGTTTCAATAACCATTGTTGCATTTCTAAAGTGATGTATGTTTAACATTGAGTTTTTATTTTGATTAAAATAATTACAAAATTAAATGAAGCAAAATAATTTTTCGTTGATTCAAATCAAGAAATTCGTTTACGAATTCTGCTCAAAGTTTCAGGCGTTACATTCAAATAAGATGCAATGTGATATTGTGGAATGACTTGTAACCATTCAGGTTTATATATTAATAATTCTTTGTACAATTCGTCAGAATTTTTGGTAACGCGATTATATTCCAAAAGTTCTTTATGTTTTAATAGTTTTTGAAAAGATAAATCAACAAATAATTTTCCACATTGGTATTTATCCAACAATTCGATAAATTTTTGTTTATCTACAACTAATAACTCAACCTTTGTTAAACAATCTTGATTTTTTTTAGTCTTTGAATTATTTTTAAAAGTCAATAAATCTGTTATAAATTGAGGATTTGTATAGAAATTTATATTAATATCTTTTTCTTCCGTTGAATAGTATTCTCTAATTATTCCAAAATTTAAAAACCGTAATTGTTTTTCAATGCTATTTGCTTTAAGAAGTAAAGTGCCTTTGTTGTGATTTTCCGTTTTGAATAAAGAAAATAATTCTTTTAATCCATTTTTATTTAGAGGGAATTCAGTTTCAAAAAATTTTGATATTTCCGAAAAGTTAGTCATTTCCTTTGCTTGCAGGTAACGTTTAGGCTATGGTTTCGTTGCGGAATTGTCCGACCTGCCACGCCTTGGCGTGGATGGACTATTCCGAGAATACCAAGCCTTCATTGCAAGATAAGAATTTCCAAGTAGGAAATTCCGCCGCAATGAACCTGCCTGCCGGCAGGCAGGTTATAGCCTTTGTTGGCAACTGGCTTATTTTTTACAATGAGTTTTAAGAGCCTCCAAAACCATCCAATTATCGTCCCCTAGAGAAACGGCCTTGTTTAAATCAACGCAAACCTTATCTTTTTCCACTTTTGGGATTTCAGCTTTCTTTGAAGACATTATTTTGACTCCTTTTATTCCTTTTATATCACGACTATTGGCAAATTCATATTTTCGAATTATTACAAACGCTCTGTTAGAATATGCATTAGTAAAATAAGGTTCAATTTCAATCGCTTTGTCAAAATCTTTCTTGGCTTGATCATATTCAAATTCATTTAGGTAAGCCGTTCCACGAGCGAAATAAGAGTCCGCCGAGGTTGGATCTATTTCTATGCACTTAGAATACTTTTTAATTGCTGATTTAAAATTTCCAGTTCTGTAATACTCTTGGCCTTCGTTATAAAGCTTGTACACTTTGTCAAATGTTTTATTCTTCAAGTAAGTACCATTTTCATATTCATAAGAGGATTTTATTTCTCCAGTTGAGTAATAAGTGATTGTCTTTCCATTGATTTTTCCATTTTCGTTGAACGGGGTAATGTTTTTTAGTTGTCCATTCGGATGATAGGCTTTCCAATTCCCAACTTCTTTCTCTCTTTTAATTACTCCTTCCTGTTTGAGTGTTCCGTCTTCATAATATCTCTTCTCAACACCGTTAGAAAGCCCGTTTTCATATTCCAATTCGTCTGAAACATTTCCGTTCAAATGGTAAATTATTCGCTTGCCTTTTAGTCTTCCATTATGTAAGATTCCTTTACCTTGAAGCTTTCCATTTAGATAGTAATCTCTAAAAGGTCCTGTATATGTGTTAGAGTTATTTTTCAAATACCAGTTCCCATTTGTTTTAGTCATAAGATTGGTAGATGGGATTGCTTTTATGCTATCTGGTCTTTGGACATATGCATTCGTGAAAATGTACATGATTTTATCTACATTTTTATAACCGATTGATTCAATATACTTTTTATCATTCATCACATCTACTCGGTTTATTTCTTTTTCGCTCAATGATCCAAATCCATTTTCAGGTTCTTTTATTACTGGGATTGAATCGACAACAAATAAAATCCTTTCATCTGAGTTTTGACAGAAGGCAATTGATGTTGATAGGGTCAATAAAAAGAGTAGTATCTTATTTTTCATATTTTTTGCTTGTTGCCAACGGTTGGGCTATGGTTTCGTTGTGGAATTGTCCGCGAGGACTATTCCGCGAGAACCAAGCCATTATTTAAAGGTAGGAATTTTCGGAGAAAAATTCCGCCACAATGAACTATAGGCGTTGTTAGCCACAGTTTATTGGTTATAGTTTTTGATATTGTTCTCCATCAATTTAATTTCCTTATCAAAATCTCTTTACTTTTTAAGTATTTTCTTGGATTCACGCATTGACTGTTTTGATTTTTCAATCCAGCCATAATCGTAGTACATTTTTGCAAGTCCAAAATGAGATATTCCAATTAATAATTCGATCTCCGAGTTTTTTATTACGTGATTGTAGACTATTTTTGCATTTTCATCATCTCCAATAAATCCATATAATTTTCCTAAGTTCATCGCGGCAGGGAAATATGTTGAATCTGAAACAATTAATGATTCATTATAAAACTTAATTGCTTCAGGGAAATCTCTTAAATCTTGTTTTAAATTACCTAAATTGTTTAGAACAACACTGCTTTTTGGATTTATCTCTAATGCTTTTTTAAATTTTATTTCTCCTTCTTTGTAATTTCCATTTCGAACTGCTTCCAAAGCTTGCGTGTTTAAATCTTCCTCAATACCCATTTCAAAATCTGAACTAACGAATTGAATAGTTTCTCCAGCTTTAGAATACTCTATAAATGGTTTATCATTTATTTTTACGAATTTACTTTTCTCATTTTTACAAGAAATGAATAAAGTTAAAATAAGAAAGATTATTGTCTTTTTCAATTTATTTTAGAATTGTGGCTAACGGTTGGGCTATGGTTTCGTTGCGGAATCGTCCGTAAGG
>Ga0209344_10003079_pt1 | contig 17052 bp, 18 predicted proteins | sample Cruoilmetagenom6_FD_187293 | JGI IMG/M metagenome (GOLD analysis project Ga0209344, IMG submission 187293) | Oil polluted marine microbial communities from Coal Oil Point, Santa Barbara, California, USA - Santa Barbara Oil Seep Sample 6 (SPAdes)... | ecosystem: Environmental > Aquatic > Marine... | reverse complement strand
AGAAGTCCTACTCAATATGAATTCTCGTCAATAGATATGACTTCTAAACGTCGGAGTATATCAAAAACTCAAGATTACTTTACATTACAAGAATATTCTGCCAAATGGGATCCTGTTCCAACTATGTTATGTCAAAATCATACGCAATTAGTTAAAGGGTTTATGGGGCAAACTACAAGTTTTGATAGAAAAAGTATAAAATCGAATGTGCTCGTAATGGGAGAAAATAAAGTAAACAGTGAAGCACGCTATATACATGGCGTGAAAGGAAAGGGAATGTGGACTTTTTATGGAGGACATGATCCAGAGGATTATAGACATCTTGTTGGTGACCCTAAAACTGAGCTCGATCTCCATCCAAATTCTCCAGGATATCGTTTAATATTAAATAATGTGCTATTTCCGGCAGCAAAAAAGAAGAAACAAAAAACATGATCTGTAGTAAAAAATTATTCATTTTAATGTTTGTCAATGTGCTTATGTTTTCAGCATGTGTTGAAAGAGGTAAACCTATAAAAAAAGAGGAAGCCACAATAGCTAAAAGTCAAGACAAAAAAACAGTTGATCATTATACATGCCCAAAAGGGCATAAGGGATCAGAAAAGCAAGGAACATGTGCTGAATGTGGTTCAGTACTTACTCATAATCAGGCATTTCACGGAACAAGTGGTGTTGCACTTCCTCAACCAACATTAAACGATCCATTTCAGCAAAATAAACCGGCAGCAAATCCAGGCCCGGCACAAAATTCTTTCGGTGATTATCATTATGTTTGTCCAACTGGTCACCCCGGTGGATCGGCAACCGCAGCAAAATGTACAACTTGTGAAGCTCAATTAATACATAATCAGTTGTATCATAGATAAGTGTTAACAAAATAAAATAACTTTCAAAATTTGCATTTAAAGCGATTCCAAAAAGCTTTATTTTTGCTGTCTAAAATTTAATTTTCAATGCCAAAAATACTAGAATTACAGGATTTTACAACTCAAGTTAGACGTGATATTATAAGAATGGTACATGCCGTAAATTCAGGACACCCTGGAGGATCGCTGGGATGTGCAGAGTTCTTGACGGTATTATATCAGCAATCTATGAATTATAGTACTGATTTTAATATGGATGGTGTAGGTGAAGATCTATTCTTTTTATCAAACGGACATATTTCGCCTGTTTATTATAGTGTGTTAGCCAGAAGTGGTTTCTTTCCTGTAAAAGAACTAGCAACATTTAGAAAATTAAATACACGTTTACAAGGACATCCTACAACGCATGAAAAACTTCCAGGTATAAGAATAGCATCTGGTTCATTAGGTCAAGGAATGTCGGTTGCAATTGGTGCAGCGCAGGGTAAAAAATTAAATAATGATTCATCTTTGGTTTATAGTTTACATGGGGATGGTGAATTACAGGAAGGTCAAAATTGGGAGGCTATTATGTATGCCTCCGGTAAAAGAGTTGATAATTTAATCGCTACTGTTGACTATAACGGACAGCAAATAGATGGTTCTACAGATCATGTAATGCCCATGGGTGATTTAAAAGTGAAGTTTCAAGCTTTTGGATGGGATGTTCTTGAAGTCAAAGAAGGAAACGATATTGAAGCAATTATTACCGGTTTAAATGAAGCCAGATCTAGAACAGGAAAAGGAAAACCTGTCTGTATTTTATTGCATACCATAATGGGTAATGGTGTTGATTTTATGATGCATACACATGCATGGCATGGTAAAGCTCCTAATGATGAACAGTTAGCAATTGGCCTAGCTCAAAATACAGAAACTTTAGGAGATTACTAAGACTCCATAAGCTTAGATATACGTAAAGCGTTTATTTTTTGTATCTTTAATAGAAAATTTAAACCTAGAACCATGAACTTAAAAAATACTGTCTTGCTGTTAATTGCAGTTTTTTTCCTAAATGGCATTACTGCTCAGAACAAAAAAAATCAATTTAAAATAAGTGGTAAGGTTACAGATTTTAATAATAAACCTATTGCTAATGCTATTATTTATTTAGATTCTGTTAAAACCGACATAACTACAAACAAAAGAGGTTTATATAAAATAAAATTAGCATCTAAGGTTCAGTATATTGGTACTTTTACCGATATGTACGGGCTGCTTTCAACAACTTATTCTGGTGAGCAAAAAATAAATTTTGTTTATAGAGATCCCAAAGAAGTAACAAATAGTGATGATATGAAGATAGGAATGGTATACAAGCGAGATATAGTTAAACCGAAGAGTAGTATTAACAGAGGTAGTAATTATGAAGATTTTTCTTCGGTAGCACAGCTACTAAATGCACGATTTCCATTTGTTCAAGCAGGTGGCGGGCAAATAAAAGTTGGTAAAGGTCCTAATACTTTTGGAGCTGATCCAACGCCTATAATCATAATTGATAATGTGCGTTCAAATGTTCAAGCGTTTTTAACATTACCTACGACTGATATTGAACATATTAGGATGGTTAGAAGAGGAAGTGAAGCAGCTGAATATGGTAGTTTGGGTGCATCTAATGGTGTGATCATTGTAAAATTGAAAGATCGCTCCTAAGCACTAGACTTGTTCATTTTTATGATAAAAAGTTGGTAAGGACAACTTGTACTTTACAGCTATTAATCTGACGGCTATAACAAAAATTGTTGTTATCATATAATTCAAGTTGATAGGGGCATTGTATTTGTGAAGTATAAAAAATACTGCTGCACCTAGGATGCATGCACTCGCATAAATTTCCTTTCTAAAAATTACAGGTATTTCATTACACAAAAGGTCTCTAATAACACCACCAAAAGTTGCTGTCATTGTCCCTAGAGCAATTGATATTAAAGGATGTAAATCATGTTGCACTCCTATTTCTGCTCCAACTATGGTAAAAATACCAAGACCTATAGTGTCAAATAGAAATAGCGATTTACTCAGATAACTAATTTTTTTTCTGATTACAATTGCGAATATTGCTGAAATGATAATTACATAGACATAGTTTAGATCTTGCATCCAACTTACAGGAGTGCTACCAATAAGTACATCACGTAATGTGCCTCCACCTATAGCTGTTACAAAAGCAATTATAAAAACTCCAAAAGAGTCAAGACGTTTATCAATGGCTACTAATGTCCCTGAAATTGCAAAAGCAGCAGTACCTAATAGATCTAACGTGTAAAAAATACTCATTTACTGTTGTATATGATAGTTATAATTTTTAATAAAAAGTCTAAAGTAAATGTCTAATTTAATCTTTATTAAAGTTAAATATAAGCATAAAAAAAACCGAACAATTATGTTCGGCTTATGTACTTTGTATAGTGTTATTCATTACTGCTCATTAAAGCAAAGAATTTATCAATGTTTGGTAAGATGACAATACGTGTTCTTCTATTTCTAGCTCTATTTTCTTTAGTATCATTACTTACTAAAGGTTGGAAAGAACTTCTACCAGAGGCAATTAATTTTTCTGGTCCTACATTAAACTTCTTTTGTAATCTTCTAACTACTGAAGTAGCTCTTAATACACTTAAATCCCAATTATCTGCAATACGCCCTGTGCTAATCGTTCTAGAATCTGTATGACCCTCAACCATTAAATCTAAGCTTTCTTCAGAATTTACTAAATCAGCTATTTTTTGTAAGATATGATCAGCTTTGTTGCTTATTCTAAAACTTGCTGTATTGAATAATAACTTATCTGAAATTGAAATCATCACTACAGTTTCATTTATATTAATAGCAATGTCATCATCCTCATTTATATCGCTACTGGCCATTGTTTTCTTTAGGTTGTAAGAAACAGCTAAGTTCATTGAATCCTTTAGAGTTTTAGCACCTTTTACAGCCTCAGAATCCATTTTAGCAATTGTAGCTCTCATTTGGTTTTTTGCTTCGTTGGAGATAACAGAACCATCTGAAGTTGTTAGTTTAGAATCACTTTCTTCTTTTAAAGCGTTGATTTTATCATTGTAAGCCTCAACTCTTGCCTCGATCTCAGCAAATTTTTGTTCTAATTCGTCTTTAGCAATTGATGTTTTATGTAGTTCACCTTTAAGGTTGTCTCTATCTTGCTCAAGAGCAACATATTTCTTTTTAGATACACATGAAGCCGTTAATAAAATAGCTATCATTAAAACTGAAATTTTTTTCATAGGTTATAACTTTTGATTTTTAATGTTTTTTAACGCGGCAATTAAAAACAACATTCTAAAGAGTTTCTAAAGTTTTATTAAAATTTGATAAAAAGATTCTTTTCTAATACAAAAAAAAGAATAATTCATACAATCAATAATGATTATTAATAAATATTTTAAACCTGAGTTCGACCTAAGGTTTGATATACAGAATGTAAAGAGGAGGTGAGATTTGAAATGGAAAATTTGAAGGAATATCTAGATATTTTAAATAATTTGCATGAAAAGATTGCCTTTTATTTGCATTTCCTTCGGATTTGGTAAATTTTTCCAATTCTTGCCAAATTCTCTCAAACTAACTCGTTAGTCTTTCTAAAATTCGTCTTCGAATTGAATAAAAATTTATCCAAACTGTAAACAAATCTTAGGTCGAACTCAGGTTTTAAGTTTAAGAAGGGAGGATTAAGCGAATTACATATTCACAAATTCATATCCGGCAAGGTCAAAACCTTTTAAATCTATATCTGTCTCATTTAAAAGAATACCATGCTCTAAATAGGCTTTTAAATTTGCCAACCAAAAGGTCCATCCATTACTGCAACCATAAAATATTTCCAGTTTACTCTTTTCATCAAGCGGAATATTAGATTGAGTTAATGAAACTAATACTGCTGTACCTTTTTGTTCAAATTTTACCGTTACAATACCTTCTCCTGCAAAAGAGAAACGTAACAAATCTTTGCCATTGGTTTCAATAATTTTACCAGTTTCTTTTCCATCCCAATTGTGCCACATCCAAGTGTATAGATCATTTTTCTTTAAAAAATCATTAGATTTAATTTGTTTATCATCCCGCAGATAAATAGCATCGCGTAAAAACCAAGAACAAATACCTTCTTTAGTTGCCCAACACCAGTATAATTTTTCTATAGAGGCCTTAATATGTATCTTTTTCGTAAAAGAATCCCAAGTTAACTTTTTCATATGCTAATATTTATAATTCTTTTAATTTACTCTTTGCGTGCTCAATTCCCAAATTGATCCAATAGGGTAGATTTCGTTCATGTTCCAATTCAACATATATAAATTCTTTCATTGGTTTTTTAGTAAAATCCATAGGGCGAACATTATGTTTTTCTAATTCATTTTCCATTTTTGATGCTATTACCCTAACAGTTAAATCATCGTTTGCAACACCAATTGTCATTTTTACTTTATATAGAAAGCAGACACCACCAAACATTTTCTTTTCAATAATATCGTTACCATAAGAAACTAAAAGCGAACTTATGTTTTTTACTAATTGTTCATTATAAGCCATATACCTATATTTTTAGTTTCATTAAGTAAAGATATAAAATAAAAAAACCTCGTTTTTGCGAGGTTTTTTTAAACTATTTTTAAATATCTATTTTTTAAACTCTCCAGCATTTACAACCGTCCACTCGTCAAACGGTTTAAAGTATTTTTTAATCACTTTATTCACTTTTTCAACCGTAAGTTTTGTAACATTCTCTTCAACATTTTTATGAAAACTCATATCTCTACCGTAAAAAATATTATTATTGATAACGCTTGATAATTCATTGTCCTTTGCTCTTGATACGTTTTGACCTTGAATCCAACCTTTTACAGCATTTTTTAATTCATCTTTTGTAATTCCGTCTTTTATGAACCTGCTTGTTTCCTCTTTAAAACCTAGCTGTACTTTATCATAATTTTCAGGAGCATAAATTGCATATACAAAAATTGATGAGTTTTTATCATCTTTGTTACCATCTACATTTGCACCAGCACCAGCACCATAACTTACACCATCTTTTTGACGCAAACGTTCTGCAATTCTGGAATTTAAAAAACCGCCACCAAAAATTGTTGCAGCAATTTGAACTGCCGCATAGTCTTCGTCATAATTACTAAGCTCTGCATTTAATAACCCTAAAGTAAATGCATTCTTTTTATCAGGAGTATTGATACTTTCATTGACCGCCTTGTTTATATTAGCAGGGTTGCTTAGTGGTGTGAATTTATTTTTTGATTTGAAAGTTGCAAATTCTTTTTCAAAAAATGCAGTCAATTGATTCGAATCAATATTGCCAATTGCAACTAAGGATGCGTTATTAGATATTCCATAAAAATCTTTATAATAATTTTTTAAGGCATCAACTGATACATTATTAATGGCTTCAATTTGTTCGTCAACGTTCATAGAATATAGTGGATGCCCTTTAGCATAACGCTCATTAATTGCACCAATTCTTTGCTGAGCGAGAAACTGCGGCTCAGATTTTCGTTGCTCAATTGAAGCCAACTGCTCAACTTTCATTTTTTCAAGCTCATTTGGATCAAAAGCAGGATTCTTAAGCATATCAACCATTAAGTTTAAACTTGCCATTAAGTTTTCTTCAGTAGTGCTTATAGTGGTAAATATTTTACCATTACTTCCTCTAAATGAAATAGATGATTTTAATTTACTAAGCTCATCTTTTATTTGCTGTCTTGTTTTTGTTTTAGTGCCTTTATTAAGCATTCTTGCAGTATAACTAGCTGCCATACCTTTATTCATCAATGTTTTTTCATTACCATTTCGTAGAGCAAAGTTGATATTTACCGTTTTACCGCGATTATTTTTTCTTATAATTCCATATTTGATACCATTGTTCAATTGACCATTTTCGAGCTTATCTTGAATATTATCGTAGTTAACATCAAAGGCTTCACCGGCATCAAATCCTTTTTTACCTTTATAATTTTGAACTAAGTCACTAACACCTTCCGTATGTTTTACTTCTATACGTTCAGGAGTTTTGGTTGGCAAAAACTGTCCTACCGTTCTATTGGTGGGAATTAAATATTTTTTGATTACTTCATTTACTTTTTCAAGCGTCATTGCTTCAACGCGATCTCGATGAATAAAAGCGAGTCTAAAATCACCCGCACCTATAAATTCACTCATATAAGTACCTAAAAACGCTGAGTTTCTGCTAATTTGATCGTATTGTTTTAATAAAGTAGCTTTTGATCTATCTAATTCCTCTTTAGTAACAGGTGTAGTTCTGAAATCATCTAATATTTTACGTAAAGTGACTTGTGCTTCTTCAAGTGATTTTTCTGAAGGTACATCAACATTGATATATAAAAATGAAGGTTCTTTTGTAAAGGGACTAAAAGCCCAAATAGATGACGCTTTTTTAGATTCTATCAAGGCCTTGTACAACCTACCTGATGGTGCGTTTGTAAGAACATCTTCTGCTATGGTTAATGCGGAATAATCTTCATGTGAACCTGCGGGAGTATGATACATAGATGAAACGATTTGTAAATCACCAACTCGACTTAGGTTTACCCATTTTTCACCATCCTGAGGAGGTTCTTCAGTATGGGAGCCCCTTAGCGGAGTACTTGGCTTTTCAATCTTACCAAATTTATCCTGAATTAGCTTTAAAGTTTTTTCTAATTCGAATTTCCCGGTAACCATTAAAACAGCATTATCCGGACGATAAAACTTTTTATAAAATGCTTTTAAATTTTCAATAGGTACTCTTTCAATGTCCGAACGATTTCCAATCGTTGATTGCCCATAATTATGCCATAAATAAGCTGAGCTAATCACATTTTTCATTAAAACACCACCTGGATTATTTTCGCCCGACTCAAATTCATTTCTTACAACTGTAAACTCTGATTCTAAATCTTTCTTAGCAATGTATGAATTCACCATTCTATCTGCTTCTAAATCTAATGCCCAGTCTAAATTTTCATCAGTAGCATTAAAAGTTTCATAATAATTGGTACGGTCATACCAAGTTGTACCATTCGGTCTTGCTCCGTGTAATGAAAGCTCTTTTGGAATATCTGGATGATTAGGCGTGCCTTTAAATACCATATGTTCCAATAGGTGAGCCATCCCTTTTTCACCATAGCCTTCATGTCGAGAACCGACCATATAAGTGATATTCACAGTAATGGTCTGAGCAGAATTATCTGGAAATAATAATACTTTTAGGCCATTATTCATTTGGTATTCTGTAATTCCTTCAACCGAAGCGGTTTTTTTTAACTGTGCTTGTAAAGAAAATGAGACAAAGCAAATCATAGCAATGATGATTAGCCTCATTTGAGTTTTTGTTTTTTTCATGTGATACTTTTAGACGTTTACAATTTTTGAATAATCTTTAAACCAAATATACAAATTTCATAAGATAATTATTGCTCTGAAATATCTTCATTCCAGAGCATTGGTTTTTCCTCTATGAACTTAGACATTAAGCTTATGGTTTCTATATCATTGAGTAGTTTTACATCAACTCCCTGGTTTTTTAAAAAATCAATATTACCCTCAAAATTTATATTTTCACCTACAACAATTTTTTTAATTTTAAATTGGATAATTGTACCCGAACACATCATGCAAGGACTTAAAGTCGTGTATAAAGTCATATTCGAATAATCTGCTTGTCTGCCAGCATTTTCGAAACAATCCATTTCCCCGTGAAGGATAGGACTTAATTTCTGTACTCTTTGATTGTGACCAGCGCCAATAATTTTATTGTTATTAACTAATACCGCGCCAATAGGAATGCCTCCTTCGGCATAGCTCTTTTTAGCCTGATCTAGGGCTTTTTGATAGTGAGATAGATTCATAATTAGTTATAAGATTGTCTACCAAAGATAATTCAAAATTTTATGCCCCAACTATTAATCTAACTGTTCAAATTTTTTTCTACCCATTGCAAAATATTGCCACACAATGCTCTTCACACCATAATAGTTTTTTTTATAAAACTTGACGGATTTACGTTGAGACAATAATTTTGGAAGAATCAAATAAAAATGAAAATGAGCTTTGACAACTGCAAAGAAGTGTTTTGGTTTCAATTCAAATAGAAATTTTAAGGCCGCAATACCATCTAATAGCATCCTAATAAATAGTATAGATATCAACTTTCCTTTTGGGATGTTCTTTAGAATGTTATACAAACTGTTACGAAAGTTTAAATAGGTTTTTCTAGGGTTTACTTTGTCTAATGTTGCCCCACCCACGTGATATATGGTAGAGGTTCCCACATACTGAATATTATAGCCCGTATTTTGAATACGCCAACATAAATCAATTTCCTCTTGGTGTGCAAAATAACTTTCATCAAATCCGTTGAGCTCATTAAATACGTTTTTGCGTATAAAAAAACAAGCGCCTGAAGCCCAAAAAATATCTTCAATATCATTATACTGACCTTTATCTTCTTCTAAAGTCTCAAAAAGTCGACCTCGGCAATATGCAAATGCATATTTATCTAAATAACCGCCTCCAGCACCAGCATATTCAAATTTTGTTTTTTCTTTAAAGTCTAAAATTTTAGGTTGTATAGCAGCTGTATTTTGTTCTTTTACAAATTGTGAAGTAATTGGCTGCAACCAATTTTCAGTTACCTCAACATCAGAATTTACCAATGCAAATATTTCAGCATCAATATGTTGTAATGCATCATTATAACCTTTTGCATAACCACCATTATCATTATTTTTAATAATATTTACGCTTTTGAAATGCTCTTGTACGAAAGCTAGAGAATCATCTGTAGAAGCATTGTCTGCGATAAAAATATCAGCAAGGTCTTTACTGTATTCAATCATTGCAGGTAAGAACCGTTCAAGCAATTTTTTTCCATTCCAGTTTAATATGACAATAGCGACTTTCATTTATAGTTGGGTAACTCTTTTAAAAATATGTATTGTTGATTTTCATGGTCTAATTTGCAATAATAATGTTGTAATCCATTGGTTACAACTAAAAAATTTGCATTTAGCTCTAAGTTATAACGTGCAATTTGATCAAAAGTATCTTGACTTATCTTAACTTTTGGTGATTTACATTCCACAATAAGCTCCGGTAAACCTTTATTATTAAAAACTAATACATCAAATCTTCTTATCAAATTATTAACTTTCAACTGTTTTTCAACAGCAATTAATGATTTCGGGTACTTCTTTTCAAAAACTAAAAAATGTACTGCATGCTGTCGTACCCATTCTTCAGGTGTCAAAACCACATATTTTTTTCGAATAATATCAAAAATATACTTCGTATTTTCGCTACTTTTGATTCTAAATTGATATGTAGGAAAATTAAGTTCTTGCATACTACAAAAATGATATTTTTTTCCAATTTATGGAAAGTATAAACCAAATAGTTTCTGACATACAAAAAGGTAATATCAAACCTATCTATTTTTTAATGGGTGAGGAATCATATTATATTGATAAAATTGCCGATTATATAGAGAAAAATGTACTTACCGAAGAGGAAAAAGGCTTTAATCAAATGGTGTTGTACGGTAGAGATGTGTCTGTTGAAGATATTATTTCGAATGCAAAGCGGTTTCCAATGATGTCAGAGCGTCAGGTGGTAATCGTAAAAGAGGCGCAAGATTTATCGCGGACTATTGAAAATTTAGTCGCTTACGCGGAAAATCCACAACCAAGTACGGTTCTGGTCATTTGTTATAAATACAAAACCCTCGATAAACGTAAAAAACTATCGAAAGTAATTGGTAAAAGCGGTTTACTATTTGAGAGTAAAAAATTATATGAGAATCAAGTTGGTGACTGGATTCGTCGTGTGCTTTCAGGTAAATCTTATAAAATAGAACCTAAAGCAACACTAATGCTTATTGAGTTTTTGGGTACGGATTTGTCAAAGATCAATAATGAACTAGATAAGTTAATGTTAATTCTTCCTAAAGACTCTTTGATTTCGCCTGCACATATCGAAGAAAATATTGGGATTAGTAAGGACTTCAATAATTTTGAATTACGTAAAGCAATAGGAGCGAAGCAAATTGCAAAAGCTAATCAAATTGTAAATTATTTTGCCCAAAACCCACGAAATAACCCATTGGTAATGACAATTTCATTACTGAACAGCTTTTTTACGCAGCTATTTATTTACCACGGATTAAAAAATAAAACCAAAAGTAATGTGGCAAGTGCCTTGCGTATAAATCCATATTTTGTAGGAGATTATGATACTGCAGCTCGTAATTACCCTATGCGTAAAGTATCGCAAATTATTTCATTATTGCGAGAAGCTGATATGAAAAGTAAAGGAGTAGGAGCATCTAATTTAAATCAGGGAGATATCCTTAAGGAGTTGTTATTTAAGATGATGCACTGATATAATCTTTCAAATAAATTTGTTACAACTAATTTTTAGGACTTAAAACAATTGTTTTAAAGCTTACAGAATCTATTTTTTTACGAGAATAATAGACAGGAAAATATTCATCATTTGCCCATGATTCAAATAAATTACTATAAAATGGACTGTCTGGGTTACCTGATTGTCCAGGACCATTAGTTCCAATGGCAGCATCCCAATCGCCTGTGTTAACTATCATTCTAAATGAAGCGCCACTACTTTGTCTATTATTCCATCCAGTAGAGCCTGGTGTATAGGCATTTCCTCCTCTGGGTAAAGGGCCAACATTTAATTTATCCTTTAACTCATCATTTACAGAAGTCCCTAAAGCATGTGTCATGTAACTATGCTTGAATTTTTCTTGACCATATTGCCATTTATCCATATTATCACCTAATAAATTGGTTAAATAATCAATTCCTTTTTCAAAAGCTTCTTTCAAAAACAGGTCTCTACCTTTTATTTTATTGTCGCCAAACCTATCATCGGGTTTCTGAATCCAGTCAATGATTTTTTTAAGCTGAATGCCAGTTATAATATTCTTTGCCTTTTCTGGAATAAATTTTTCTATCGCAAGTTGTCTAATCTTATTTTCAAAGGCTACATAAATTGAAGCCTCAATTGAGTTGGGTTCTAACTTATAGTTCCAAGTGTTTAAATAATTACGAGCTTCATCTGATTTCTCTGTTAAAGGAATATTTTTCAATAATGGAACTAATATTCTTGCCGGAATAGAAAAATTATCAACCTGAAGGGCTTTCATATCTTCCATCGTTAATTTCTTACCTGTGCCTAATACTTCATTCACTCTATTTCCCCGATAAGGGTCAGACCAAGAATAACCAACAGCATTAAAATTTGTGTAATCAATAGGAGTTACATTCTGATTGGCTGTTGCAAAATATCCTTCGGGGGGATTCAATGTATTTGGTTTTTCAATAATTGGTAAATAGCCATCCCATTCGTATCTTCCATCACCTGGAACTGGTACCATACCGCTAAAATTATTTCGAATAGGGGCAATACCAACAGCTTGCCATCCAATAGTACCATTTTTGTCAGCCCAAACCATATTTTCACCCGGAATATGACTATAATTACAAGCCTCACGAAATTCTTCCCATGTTTTAGCTTGATCCATTCTAAGCGACGCCAAATATGGTGAACCTCCTGATTCCAACCATGCGCAACGTATTGCATATCCCTTATTATTTATTGAGTCAATATAGGTAACAGGACCATGTCTTGTATATAGAAGGTCTATGCTAACATCGTCTTCATCTTTCACTTTTATAACTTCTGATATTTTATGCATATCAATCCATTCTCCCTTGTACTTATATTGATTCTTATTGCTTGGATTTAAATCATATACATAAATATCTTCTCCATCAGTTCTATATACGGTAAGTCCCCAAGCTCCATATTCGTTATGCCCGATGGAAATTCCAGGAATTTCTGGTTCACCACCGCCAATGACATTCCAACCCGGGGCGACTAAATGTGTCATATATCTTAAGGAAGGTATCGCAATAGTTCTATGCGGGTCGTTTGCCATATAAGTATTACCATCAGACATAAGTTCTTTACCAATTACCCAGTTATTACTACCAATAGAAAAAGTATCTTCTGGCAATTTCCTTGGAGCAATAAAAGCTTGTGTTTCTATGTTATTTCTATAAGCTGGTTGCACATCATTTTGATTAAAAGCAACAGGTTTTCTATATGCATTATATAGTTCTAAAATATCATCAAAGAGTAATTCTTTATTTATGCTTGGGTCTATATTTAGATCTGGATCTTTAGGATGAAACCAAGAAAGATCTTTTACTTTATCTACTCCTAATTTTGCAACCGCTCGTCCTGTTTGCAGTTCTAATCCAACATTCCCTAAAAGTCCCTGATGTCTTGATATTACAACTTCAGGTGTCCATTTTTCAGGTAAAATGTTTAATATTTTAAATTCTAAAGGTAATTGATCAGGTGTATTGAGAATTTCATCTATATAAGCATTAACTCCATTAGTATATGCGGTAATTATTTCACTACCATCATCGTGATAGTAGTTCATTTCTTGATTCATATCACCACGAAATTTAAATAACCGAGTGCCTATATCTCGTTTTAATTCTCGCTCGCCTAAAATTTCTGCAACGGTTCCTGTTGCCTGACGTCTCCATATTTCAAATTGAAAAAGACGATCTTTAGCAGCAGCATAACCCTGTGCAAAAAAAAGATCATGTTGATTTTTAGCATAGATATGGTTAATTCCCCATTTATCCCTTACTACTTCTACTTCTTCATGTAATCCGTTAATTTTAAGTTTATCTTCTCTACTTGTTTTACATGAAAAAAGAGATAAGATGATACATACTACTAATAATTTATTCATGGATTAATATTTTTTACACGACCAACCTCACCAGTTTCTAATATCACTTTTATACCGTGCGGATGGTTAGCTGAATTGGTTAAAATTCGTTTTACAATACCTTCTGTTAATTCACCACTTCGCTGATGGTGTTTCTGAACAATTGCTACTTTTTGCCCAATTTTTATGCTTTTTCTTGATCTACCAGCCACACTATTAGTTCTTTGGTAAATATGCTGTAGGGATGGGGTTTTCCTTTGTTTCCTGTGTCCAAAAGATGTTCACAACCCACCATCGCTTACCATCATTTAACAACTGAATACTATTAATGCCTCTCATAAATGGTTTTGTGTCGGCTCCACTATTAAACGATTCATAGGTACTAAACACCTGTGTAATATTACCAAAGGTATGAACGACTCTATTGATTTCCTTTTCGAAGAATCCATTATCTAACAACCATTGGCCTGAAGCCTCGATATAGCCATCAGGAGACATATATCTTGTTCCGGTAATACCTTCCTTATTTTTTCCAGAAGGAATTAATTTTGCTTCGGGTCTAAATAGATATTTAAATAATTCCCAATTTCTAGCTTCACCCTTTTCTCCTGAAATAACTCCATACAATGTTTCAAGTGTACTATCGAGCGTTTGAACCTTATCGAGATATTTATCTGAAATTTTTTGTGCTTCAAGCTGTGTTGTAATCAAAATACATAGAATAATTGGTAACATTAATTTTTTCATAATTTTCATTTAAAATTTATTCATAAAAATCGTTTGTATCAGCTTTGCTAATATCGTATAATAAATTTCCCATTTTATTAGAAATAACCTTAAAAAAGCGTTCTCCTTTTTCTTTAGTGGCGAGTTCAGGATTTCCAACACCAGTGTCTTCACTAATTTGAGACCATTTACGTTCTGCCCACGCCCAACCTTCTTTAAAAGCCTCAATTTTATGTTTCTTTTCTTTACCGCTTCCCCAATGTTCTTTAGGCAATACTAACTCAGGCTTTAAATATAGCATTAAACTCGTTTCAACTTCGTCTGCATGATCACCAATTTCGTCAAAAAATTTACTTTTATCCTGCCATTTAAACCAATTTGAAACACAGATAAACATCGAAGGATATTTTAGCCCTAATTCTCTTATTATAGATTTCCAGTTATTACCGCCATGACTATTAAAAATTAACAATTTATGAATACCCTGTCTATTCAGCGTTTCTATGACATCATTTAAAATAGCGTATTGCGTGCTTGGATTTAAATTTATATCCAAATAAATATCAGATTGCCCGGTATTCACACCAAAAGGTATAGTTGGCAATGCAATTACTTTTGCACCTTTATTCCAAGCAATTTTGGCAGACTCAGCTGCAAGAAAATCAGACTCTATTACGTCTGTTGAATACGGTAAATGATAATTATGAGCTTCTGTGGCTCCCCATGGCAACACAGCTAATTCAAATTTTGCATCTTTTAACGCTTTCCAGTTTGTTTCTCCTAAAATGTATGGTCTCATTTGTCAATATTTTCCCTATCAAATATAACTAAAGAATTTGTTATGTATATGCTAGTATATTTATTAAGTACCTTTGTGAAACACCCATTTAAAAATAACCCGATGAAAATTAACTCATTATACGTTTCAATTATATGTTTGTTCCTGTTTATAGCTTGTAATTATAAGTCAGAAAATAAAGAATTAAAATCAAATAAAGAAGTTGAATCAGTAGAAATTGCAAAAAAACAATTGCGTCATTTGGTACTATTTAAATTTAATGATACGATAAGTACTGACAGTATTAATATTGTTCAAAAAGCTTTTTCAGCCTTACCAAGTAAAATACCTGAGATAAGAGATTTCGAATGGGGAATTGATGTTAGTGTCGAAGATCTTCATCAAGATTTTACACATGCTTTTTTAGTTACTTTTGGAAGTGTAGAAGATAGAGCCATTTATTTACCACATCCTGACCATCAGGAATTCGTAAAAATGTTAACGCCAATGCTTGAAGATGTTTTAGTTATTGATTATTGGGCTGATAAATAATTGATGAAATTATCGTTCTCCAAATATGATACTACCAATACGAACCATAGTACTTCCAGATTCAATTGCCAATTGGTAATCGCCGCTCATACCAATAGATAACGTTTTGAGTGCAGGATATTGACTTTGCATTTGATTATAAAAAGAACTTAAACCATTAAATTCATTTTTTATTTGAGTTTTATTGTCGGTAAAACTTGCCATGGCCATTAGGCCGGTAATTTTAATATTTGTAAGCTCTTGCAGCTCTTTCGAAGCTAGTATCTTTTCTATATCAGAAAATGGTAAACCAAATTTAGTTTCTTCTTTTGCAATTCTAGCCTGCAATAAGCAATTAATAACTCGATTGTGTTTTTTTGCCTGCTTGTCAATTTCTTTGAGTGTTTTAAAGCTATCAACTCCATGAATTAAATCTACAAAATGCGCCATATATTTTACCTTATTGCGCTGCAAATGACCAATCATATGCCATTGAATATCCTTAGGTAGCACCTCATATTTTTCAACCATTTCTTGGATCCTATTTTCACCAAAAATTCGATGTCCAACATCATATGCTTCTTGTATATCTTTAATTGGTTTTGTTTTAGAAACAGCAACTAGACTTACATTTTTTGGAAGTGTTTCTTTAACTTTAATAAGATTTTCTGAAATGTTCATTAAGACAATATTATATTCATGCAAAAATAGAAAAGCTGAATAACTTTATTAGTCAATCAGCCTTAAATTAAATTGTATAGTATAATTATTATTTCAAGATATCAATAATTTGATCTGCTAATTCAGCACCAATTCTATCTTGGGCTTCTCCGGTTGCAGCACCTATATGTGGTGTCAGGGAAATATCCGGATTCATTAATAACTGTACTTCTGGTGTAGGTTCATTTTCAAATACATCTAATGCTGCCTTTGAAATTTTACCGCTCTTTAAGGCTCCTACTAATGCTACTTCATCTATAACACCACCGCGGGCAGCATTTACAATACAAGCACCATTTTTCATCATATCAAACTCCTCTTTAGAAATAACATATTTATTTTGAGCTGGTACATGTAATGTTAAGAAATCACTTTGCGCTAATACTTCTTCCTTAGAGATGGTATTAATTTCAAAACTGGCCGTTTGGCCATCATAAAAGTCTAATTCTAGAGTTGACTTATCTATAAACGGATCAAAGGCAACAACTTTCATTCCAACACCTAAAGCAACCTTGGCAGTAGCTTGACCTATACGGCCAAAGCCAAAAACACCAAGTGTTTTACCTTTCAATTCAACTCCTTGTGCATATGCTTTTTTA